>Ga0114931_10002750_pt1 | contig 22350 bp, 16 predicted proteins | sample 2SBtaG_FD_89579 | JGI IMG/M metagenome (GOLD analysis project Ga0114931, IMG submission 89579) | Deep subsurface microbial communities from Kolumbo volcano to uncover new lineages of life (NeLLi) - 2SBTROV14_V59a metaG | ecosystem: Environmental > Aquatic > Marine > Volcanic | place: Kolumbo... | reverse complement strand
GCGTCGGCGCACGGATCCAGCCGCGGCAGCGCCTGCACGGCTTCGAGGCTGTGATCGAGCACGTCGCCGTCGGCGTTGCCGAGCAGCCTCACCACCGTGTCCAGGCGACGGCGCCGGTGCTCGAGGCAGACCATGCGCCGGTCGAGCAGCGCGTCCGATTGGGTCCCTTCCACGCGGGTGGCGCGGCAGGCCTGCACCCGCGCGGCCGCCAGCGCGTCGGCATACGAGTCGAGATAGGCGTTCACGCGCGTGGCCATGGACCCGGCGTACGAGCGGCCGGTCGCCCGGAACGCAGTCTCGATCTGCGCCCGTGCGCCGTCGTTCCACACCGCGTGTACCTCTTTGTCCAGGCCGGTGCAGGTCGGCCGGTGGCCGCGCATGCTGGTCGCGAGCACGCCGGCGGTGGCGAGCAAGACCGCGATGCCGGCGATGCCGGCGATGCGGCGGCGTCGCGCGGCCGGGTCGTAGCGCAGGTCGGTGAGGAGCGCGGCCATCGACGGGTAGCGCTGGCCGCGCTCGACCGATAGGCCGCGCCGCAGCAGGCGGGCCAGGTGGGCCGGCAGCTGCTTGAGCTCGTCGGGATCGTCGGGCTCGCCGGCAATGACCTTCTCCTTGAGCTCGGCCACCTCCTTGGCGCGGAACGGACGCTGGCCGACCAGCGCCTCGTACAGGCTGACGCAGAACGCGTATTGGTCGCTCTGCGCGTCCACCTCTTCCATGCGGTACTGCTCGGGCGCCATGTATCCGGGAGTGCCGAGAATGTGGCCTGCCCGAGTGAGCGGCGTGCTCAGCAGGCGGTCGCGGCTCGAGCTGAACGAGCCGGTGGTGTCGTCCGACAGCGGCTGCGGGGTGACCGATCCGGACTCCCCCGTGGCCCCGGCGGGGCGCGCGAGCCCGAAGTCGACCACGCGCACTCGGCCGTCGTCGCCGACGATGACGTTCGACGGTTTGACGTCGCGGTGGACCATCCCCTGGGCGTGGGCGGCGGCCAGTCCTTCGCCGGCGGCGGCGAAGACGGCAATGATCTCGCGCCGGGAGCGGGGCTCGGCGCGCAGCCACGCCTTGAGCGTCTGCCCCTCGACCAGCTCCATCGCCAGGAAGACGTCGTTTTCGAAGGTGCCGACGTCGTGCACGGCGACGACGTTGGGGTGCGCGAGCTGGGCCAGCGCCTGGGCCTCGCGCAACAGCCGGTCGCGGAGCTCGATCTGCGCGCTGCCGCGACGTCCGGGGCGCACCACCTTGAGGGCGATCCGTCGGTCCAGGTCGGGGTCGTAGGCCTTGTAGACCACTCCCATGCCGCCCTTGCCCAGGACCTCGAGGATCGTGTAGCGGTCGATCGACTCCCCGCGCTTCCCCAGAGGTACTTCGACGGCCGTCGGACGCCCCTCGCGCACCGTCGCCGCGGTCAGCTCCGCCGCGATGGTGGTCGTCTCCGGAGGGGGCGTTGTGGACACCGTTGAATCCAGCGTACCTCGTGGCCACAGCTCCTGTAGGTTCGCTGGGTTACACAACTCCCCCGGCGTCGTGGTCGAGGCGTGGTTCGCGACCGAGATGGTGTACCAATCGTTCTCGGCAACACATTCGCCGCCGAGTCGATCGATCCCGGTGGCGACCGCGAGTGACCTCGATCAACCCGTCGCGAGGAATGGCGCGTGCGACCGCCGCGCCGTGTCAACACGTGTGCGACGCATGCGTCACGGCTCGGACACGAGTCACTCCGGAAAATCTGGGGCTGTGGGTTTTCTGTGGGTGCGGCGCCATTGACTTGAAAATTTCCGCGCCGCTACACTGCCGCTCCGTGCTGGGCGATCGGGGGATATCGCCGGCCCGGGGGGAATTCGATCACGTGATCACGCACCGCCGATGACGCCGCAGCACCACATCATCAAGGAGACTTCTGACTCCTTGTCGCGGATGCTGCAGGATGAGTTCAAGCGCAACGGCTACAAGCGCGTGCACATCGTCGAAGAGGCGCCCAAACAGGATGCCGTCGAAGGCAAGCTGCCGGCCGTCTCTTGCTACCTCTATCAAGTTTCTCTCGACGCCGAGGGTGTGTACGCCAACATCCACCATGAGATCGTCGAGGTCGAAGGAGAGAGCGGCGAGAAAGCCGAGTTCCAGCGGCGCGCGCGCATGTGGATCCGACTCGACTACCTGGTCTCCGCCTGGGCGCAGACACCGGAAGACGAGCAGCTCCTGCTCGGGCTGGTGATCCGCACGGTGATCGAGAACCCGGTCATCAAGAAAGAGCAGCTTCGCGGCGAGTCGTTCGCGGCCGACGAGAACTTCGACTACAGCGTGCCGCTGAGCCTGTCCGCACGATTGGACGAGGGGACGCTGGCGCGATTCTGGGGCAGTCTGCAGCAACCGGTGCGTCCCGCCGTCCAGGTCTGGTCGATGGTTCCGATCATTCCGCAGACGCTCACCCCGTTCAAACGGGTCGAGCGGCGCGAGATCAGCTTTCGCGATCTCAACAACCCGGCCAAGGGCACCGAGCAAGGGCCCGACCGCCTCAACGACATTCTCACCCGGCAGGACCTCGGTCTTGGCCGGGATAAGTGACTACCAACCCTCACGCTGAGCAACGACGACAGTCGAAACGAGTTCGAAAAGGATCGATAGGAGGAATCTCGGATGGCGACCAGTTATCTCTCACCCGGTGTCTACGTAGAAGAGGTCGACCGCGGATCGAAGCCGATCGAAGCGGTCGGCACGAACACGGTCGGTTTCCTCGGCGAGTCGGCCAAGGGCCCCACCGGCGAGGCCGTCCTCGTCACCAATTGGTCGCAGTTCGTCAAGACCTATGGTGACTTCAAGGACTGCTCGCTTCACCTCGCACACGGCGTGTACGGCTTCTTCAACAACGGCGGCTCGCGCTGCTTTGTGGTCAACGTCGGCGCGCCGGTCGATGCCCCGGCCACCGCCAGCTCGGCCAAGGGCGACAAGGACAAGGCTCCGTCCAAGCCCTCGGGCGGCGGCGGCGACCGCGACGGCCTGTTCATCGGCAAGGACAATGGCCCCGGCCAGCGCACCGGCCTCAAGTGCTTCGACGAGGTCGACGAGATCGCCCTCGTTTGCGCTCCCGGCCAGACCTCCCCGGCGGTTCAGGACGCGATCCTGACCCACTGCGAGGCCCGCAAGGACCGCTTCGCCATCCTCGACGGCCCCGAGACCATCTCCGGCGGCGTCGATCGCCTGCCCAAGCCGCGCGACTCCAAGTACGGCGCGTACTACTTCCCCTGGATCCAGGTCTACGACCCGGACAAGGGCAACATCTTCGTGCCGCCCAGCGGCCACATCGCCGGCGTCTACTCGCGGGTCGATTCCGAGCGCGGCGTGCACAAGGCGCCGGCCAACGAGATCGTCCGCGGCGCCCTCGGCCTCAAGTACAACATCTCGAAGGGCGAGCAGGACCTGCTCAACCCCAAGGGAATCAACGCGATCCGCTTCATGAGCGGTGCGATCCGCATCTGGGGTGCCCGCACCCTGTCCACCGATCCCAGCTGGAAGTACATCAACGTGCGCCGGCTGTTCATCATGGTCGAGAGCTCGATCGAGCGGGCGACGCAGTGGGTCGTATTCGAGCCCAATGATCATCGCCTGTGGAAGCGGGTCACCCGGACCATCTCGTCCTTCCTGACCCTGCTGTGGCGGAACGGCGCGCTCATGGGCACCAGCCCGGAGCAGGCCTTCTTCGTCAAGTGCGACGACGAGACCAACCCGCCGGAAGTCGTGGACGCCGGTCAGCTGGTCGTCGAGATCGGTCTGGCGCCGGTGAAGCCGGCTGAGTTCGTCATCTTCCGCATCGGCCAGATGGCCGCCGGCGGCGGGGTCGACGAGTAATTACGCGACGATAGGCGCCGGAGGAGAGCGGGGAAGCTTTCCTCCGGTGCCTTCGTAGAACGAGCAGCTTGCCCGGGATGGTCCCGGGCATCTTTGACAACGTTCGGGGCATCTCACGGGGATGCTCGCTGCGGCCTGAGACAGCAATGCGCTGCCGGGGTCTTGGCGAGGGTGCCCGTGCATCTCTTCGGACAGACGGGAGAAGAAGAAGATGGCTGGAAAGGTTTCCTACTCTGCTGGGCGTTTTGCGCTGTCGATCGACGGCGACACGCCGGGCCTTCTGAGTAAGGCCAGCGGCGGCGTCATCAAGGGCGAGGTCGCGCAGCACAAATCCGGACTCGACAACATCGTCAAGAAGAACCTTGCGACCATCTCCTATGAGGACCTCAAGTTCTCGCTGGCGGTCGGTCAGGGCAAGGGAATCTGGGAGTGGATCAAGGCATCGTTCGACAAGGGCTTCGTGCAGAAGAACATCGAGCTGATCGCCGCCGACTTCGACTACAAGTCGATGTCGGTCCGCGAGTTCATGAACGCCTACGTCACCGAGGTGACGATGCCGGCGCTCAGCGGCGACAGCAAGGATGCGCTCTACGTCGACGTGACCACCACCGCCGACACGATTCGCTACAAGGCTGGCGACGGCAAGGTGGTTCAGGGCGAGGCCAACGTCAACACCAAGAAGGCCCTCTGCTCGAACTGGAAGCTCGACATCGACGGCCTTCCGTGCGAACGAGTCGCCAAGATCGACTCCTGGACCTGGAAGCAGAAGATCATCAAAGACGAGGTGGGCGCGTTCCGCGACTACACCAAGCACCCGGCGGCTCTCGAGATTCCCAACCTCAAGTTGACGATCTCGATGGCGGATCTCGATAAGTGGACGGATTGGCACCGGTCGTTCGTCATCGACGGCAAGTGCGCCGACGGCGACGAGAAGAGCGGGGCGCTGACCATCCTCGGTCCCGACCTGAAGGAAGAGCTGATGACGGTCAACTTCGCTCACGTCGGCATCATTTCGCTCGAGCCGGAGGCGGTCGAAGCCAACAAGGAGAGCATCGCGCGGTTCACCGTCGAGCTCTACTGCGAGGAAATCTTCATCGACACCTACGCCGTATAGGCGTGGTGCCTCTGCCCCGCCACGGGGTGGTTCCTGTATGATGACGGCCCGCTCGTCCGGCACTTTCCGGCGGGCGGGCCGTTTCACGTTTCACGGGAGAAACCGACGACATGGCCTTCAAGACCGAGTTCCCGTTCACGCTGCCGCGCGGGCTCGTGGATCCGGACAGCGGCGAGGTGCACAAAGAGGGCGTCATGCGGCTGGCGACCGCCCGCGACGAGATCGTGCCGCTGCAGGACTACCGCGTGCAGTCGAACCGCGCGTACCTGGTGATCGTTTTGCTCTCGCGCGTCATCAAGCGCATCGGCACGATCGACCAGCCGAGCGTCAGCCACATCGAGAACCTGTTCTCCACCGACCTCGCGTTCTTGCAGGAGTTCTACCGCAAGATCAACGAGGAGGGCGCGCCGACCCACGAGCTGAGCTGTCCCAAGTGCGAGCACAAGTTCGCCGTGGACATGGTCACCGGGAACATCCTCGGTGCCGAGGGGGGAGGTGCCGGCCGTCCAGGCCAGGGATGAATAGGTGGACGGTCGCCACGTACCCGAGAGAGCAGCTGGAGCAAGAGGTGGCGTACATCGCGTATCACTTCCACTGGCCACTCGACGAGATCCTCGACATGGAACACGAAGAGCGGCACACGTGGCTGCGCGAAATCGCCCGCATCAACCGAGAGATCAACGACGCGCGCAAGCGCTGAGCGTCAACGTGAAGAGGGCTGCCTGACTCATGCGACCGTCCGCCGAACTCAGACCGCCGGGTGTATACCCGGTCCAAGCGAAACCGCAGAGGGGGCCACTGCAAGTGGCCTCGACCGACGTGCCCGGGTTCATCGGGCTGGCCCGGCAGGGGCCGCTCGATACACCGGTGCGGTTGTCGAGCTGGGACGAGTTCGTCGACCAGTTCGGCTACACGGCCGACTACTACCTGTCGGACTCGGTGGAGGTGTTCTTCCGCAACGGCGGCGCGGCCTGCTACGTCGTCCGGGTGGCGCACTCGCCGGAGCCGGAGCAGGCGGTGGGGCCGGATCACGCGGCCTGCGCCGAGCTGGTCATCCTCGACGACTGGAACAAGCAGACGGTGCGGGTGCGCGCCCTCAACGAGGGCAAGTGGGGCAACCACATCTGGGTCGGCTTCGAGCACGCCACCGGCGCTCGCTCGCTGCTGACCCTGGATCTCGACGTCGGTGCCGGCGAAGCCCACGTGGCCAACACCCGCGGCTTCGAGGTCGGTGCGCTGGTGCGCATCTACAACCGCGAGAGCGAGGACTTCGTGGTCCTCACCGAGGTCGAGCAGAAGCTCGTGCGCTGGGGGGCCGAGACGCCGGTCAACCGGCGCTATCGGGCCGCGGCGCCGACCCACCTCGAGGTCATCTCGTTCGACGTCCAGGTGGCGCTGCGCGATCGCCGTGAGGTGTTCAAGGGGCTGCAGCTGCACCCGTCCTCGCGCCGCTGCGCGACCCGGGTCATCGAGAGTGAGTCGAAGCTGATTCGCCTGGAAGACCTGGGCTCGTCGTCGCCGCCGCCGAACAACCTCCCCGACCCACAGCCGCTGACCAGGATCAGCGGCGGCCACGACGGCACCGACGTGCTGGTCCCGGAAGATTTCGTCGGCCGCGATCTCGGTCCCGGCCACCGCACCGGGCTGATGTCGCTCATCGACGCCGAGGACGCGGCGATTCTCGTCTGCCCCGATGCCATGGTCTTCCTCGATCGCCACCCGGGCCCCGAAGGGGAGATGAAGGCCCAGCGGGTGCAGGACGTGATGGTCGACTTCTGCGAGAACAGCAAAGAGCGCTTTGCCGTCCTCGACTGCCCGCTGACCCGCGACATCGAAGAGGTGTTGCGCTGGCGGCGGCGCACCGACTCTTCCTACGCCGCCTACTACTGGCCGTGGATCGTCATGCCCCGCCCGGGCACCGAGGAGACCCGGCGTCTGCCCCCGTCCGGGATCATGGCCGGGATCTACGCCCAGCAGGAGCTCGAGGTCGGCGTCCACCAGGCCCCGGCCAACGTGCCGATCGTCGGGGCCACCGATGTGAGTCTGCGGGTTACCGAGGACCACCTGGGGATGCTCAACGCCGAGGGGGTCAACGGCTTCCGCATCACCCGCGGCGTCCGGCCCTGGGGGGCGCGCACGGCCTCGTCGGATCCGGATTGGATCTACGTCAACGTCCGGAGATTGTTCATCATGTTGCGCCGGTCCCTGGAGCTGGGGATGGCCTGGGTGACCTTCGAGCCCCACAATTACGAGACCTGGGCGTCCGTTCAGAGCCTGACCCAGGACTTCCTCCGCGACCTGTTTCAGCAGGGGATGTTCGCGGGAGGGAATTCGGAGGAGGCGTTCTTCGTAAAATGCGACGAGGAAAACAACCCGACCGACCAGGTCGATGAGGGCAAGCTCGTCTGCCAGGTCGGCGTGGCTCCGGCCATCCCCGCCGAGTTCATCATGATCGACGTGGTGCAGGAGATGCCCGGGGCCGAGTAGCAGCAGACGACCGAGGACGACGACCTGGAAACGAGACGGGAGAGCGAGCGATGAGCAACGAGCGGAACGATCCACTCACGACATTCTGTTTCCGGGTGGTTCTCGACAAAGCCCCGGGGCTCGACCAGGCCCAGGCGTTCTTCAAGAGCGTGACCGGGCTGCAGAGCGAGGCCGAGGTCGTCGACTACGGTGAGGGTGGCCTGAACGGCACGACTCACCGGCTGGTGGGGCGGTCCAAGTGGCCGAACCTGGTGCTCAAGCGCGGCTTCTGCAAGGGCACCTCGGGGCAGGCGCTGATGAAGTGGCGCTTCTCCTGGCTCAACGATGCTGCCGGCGTGGAGCTCAAGCGGATCAGCGGCTCGATTCAGCAGCTCGACTCGCAGCTGAAACTGGTCTGCGAGTGGAAGTTCAGCCGGGCCTGGCCGTGCAAGTGGGTCGGGCCCGAGTACGACGCTTCCAAGCAGGAGCTCGCCATCGAGACCCTCGAGATCGCCCACGAGGGGCTCGAGATCGGCTGATCATCGATGGCGACGGGCGGTAGCAAAGGTTCGGGTGGGGCAGGGGGCACACGGGCCATCGACGCGGTGGCCAGCGCGTCGTCGTCGTTCGTTCCGCGCGGGGCGACGCTGGCGCGCACAGCCAGCGCGCGCGTCGTCGACCGCTGGGCGCCGGAGCGCGGCGCGGCGTCGCGCAACCGCTCGCTGGGGGCGATGGCGTTCGCCGATCGATTGCTGACCAGCTACGTCTCCGGGCCTGGATCGGCGGGCATGTCGCTGTCCGGCACCGGCCTGACCTATGCCGAGGCGACCACGCGCGAGCGCGGGTTTCGCTCGCCGCCGCCGACCTCGTGGCTGTTCCCCTCGCCCTGGTACCAGGACGAGATCGACTGGCTCGAAGCGGCCCAGCGCGCCCCGTACGACGACAGCCCCCGCGGCCAGGTCGCGCGGGCGATGTCGATGCCGCCGCGCGCGCTGCCGCTGGTGGCGCCGGCGCTGGCGCCTGGCCGTCCTGCTCCGCGGAGTATCGCCTCGGCGGCCGCCCGGGCCGGCGGGGCGTCGTTTGCCGGCGGCCGCGGTTCGTTCGGTGACGGCTCGGCGGTGGTCGTCGCGCCGACCCGGCGCGCCGCCGCGATCGCGGCACAGACCCTTCGTGCATGGACGCCGCTGGTCTGCTTCGCCGCGGTACAGGCGGCCGAGGTGATGGCCGGCGCCCTGGGCGCCACCCCCGAGCTCGAGGCGGATCTCGAGCGCGGCGGCTTTCACGCCACCGACGTGCCGGTGATGGAGCTGATCTCGCCGGCCGACCTGGCGACCCTGGCGGCCGAGGCCTCGCCCGCGCCGCAGCGCTCGGCGTCGCGCGCGCGGGCGTCGCGGCGGGCACCGGCGCCGCAGCCGATGCCCGCGCCGTCCCGCGCCCGTCTCGAGGCGGCGCGCGAGCGACTCACACGACCGGCAGCACCGCCGGTCGCCGCCCCCGCACCTGCGCCCGCAGCACCGATGCGTGGCGCGCGCGCGACCGACCTCCTTGCCGTCGCCGCGCTGTCGGCGCAGACGGCGACTGCGCCGGCCAGCGGTCCGCGCGTGGCGATGCCGGCCGGACTCGGTGGGCTGATCGCCGGCGTGACCACGTCGTCGGTGGTGCGCCGGCCGCTGGTCGCGCGGCAGACGCCGATCGGCATGACCCCGGCGATGCCTCGCCTGGCAGCCGTGCCCGCGACCGGTTCTGCGCCGGTGCCGCGTCTTCCGCTGGCGCCGCCGACGCCGGTCTACGCCCGCAGCGCCCTGTCCGCGATCGAGTCGACGCGACCGGCCGCGCTCGATCACGTCGGCTGGGCCGACCACTGGCTGGCCCGTTTTGCCGGTGCGTCACGTCCGGCGCTGGCGGCGCTCGACGACGCCATGGGCGCGCGTTCGATCACCGCGGCGCAGCTCGCCCCGGAGCCTGTCTTTCTGTCGCCGGCGGCGCTGCCGCGGGCGGACCGCGGTGGCATCGACGTCGGGCTTCCCGCCGCGACCGTCGCCACAGGAACCGCGACTGCCCCTGTCGCCCCCGCCGCGGCGCGCCCACCGGCGCCCCGTCCGGAGGCGCTGCGCATCGACGACGACGAGTCGGTGCCCGACGAGATCTTCGAAGCGCTCGCCCGGGCCGCCGCCGCTCCGCCGCCGCGAGCTCCGGCGGCACCCGTCCCGCCGCCGGCAGCTCCGGTGGCGCCGGCGCCGGCTCCGGTGCGCGCGCGTCCGTCGCTGGCCGATCGCGTGCTGGCGATTCCGCCGGTCGCGCCCGGTGCCGGGCTGCGCGCGCAGCTGTCCGCGTCGCCGGCCGCCGCCGCGCTCGCCGGCACGACCGAGCTGCCGGCTGCGCCGACCTTCGACGTCCGCACGCTCGAGCCCGGCGGCGTGGCACGCGCCTACCTGGGCGGCGCGATCCTGCCGCTGGCGGTGCGCGTGCCCGAGCAGGTCGAGCCGCGGGTGCTCCGCCCGCTGTCACTTCTGGCCGGTCGCGATCTCGGTCTGGTCGCCCGGGTGAGCGCCTCGCTGGCGACCGCTGCGCGCGCGCCGATGCCGGTGACCTCCGGCCTCCTGCGCATGCTCGCCGCCCGCGCTCCCGAGGTGTCGTTCGTCGCGCCGCCGGCGTACGAGTCGGTCGAGGCCGCGGGGCAGAGGGCGGCGTTCGACGACCTCGGTGCTCCGATCGCGTCGCGGCCGATGGCTCCGGCGCCGCGGACCGAAGGCGACGCCATTCTCCCGCAGACGGCGTTGCCACTTCTCGAGGTCGCCGCGTCCACGCCGGGCGCGGTCGCGCCAGCTCCGGGTACGGCCGCGCCGGCTCCGGGTACGGCGGCCGCGCCGGCGCCGGGTACGGCCGCCCCCGGCGCTCCTGCCTGGATGGCGCCGTCGCCGTTCACCGCATCGCCGATGATCGCACTCGACCTGGCCCAGCTGTCGGCCGGGCCGGCGCAGGCGACTGAGCTGCCGGTGCTGCGGCCGGGGGCATTCGGCGCCTCGGCGGAGAGCTGGGCCACCGATCATCTGCAGGAGGTCGCCGACCTGTCGTTCGACTTCGTCGCCCCCGAGCTGATCCTGGCCGCGCGCGAGTACGGGTTCGGCCCGGCCGAGGCGGCGCGCGCGATGCGCATGGCCGCCGGCGGGCGCCATCGGCTGGCGTCGATGGCCAGCGCGGTGGACATCGCCTTCGTCGCCGCGCTCGCGGGAGACGAGCCGGTTCCGCTCCGCGCAGCGGCGGGCGCGCCGGCGCCCAGCTATGTCGCCGGGCCGTTGCTTGATGCGACACCGGCCGCGGGTGCCGCACCGATGGTCGGCGAGGTTGCCGCCGTTCCGGGCGCCGCCACGATGATGCAGGCGTCGCCGGCTGCGGCTGCGTTCGCCGAGTGGCAGCTCGCGCCGACGATGCTGGGTGGCCCTCCTCACCTGCCGCGCGGCGTGTTCCTGTGGCCGGAAGCGGTCGCCGGTGCGATGGAGCTGGCCGAGGGGGAGGGCGACGCGCACCCGCTGGCGCGGGCGGCGCTCGATCTGCTCGCCGCGTCCGAGGTCGTTCACGCCGGGACGATCACCGGCGCGGCCGCCACCGAAGCTCTGGCGTTCGGTGGTGCGGTCGAGCTGGTCGGCGCCACCGAGCTGGAGCGGGCATCGCTACCGGCCGGGGCGCAGATGCCGCCGCAGTTCGAGGCGATCTTCGTCGCGCTGTCTGCCTCGCCCGAGGGCCGCACTCTGCCGCCCACCGTGCGCGCCGCCCGGGCGCTGGCCATGGCGGTCGAGCGGGTCGGCGGGACCACGGCGCCGTCGTCGGCGCGCGAGCGCGCCGCTGCCGCGTGGGCGGTCATGCCGACGGTCATCACCGGTGGCGTCGCCGAGACGCAGGTTGCGCGGGCCGGTGACGCCGACGACAGCGAGCCGTTCAGCGCCAGCCGCACCCGCGCCGGTGAGTCACTGCGGTCGCTGGTCGCGCCGGCCGCGGAGCGTGCACAGCCTTCGGCGCCTGCCTATTCGCCGGCGCCCGGTGTCCACCCCGGGGCGTCGATGCAGCGCGAGCTGGTGCAGACCGCGCCGATCACGGCGCCCGCGCAGGCGCGGATCGAGGCCCAGGCCCAGGCCATGGCCACGCAGGCACGCGCCCGCAGCGAGATGACCGACCTGCCGCCGTGGCTCGAGGAAGCGGCCCGCAGCATGCTCGAGGCCGGCAGTGACGGCGATGGGATGACCTTCGCCGAGATGACGCTGGTTACCTCGGCGCCGGCGCGGCAGGTGGCAGCATCGCCGCAGAGCGCCGATTCGCCCGTGTCGCAGGCGCGCCCCGCCGATGAGCACAAGCAGCACGGCGAGGGCAAGCACGACGATCCGGATGTGGGCCGGTTGGCCCGAAAGGTTTTCGAGGAGCTGGAGCGCATGCTGGCGATCGCCCGCGAGCGCAGCGGCGATCCGTGGCGCGTGTGACGCCACGGCGGTGAGTCGAGACGAGAGTAGGCAGGCAAGCTATGGGAAATCAGACACAGGTGACCAAGCTGACGATCGTGGCCAAGGATGATCCGGGCCATCAGGTCGAGGCGCAGTACAACCCCAAGGAGCTCGCGGCCAACAAGAAGGTGCCGTGGACCCGGGTCAAGTCGGACAAGTCTGACTCGCCGGCTCAAGAGTTCTCGAACGCCGAGCCCGAGACACTGCAGTTCGAGCTGCTCTTCGACACCTTCGAGAAGAAGACCGACGTCTACGCGACACACGTCGCGGGGCTCAAGGCGATGTGCCAGATCCCCAGGGGCAAGTCCGGCGCCGACAAGCACCCGCCGCGAGTGATGGTCATCTGGGGACGGAAGGACTTCCTCCAGTTCGAGGGGGTCATCACCTCGCTGGCGACCAAGTACACGATGTTCCTTCCCGACGGGACTCCGGTGCGCGTGACCGTGACCATCTCGATCACGGCGTCGAAGAAGGCCACCGCCAAGGTCCCGAAGAAGAAGAAAAAGAAGAAGACGACGACGTAGGGGAGGAGCTGAACGATGGCTCAGCAGAATACGGCGTCGGCGACAGCTGTCACCGTCAAGATCAAGGGCCAGGAGGTCACCGGCGACTCGATCTCCCTGGCGGTGGACATGGTCCTCAATCAGCCGGACATGTGCGTCCTCACCTTGCGCAACGATACCAACGCGCACACCGCCAAGTACGCCTTCGCCGACGAGGTCGAGGTGCTGATCGGAGATGACGGCACGTCGGTGTTCAAGGGCGAGGTGGTGGCGATCGAGCCGACCTACAACGCTAGTGGAGAGAACACCTGCGTCATCCGCGCGTACAATCGGCTGCACCGGTTGCTGCGTGGGCGCAACTCCAAGACCTACGTGCAGCAGTCCGACCAGGACATTGCCGGCGCGATCGCCGGGGATCACGGACTGTCGCCCAAGTGCGGATCGTCGCCCAAGATTCAGCACGAGCACGTCTACCAGCACAACCAGACCGATCTGGAGTTCCTGCGCCTGCGCGCCGCGCGTCTGGGATTCGAAGTTTGGGTCGAGGACAAGGACCTCTACTTCGACGAGCCGAAGAAGGACAAGGACTCGGGGATCAAGGCTCGCTATGGCGACGCCGAGAGCTCCGGCCGCGAGGGAGAGCTGTTCCTCAAATACTTCGCTCCCAGGATGTCGTCGGCCAACATCGTGCACGAGGTTACCGTGCGCGGCTGGGATCCGGAGAAGAAGGAGGAGATCGTCGGCAAAGTCACGGCCTCATCGTCCAAGCTGGGCAGCAAGACCGGGGATTCGGAGACGAAAAAAGGATTCACCGCGGCCAAGGTTTTCGAGGTCGACACCCCGATCTTCAGCGTCGATGAGGCCAAGGCCATCGCCGGGGCGCGTCTGGCCGAGCACAACATGAGCTTTATCACCGGTGAGGGGGAGTGCCGGGGGGATCCGCGGCTCAAGGCGGGCATCGTCGTCACGCTCACGGTAAACACGGACGACTCCAGCGATCCGTTCAACGGCAAATACATGCTGACCGGGGTCACGCACGTCTACCGCAACTCGTCTCGCGGCGGCGAGGAAGGCGGCTACACGACCACGTTTCGCGTCGCCCGCGATGCCAGCGCGCCATGAACACCGGGGGGCCAAAGCGCGCCGGCTCGGACATGTCGCTTGCCGGTGTCTTCTACGGCATCGTCACGCAGAACAAAGACGACGACAAGACCCTCGCCCGGGTCAAGGTGCGCCTGCCGTGGCTACCCGGTGGCGACAATGACCAGGCTCACTGGGCTCGGGTCGCTGTGCCCCTGATCGGCCAGGAGTTTGGCACCTTCGTCTTGCCCGAGGTCGGTGACCAGGTGCTGGTGATGTTCATTGCCGGAGACATTCGCTGGCCGGTGGTCGTCGGCGCGACGTGGAACCAGACGGACGCGCCCCCGGAGACGAACGACAACGGCGACAACGACTTTCGTCTCATCAAGTCGCACTCCGGACACCGGCTGCTGCTCGACGACTCGGACAAGACCAAGATCGTGCTGACCGATCTGGCCAACGAGCAGTACGTCGGCGTGGGCGCCTTCGACTCGGGCGGAAGCAGCTCCAACAAGATGAAGCTCGACGCCCCGCAGGGGATCAACGGCGCGCCCAAGGAAGGCGTCGCGCTGGTGTCGGTCGAGGGAACCCTCAATCTGTGGGCGCCCAAGGGCAAGCTGCAGATCGATGCCAATCACGTCGAGCTCACGGCGGCCGATGCCGCCGAGGTCAAGTCCGGTGGCGACATGACCCTCAAGGGCTCGTCGATGGGCGCCGTCGCCGCCTCGCAGAACGCCGAGTTCGGCGGCTCGAAGGTCAAGGTGAACTGAGGCCGCCATGTCCTGGCTCGACCTCGATCACGCAGACGGCCGCGACAAGGGTGGCGCCGAACGCGCGGGAAAGCTGCGCGGCGTCTACCTGGCGATCGTCACGGCCAACACGGACGGGGGCAGCGACTCCAAGTACAGGGTCAAGGTCAAGTTCCCGTGGTTGCCGATGGACGGCCAGGACGAGTCGTTCTGGGCGCGCATCGTGGTGCCGATGGGCGGCAAGCAGCGCGGTACCTACTTCCTGCCCGAGGTCGACGACCAGGTCCTGGTGATCTTCGAGCACGGCGACGTCTCGCGGCCGTTGATCATCGGCGGCGTCTGGTCCGACAAGCAGAAGCCGCCGGAGACCAACAGCGACGGCAAGAACAACGTCCGCGTGATCAAGTCGAGGTCCGGGCACCGGCTGATCTTCGACGACACCAAGGGCTCGGAACGGGTCATCCTGGTCGACTCGACCAACAAGAACAAGATCCTCCTCGACAACGCCAACAAGGTGCTCACCGTCGAGACCGCCGACGGCGACATCGAGATCAAGGCGTCGACGGGCGCTGCGCGATTCCACGGCAAGAAGCTGCTGCTCACCTCGAAGCAGAAGCTCACCGGTGAGGGCGGGATAAAGCTGCAGCTGGCCTCGGCCGGCGCAATCAGCGGCAAGGCCAGCAGCGATCTCATCCTCAAGGGCGGGATGGTCCAGGTCAACATGAGCGGCGGCGCCGCCGGTGGCGGCGGGACCGCGAAGGGAATCGCCAAGGCGGTGGTCGACGCCACCGACCAGGTGGTCGAGCAGGCCGGCGGCGGCGGCGGCGGCGGCGGCGGCGCGTCGACCGGCAGCCCGGCGGCGCGCGAGCAGGCCGCCAGCGACTCGGCCTCGGATCTGGCCAACGAAGAGACGTCGGCCGTTGCGGGGGCGCAGTCCAGCGGCGAGGTGCGTCCGGGCGAGCCAGTGCAGGCGTCGGTGGTCGCCGACAACGTCGACGAAGTGACGTTCGAGATGGTCGACCCGGACACCGGCGAGGTCATCGACACCAAGAAGGCGCCGGTGAAGAGCGGGCGCGCCAGCGCGGAGATGGACGGCAAGAAGCTCGAGGGCAAGCCGAACGTCGACAACGTGGTGATCCGCTCGACCGCCGGCGACAAGGTCTCCGAGTCCAAGCCGACCCCGGTCGCCGGCCGGCAGAAGCCGCAAGCCCAGTCGCCGTCGAGCAAGCTCGTCGATCCGCAGGCGCCGGCGCCGGTGCGCCGCGGTGAGGCGGTGGCCTCTCAGGGCGCGCCCGGGGTGGCGAGGGCGGTCGGCGGCCAGAGCGCCGGTGCGGCGGCGGCGGGTGATGTCGGCGGCGTGGTCGGTGGCGGCGCCGAGTCGGTCGGCGGCGCAGCGAGTGCGGCGGCGGCGGGTGACGTCGGTGGTGTCGCCGGCGCCGAGGCCGGCGCGGTCGCCAGTGGTGATGCGGGTGCGGCGGCCGGCGCGGTGGGCGGTGCCGGGGCCGGCGCGGTCGCCAGTGGTGATGCGGGTGCGGCGGCCGGCGCGGTGGGCGGTGCCCAGGCCAGTGCCGCCGCCGAAGGTGACGTCGGTGGCGCAGTCGGTGGCGGCGCTGCTGGTGCGGTCGCCGAGGGCGACGCGGGCGGCGCTGCCGAGTCCGCCGGTGGTGCCCAGGCCGGTGCTGCCGCGCGTGGTGATGCCGGCGGCGCGGTCGGCGGCGGCGCCGTGGGCGCTGCGGCCGCGGGCGACGCCGCGGGCGCTGCCGGAGCTGCGGCGCCGGGCGCGGCGGCGGCGGGCGGTCAGGCCTCGGCCGCAGCCGAGGGAGACGTCGCGGGGGCAGCCGGCGCATCGGGCGGCGGTGCCGCCGCGCGCGCGGGCGCCGCAGCCGACGGTGACGTTGCCGGGGCGGCCGGCGTCGAGACAGTGGACCACCGTGGCGGCGCGGCGGGTGCGGCGGGCGCTGCCGGAGCTGCGGCGGGGGGCGACGTTGGCGCTGCCGCCGGCAGCGGCGGAATCGACCCGAAGATGGTCGACGCGGCCGAAAAGACCGCCGACGGTGACGTTGCCGGCGCAACCGGTGACGTCGCCGGCGATCAGGCGGGGGCTGCGGCGGGAGGCGACGCTGCCGGCGCGGTCGGTGGCGGAACCGCCGGCGCTGCGGTCAGTGGAGATGCCGAGGGAGTGGCTGGCGGCGTGGGCGGAGCTCAGGCCGGCGCGGCGGCCAGCGGCGATGCCCGTGGGGCTGCCGGGCTCGGCAGCGGCGCGACCGGTGCCAAGGGGGTCGCCTCGACCGCCCTCGACGCCGATTCCACGGACGACTTTGCCGGCGACGTCGGCAGCGACGCCGAGGGCCAGCTCGAGGACCAGACCGGGGTTGCCGACGCCGAGCGGGCATCCGACCAGGCGCAGAACACCGCCTCGTCAGTCGAGCAGCAGGCCCGGCACGAGCAGAGCTCGGCGGCGAGCACTCCGGATTCGTACGCCGGTGAGGCCCAGCATGAGGCCTCGAGCGCCCAGTACGAGGCTCAGGGGCAGGCCTCCACCGACATGGACCAGCCCAAGCAGATCGGCGAGGAGCGCGCGACGATCGAGGACCAGCAGCGCGACGCCGAGGGCGTCGCCCGCGAGCCGGAGTCCCAGGCCAACATCCAGAAGCAGCAGATCGAGCACCAGACCACCGATGCGCGGGATCCGGAGCAGGCTGCCGAGCGGACCAGCCGAGACTCGATGGACCAGGCCAAAGAGGACTCGATCCGCGAGGAGCGGGCGACCATCGAGAGCCCCGCGGACCAGGCGACCGACGGCCAGCGGGTGGCCAGCCACCGGGCGGGCAGCGCCGACTCGGCGGCAAAGGAGCCCGACCGGGCGGTCAAGAGCGAGGTCAAGAAGAAGCTCGACGACTGACGCGCCGGCCCCGGCCGGTGACGATTGTGCGACGCATCTGCGCTCCGGATCGTGTTCCCGGTGACGGAAATCCCGGGGGCGCATTGACGGCGGGCCCGGCCGGTTTCTAGACTAGCGCTTCGCCGGTCTGGGGTGGGCTCTAGAGCGCCGACCGGTTTACGAACGCTCGCCAAATCGCATATCTGCGTCGCATGGCGGCGTCGCTCATCCGTCGCTGGGCGCCACCCAACTCCTTCTTCGCTCCTTGCCCTGCTCGCATCTACGAGTTCGCTTCGCGCCGCAAACCGATCGCCACTCTAGCAAAGGGAATTCCGCGACTTGGACGAGGACGCCATCATCCTATGGCAGGACGTGCTGGACGAGATTGCCGCCGGGCGCGCGGACAGTCTCACCTGCCCGCACTGCAAGCACACGCCGCTCGAAGTCACGCAGGACGGGCGCACCACGCGCATCTCGTGTCCCAACTGCAAGCAGTACATCGAGGGGGTCTTCAGCGCCGGCTGAAGAGTGAACCGCAATGAGCTCCGACCGCGAAGAACTGGGCAAAGGCTGGCGCTTTCCCGTTGCCATCAACCTGACGGGCGGCGTCTCCAGCTCGGCGTACGAGGAGAACGTGCGCGAGTCGATCTTCGTGATCCTCGGGACCGCGCCCGGGGAGCGGCTCAACCGTTCCGAGTTCGGCTGCGACATCCACAACCTCATGTTCGCACCCAACGGCCCGGTGACCGCCGCGCTCGCCCGGCACTACGTCGAGGAGGCACTCATCAAGTGGGAGCCTCGCATCGAGGTGCTGGACGTGATCGCCACCCCGTCACAAGACGAGCCCAACCGCCTCAATGTTCGTATTCACTACCTGATCGTCGATACCAACGACGAGCGAAACATGGTCTATCCGTTCTACCTGCAGAAGCCGGAAGAGGCGGCGCAGGCCAAGTAACCCGCCAATCGCCGACGCCCAATCCCCGAAATCAATGACTGCCGAGCGCCAAGGGACGAAAAAGACGCCATGATCCCACCACCGAAGCTGGACGATCGGTCGTTCGAGGACATCGTCGAGGAGGCGATCGGCCTCATCCCCCGGTATGCGCCCGAGTGGACCAACCACAACCCCTCGGATCCGGGTATCACGCTGATCGAGCTTGCGGCGTGGATGACCGACCAGATCCTCAACCGCCTCAATCGCGTCCCCGAGAAGAACTACGTCGCGTTCCTCAACCTGCTGGGCATCAAGCTCAAGCCGCCGCGCGCGGCCAGGGCGCTGCTGCAGTTCGTGATGGTCGAGGCAGCGACCCAGCAGCGGATCCCCGCCGGCAGCACGGTGTCGACGCCGCAGGCGGCCGAGGAGGAGACCGTCGCGTTCGAGACCCGGCGCGAGCTCGTGGTCACCAACGTGGCGCTCGATCGCTGCTTCAGCTACTTCGACGAGACCTACTCGGACAACTCCGCCTTCGTCACCGGCGAGCGTGCAGGCGAGTTCGAGGTGTTCGGCGGTGCCGAGCGGGTCGACCGCTACCTGTACCTGTCGGATCCGCGCTTCGCCAACGCCGGTGACGCGTCACTCCTGCGCGTCTTCCTCGGCTGCCCCGAGCGCGGCGGCCGCGATCTGGCGCGCCTGCTCGAGTGGGAGTACTGGAACGGCGATCGGTGGAAGGAGATGGTGCCGGCGCAGATCGAGGTCGATCGCGGCGAGATCTGCTTCGTCGGGCCGCTGGCCTTTGCCGAGACCGAGGTCAACGACCTGACCGGTCTGTGGATGCGCGGGCGGCTGGCCGAGGTGCCGGAGCGCTCCGAAGACACCGAGATCGACACCATTCGCGCCCGCGTCGAAGTGGTCGGCGAGGGCGTGGTGCCGGATCGCGCGGTGGCCAACCTGGAGTCGGGCGCGTTCATCTTCATGGACCTGGGCAAGAACTCCTACCCGTTCGGGAAGGAGCCCACGGTCGACTGCGTTCTGTATCTCGCGTGCGACGAGCTGTTGCGCACCGCCGACGCCGAGATCGCCCTCGAGGTCGCCCTCGCCGATGCGGCGGCAGTGCCGATGCCCAACCCGTCGGACGACCTGGTCCTGGCCTGGGAGTATTTCGACGGCAAGCGCTGGCGCCTGCTCGGCCGCTCCAGCCCGCGCGGCAACATGCCCGGGGGCGAGGATTTCGGCTTCCACGATGGCACCAAGGCGTTCAGCCAGGGCGGCACGGTGTCGTTCCGCCGGCCCAAGGACATGGAGGCGTGCGAGGTCAACAGCGAGGAGCACCGCTGGTTCCGCGTGCGCATGGAGAAGGGCGACTACGGCGTCGCCGGTCTGTACACGCTGGACAACGACAAGTGGGTCTTCCGCGACGACCGTCCGCTGCGGCCGCCGGCGATCCGCAACGTCGCGTTCCGCTACCGCGAGGACTATCGAGACGTTCGCTTCGCCCTGGTGTTCAACGACTTCTCGTTCACCGACGTCACCGACGACGCGCGCACCGACTTCACCATCTTCCAGCCGTTTACCCCCAAGGCCGACGAGTCGCCGGCGCTGTACCTGGGCTTCGCCGACAAGCTGCCCAACGAGGCGCTTTCGATCTACCTGCAGATGTCCGAGGACATGGGCCTGTCGTCCCTGCCCGACGAGCAGGCGGCGATCTCGTTCGACGAGCTGACCGAATACAACGCGGCGCGCAAGGCGGCGTGGGAGTCGGAGCAGCGGGTCGTCTGGGAGTATTACGACGGCAGCGACTGGCAGCCGCTGTCGGTCGACGACGGCACCGAGGGCTTCACCACCTCCGGCTTCGTCGACTTCGTCGGTCCCGACGACTGGAAGAGGTCGATGAAGTTCACCGAGGAGCGGTTCTGGTTCCGCGCTCGACTGGAGATGGGTGGCTACCCGCGGGCGCCGCGGGTCAAGCGGGTGTTGACCAACGTGGTCGAGGCCGTGCATCAGACCACGGTGCGCGACGAAATCCTCGGCTCGTCGGACGGTACTCCGCTGCAGGTGATGCAGCTCCTTCACGGTCCCGTGCTCGAGGACGAGGAGATCGATGTTCGCGAGCGCCAGCGCCCGTCGGACGACGAGCTCGACGAGCTGGGTGGCGCCTCCGCTGCCACGGCCATCGAGGATGCCGAGGGCGACGAGCACTGGGTCCGGTGGATGCGGGTCGAAAGCTTCTTCGCGTCAGGCCCGCGCAGCCGCCATTACCGCATCGACTACCAGACCGGCCACATCTCGTTCGGCGACGGCGCCAAGGGGATGATTCCGCCGGAGGGGCCGAACAACGTCCGCGCCAGGAGCTACCGCATCGGCGGCGGCTCCCGGGGCAACGTCAACGCCGACACCCTGACCTCGCTAACCCGGGCCATCGCCTACATCGAGTCGGTGACCAATCCGCTGCAGGCATCCGGCGGCTCCGACCGCGAGAGCGTGGAGGAGGCCAAGGAGCGGGCGCCGTTCACCATCAAGTCGCGCGATCGCGCGGTCACCGCCGAGGATTTCGAGATGCTCTCGCTGCGCGCCTCGCCCACCCTGGCGCGGGCCAAGTGCGTGCCCGACCGTGGCCATCGCGGCGCCGTCACCCTGGTGGTCGTGCCCAAAGCCGACACCGCGGCCGAGGATCTGCGGCGCCGGCTGATGCCGTCCAACGAGGTGTTGCGCTACGTCAAGCGCTACCTCGACGAGCGGCGCCTGGTCGGCACCGTGCTCGACGTAGTCAAGCCGCGCTACGAAGACTTCTCGCTCAAGGTCACGCTGCTCCGGCGCACGGTCGGCACCAGCGATCGCCTGCGCCGCGAGATCGAGGAGAAGCTGCGCCGCTACCTGCACGCCCTGGCCGGCGGCCGCGACGGCAAGGGCTGGGAGTTCGGCCGTCCGGTGCTCAAGACCGAGCTGGTCCACGTGGTCGAAGAGATTCCCGGGGTCGAGGGGGTCGACGCCCTGGAGATTCGCGACGAGTCGCGCGATGTGCTGGTCGAGCACGTGCGTCTCGACCCCGATGAGCTGCCGCACCTGGTCCACGTCCACGTGGTCGAAAAGGTCCGCGACGAGATCATGTAGCCATGGTTGCCGAGCTGCACAATCGCCGCGTCGTAAGAGTGCCGGACCTGTGTGGACAGCCGGTCAAGAAGGCGCAGCTGATCCTCGCGAACGCCGGTCTCGACGTCGACGCGGTGCTGTACCGCGAGAGCTACGAGGACCAGAACGTGGTCCTCGAGCAGCAGCCGCTGCGCGGGCAGATGGTCTACGAGGGCTCGCCGGTGACCATGTGGGTCGCACGACGCGGCTACATGGAGCACCTGCCGGCGATCTTTCGCCGCTCGGACGCGCTGGGGCGCAACGTCATCCGCGACATCTGCTTCATCTTCGAGCACCTGTTCGGGTCGGTCGAAGAGAAGCTCGACGTCGAGCACCTCTACTTCGATCCGCACGAATGTCCCGCTGACTTCCTGCCCTGGCTGGCGTCGTGGACCGCCATGATCGTCGACATGGACTGGCCCGAAGAGAAGAAGCGGGCGGTGGTCAAGCGCGGCGTGGATATCTACCGCAGCCGCGGCACCATGCGCGGCCTGTCGCTGACCCTCAAGCTGTTCACCGACGTCGAGCCGCGGATCGAGGAGAACAAGTGGCCCTTCAAGGGCTTTCGCGTCGGCACCGAGGCGCGGGTGGCGTTCGACTCGGTGATCCTGCCGCCGGTCGATCTGGCGCATTGCTTCATGATCACCATGCCGATGAAGTTCACCGACGTGACGCCGGAGATGGTGATTCGCATCCACCAGCTGATCCAGATGGAGAAGCCGGCGCACACCCACTACTACCTTCAGTTCGAGGCCGACAAGGGCGACACCGAGCTGCGCGAGTTCTTCGCCATCGGCGTCCGCTCGGGCATCGGCATCGGTGCCGAGGTCGTCGCCGACGACGACGAGTCGCCGCCGGTCGAAGAGACGGTCATTTCCAGCGGGCCGCCGGTGCCGCAAGCGAAGACCGACCGCAAACCAGAGGCGAAGTCCGAGGCCAAGCCAACGGCCAAAGAAGGCGCCAAGCCAGAGACCAAGAGCGAGAAGAAGCCGCGCAAGCCGCGGAAGCCGAAGAAGGGCGAGGAGCCTAAATGAGCACCGAGGTCAAAGGGTTCAAGCGGATCAACTTCTTCAAGGGGTTCCTGACCACCGAGAGCGACTGGAACGACGCGGAGAAGTACCACATCGAGAAGCGCAAGCTTCACAACCGCGT
>Ga0114931_10002749_pt1 | contig 22354 bp, 24 predicted proteins | sample 2SBtaG_FD_89579 | JGI IMG/M metagenome (GOLD analysis project Ga0114931, IMG submission 89579) | Deep subsurface microbial communities from Kolumbo volcano to uncover new lineages of life (NeLLi) - 2SBTROV14_V59a metaG | ecosystem: Environmental > Aquatic > Marine > Volcanic | place: Kolumbo... | reverse complement strand
GGGCGGCAATGCCTGGCGAGGCGATTACCTGATATGAGTACAGTTACAACAGAAATAGCCGCCTGGATAGAGGATCGAAATCAGAAGACGTGGTCTGCAGACTGGTGCTTTACTACCGAGGACGCGCGCATCAAGTTGAAGCGTCTTTATCCTAAATTAGCAGATTGATGAACTACTGGTTTTCACAGAAATTAAACATCATGTCATTCCAGTGCATGCCGGAATGACGAGATAACCCTCATCGAATCTGATCCGGGGACACAAACCCGCCTGGCAACTCCGACTCTCCGCCAAAGAAGAATTTTTCCATCTCCTCCTCCAGGAACTTGCGCGCCTTGGGGTCCACCGGGCTGATACGGTGCTCATTGATCAGTATGGTCTGATGACGCAACCACGCCTGCCAGGCTTCTTTCGATACATTCTCAAAAATCCGCTGCCCCAGCTCACCGGGATAGGTCGGGGCATCCAGACCTTCCGCCTCTTTACCCAGCTTGATGCACTGCACCATTCGTGTCATTCCCCGGCCCCTGTGTGGTGTGATTGAACGCGTTCCAGCAATTTTCTGACGGGGGCTGCAACCCCCTTCGCCTGCAATGTCTTATGGTTATACCAGAGCCGGTTACCGGCTTCCATGACCGACTTGTCGAGTTCAGTCGCGCTGCCCAGCAGCGGGCTGATATCAAGATGATAGTGACTGAAGGTATGGCGGACAACCGGCCACTCTTCCGTGACCTCAATCGTCAGCCCCAGGTCCTGCCGGCACCAGTCCTCGACACAGACCTCCGTGTCACATTCTGGAAAGCTCCAGAGCCCCCCCCAGATGCCGGCCGGCGGACGCTGCTCCAGCAGGACTTCGCCATCCACATTCTGCAAAATAAGCATGCGTGTCTGCCGCTCGGGCAACCGCTTGCGAGGCCGTGCTGTTGGAAACTCAGCCTGGCGCCCGGTGGCATGCGCCGCACAATCGCAGCGTAACGGGCACTGCGCACAGGATGGCCGGGCGCGGGTACACACAGTGGCCCCCAGATCCATGATGGCCTGGGTATAGTCCGCAACCCGCGTCTGCGGCGTGGCCTGCTCAGCCAGCATCCACAACTGTGTCTGCACCGCGGTCTGTCCGGGCCAGCCTGCGAGTGCATGAAAGCGAGTCAGCACCCGTTTGACGTTACCATCCAGGACGGGATAGCGCTGGCCGGCCGCCAGTGACAGGATGGCACCCGCCGTGGACCGGCCGATTCCCGGAAGCGCAAGAACGGCCGCAAAGTCCCCGGGAAATTTCCCCGCATGCTGTTCCATAATAATCGAGGCTGCCGCGTGCAGATGCCGTGCGCGGGCGTAATAACCGAGACCCGACCAGCTGTGCAGCAGCGCGTCGAGTTCTGCGCGCGCGAGGGTGGCTACCTCGGGAAACCGCTCCATAAAACGCGCATAATAGGGAATGACCGTCGCCACCTGGGTCTGTTGCAGCATAATTTCGGAGACCCAGACCCGGTAGGGCGTGGGGTTGGTCTGCCAGGGCAGATCATGACGCCCGTGATTCGCAAACCAGTCCAGTATCCGGGCACTGAAATTCACTTCATTCCCCGCTACCCTGCCGCTGCCCCATGTTTTCCATATAACCGGCACTGATCAGAATGTCATCGATGAGCTGGCGCTTGATCAGCCAGGAGCCGATCAGGGGCGGCACCCAGAACTTTGGTTCCAGCTCCGCGGTAAAATGCAGGGTGGTTGCGGTGTCGGCAGCGGCCAACTCCCAGACTGCATGCCCGTGGTAGAAGTCGCTTGCCGCCGGCAGGATATCGGCCTCGACCCGCTGATTGTCGTGCTGAACAATATCCTGGAGCTGGGTCACCCGCTTGCAGAAAAACAGGATGCATGCCTTTATGACCGTATGGACGCGGTATTTTATCGGGCTGTAGCGGTGTATGGTACGGCTTTCTTCAATGGACGGGCTCACCCGGTCGAGGTGATTGTAATCTGTAATCATCGCATATACCGTTGCCACGGGCGCATCAATGCGCGCCCTGGCATCAATCAGGTAGGTACCGGCCTGTTTGGTTACCGATAACGCCTCGATCTCGCCGGCACTAACCAGGCATGGCGCCAGCAGGGTGCAGACAATGACCAGTCGCACCGCCGACATTGGCTAATGGAAGAGACCCTTGAGTAACTGGTCGGCCGCATCGTTACCCAGCTTGTCCTTGATCAGGCCCTGCGCCTTCTCCTCGATTTTTTCCTTGGCTTTTTCCTTGGCGACATCACCCAGGGCCGCGGCCAGGTCCGGTGCATAGGTCGGCTTGCTGAACGTCCCTCCGATGCGCACCGGAATCGCCACGCCCTTCAGTTCACCCAGCGACTTGCCGCCCTGTCCTTCCAGTGAACCGACAATTTTGGTTGTCAGCAGGTAATCAATGGTTTCATCCGGGAGACTGGCCTTGCCCTTGCCGGTGATGCGCAGCAACGGTGATTTCAGTAACAGATCCTTGTTTTTGACCAGGCCATTGGTCACGGTCGCCGTTCCCTTCAGTTCCGCGAAATCCGTCTGGTCGGGCAGATGATCTGCGGGGGCCGGCTTGCCCTTGAGTTTTGCCTGGGCATTGTGAATCAGGGCAGCAATATTAACGCCCTTGATGGCCCCGTTGGTAAACGAAAACGAGGCATCCCCGTTCAATGTCCGGCGCATGGACTCCGGGGTCGCCCCGTCACCGGTCAGCCGGGCGTGCATATCGGCACTGCCCAGCAATATATCCTTACCGGTCAGGTCCTTCAGGAAAGGGCCGGCCTGTATCCCGGTAAACTTTTCATTGAGGGAAAGATGGGGTGTTTGCTTGCGCACATCCAGGGAAATGTCGCCCTGGTACTTGCCGGCGTACATGTTGGCGCCGGCCGGATGGATGCGCAGCAATCCGTCCCGTGAATTGATATGGATTTCGATATCACTGGACTTCAGGTTACCGGCCTTGAGGCTGCCCACAATCAGCGTGCCATCCAGCTTCAGGTTACGCAGTGTCTCCACCGGCAAGGCCGCAGCCCCACCTGCCGCCCCGCCCGCCGCCGCTGTCGCCGGGCTGGTAGCCACCGGCTCACTGTTTTCAGGTACGGGGGGCAAATAGCGGTCTGCATCCAGCTGATCGACCTGCAGGGTAAACGTGATGGCCGGAGCATCAAAGTTCGTCAGCCCTGCGTTGCCGTTGACCCGGGTATCATCCAGGCGCAGCTTGATGGCCTTGGCGCTCACATGGCTTGGCGAAGCTTCCCAGCCCAGCCAGGCATCGGCCTTGCCCAGCACCACCGGATCGGCGGTCAACGGGGGCTCCTGGCCAAGCGCCTTGATGACATCACGCGGCACAAACTCGGCAATGGTAAGCACGCCGGTAAACTGCGGGTCATCCCCGGTGATCCCGGTGCCTGCCACATTACCGGAGATATTCAGTCCCAGTGTTTCCAGCTCGAATTCCGGCATCTTCAGGGTCTGCTGTTCCAGGTCAACCGCTATATTCGAGGCCAGGACAAGTGCCAGCTTGCCCCCCGGCAGCGAGTCTCCCTGTAAATCCAGGGACAGCCGCGCATCGTCAAACCGGAATGCCTGCAGGGACGGCGACAGGTCGATGATGCCCTGCAACCCGAAGCGGCCCTGGATGGCCGGTTCCGTGGTCACCACCCGGAATTTCAGGTCGAGGTCAACCGGCTTACCGGGCACAATGGCGCCGGTGGCCAGGGACAGCTCATTGATGTCATAACGGGCCGGGGCCGACTGATCCTCCCAGACAATCTGTGCATCCGTGACTTCAATGCCACCAATTGCCAGCCCGGCCAGGGGACTGACTTCCGTTTGCTGGCCCTTGCTCTGCGTGTCACCGGACCCAGTTGATGTCTTGCCTTGCAGATCCTCCCAGTTGGTTTTACCTGCGGCATTCCTGACCAGATAAAGCTGCAGGCCGGCCAGTTTGGCCGTGTCCATCTCCAGCTGCTTCTTGAGAAGTGGCAGCAACTTCACCCTGATCTGCACACTCTGCACAGTGGCCATCGGTTGCGTGCCGAAACCGGCTGCGTTGCTTAATTGCGCCTTGCCAATGTCGAGACCCAGCCACGGGAACACGGACAGACCGATGTTACCTTCAATCGTCAGACTCCTGCCGGTATGCGTTTTGACCGCTGCCGCAATTTCATCTTTGTAATCATTGGGATCGATGACCAGTGGCAAGACAATGACAAGCACCAGCACCAGGCCTGCTAGCGCGACCCCAAGGCCGATGAAAATTTTCAGGAATTTTCCCATAACTGAGTTCCGGCTTAATTAAAGAAATGAAGATCCCCTAGTGTAACCCAGGACTCTGCTGAATTTAGACCCGCCCAAAGAAAAAGGGTGCACAACGGTGCACCCTTTTATATTTCAGGCCTGTAAGAAAACAGGCCCCCTGTGCAGGCAGCACAGGTAATACGTCAGCTACTGCTCAGGCACCGGCCTTGGCATCGGCCTTGGCAGTGCGTTCCTGCCGGCGAGCCTTGAAGCGCTCCTCGGCAGCCTGGCGACGGGCGTCAGCGGCCTTGCGGGCTTCTGCCATGCGTGCATCCATTTCCTTGATGCGGGCTTCATGCTCGGCGTCCATCTGGCGAATAAAGGCATCGTCGAACTGTGCCGGCTGTACACCATAGGCCGGGGCCGGATGGTTGGCGTAGAATTCAGCCGCCTGCTTCTGGGCCTGCTGCTGTGCCTTCTGCATGTTCTCGATCATCTTGGCCTGCTGCTCGGCAAACTTGGCCTGCTGGTCGGCAATGGCCTTTTGCTGCTCTTCGGTCAGCGCGGCAGCCGGGGCAACCGGAACGCCATAGCCGTAAGGAGCATAGCCGTAACCATAGTTGGGGTTGTCGTAACCATAACCACGCCCATAGCCACGACCGGCGCCATGGCCACTCATGTTCATGTTGAAACCGAAATCACCGTCGAAGTCACCATCGCCCGAACCATTGTTATAGCCGTCGTAACCATTACCGAACGGACCCCAGCCCCAGGCAGAGGCGGCGGAAGAGGCAACTGCGAGCGTGGCAGCAGAGATCACTGTAGCAATCTTTTTCATGATATATATCTCCAAGAGTTTGATTAAAAGAACAAATAATTTGAATTCTTTACGGGAAAACGGATCCCGTGATGCCTGATAAGTATATTATCGTTTTCTTATAATACAATAAGAATATTTTTATATACCTATAGATTAATCTATGGACTGACACTGAGTGCAGCCCACAGTTTCTGTCTCTCTATATACAAGGAATGGAGCGGGTGATGGGAATCGAACCCACGTTTGAAGCTTGGGAAGCTCCAGTTCTACCATTGAACTACACCCGCCGGATAGGTGAAGACCCCGGATTGTACGGATGACCACCGGGGGTTGCCACCACCACACGCATCATCACGATTGGGTCGTTGAAATAAATCAACAACAGACTTTTGGCAATGTTGAATGGAGCACCTCATGTTTCGGGTAAACCCGGGGATTGCATCGATGTATAAAACATAAGCCAGTGGTTATACCTGGTCTTTCTCAAAACAGTCTTGCAACCTAATGGCAGCAGTGTATATTTTGGCCACAGATATTCTTGATAAGGGTATCTAATTTTCTTTGGATAGATTCTATCCATAGTGACTTCAACAACTATAAATCTATAAATCTATAAATCAGGGGGAGTTCCGGATGACAATACAATGGCGCAGGAAAACACTGGTAGGTCTGTTATGGGCAGGTTTGGCGATGGGTATTCCCGTCGTCGGGCTGCTTCCATTTATGAGTGGCTCAGGACTTGATAGTCCGAATCGGGTAAAAACAGCAAGTGGTCAGGCATTGAACAAACAGTATCTGCAGTGGGTAGAGAACTATCAGGAAGGCGGGACCAGCCCGGAGCTCCATATGGCGCTGGGTTGGTCCAGGGCCATGTCCGGCACTTCATCGCCGGCACACGGTACATTGAGCGTCAATCTGAAAGATGGCAGTGTTTCAGCATTCATCGACGGCATGGCGGAGGATGCCGCGGCGATGGATCTTTGGCTGGTTGATAATGTTGAGGGTGAAGGCCATAGCGTCAAGCCTGAAGCAACAGACCACTCCATCCGTGTAGGACATTTTAATTGGGATGGCGAGCATTATGTCGCTGAAGGCAGGGTTCCCGGGTTGGCACGCGGTGAATTTGATCTCGATGTTGCCGTCGTCACACCTGCACAGCAGGCTCCCTGGGAAAAAGGGTTATTGTTTGCATCAGGTACCTTGTTCCAGCGCATGTATATGCAGAACCGGGATGGCCACCGGAAGCCCGGAGGGCTGATCGATCATTTGACGGCCGCTCTTGGAATGAAGTCTGCGATCGCAGAAAGTCCGCTGGACAGCATGGACCAGTTAATATCAACCGGCGCAGATCTCTTCTTTAATGAGACCTTCAACGGGAACGGTCGTAGCTGCGGGACTTGTCACCCGGCAACAAATAATTTCACCATCGACCCGGCCTTTATTGCAACGCTTCCGGACAATAACCCGTTGTTTGTCGCTGAATTCATTCCGGCACTGGAGAAAAACTTCGAGGTGCCCGCACTGATGCGGCGCATGGGCCTGATCCGCGAGAATCTGGATGGCTTTGATGATCTGGATCACAAGTTTGTCATGCGTGGTGTGCTGCATACCACGGCACTGGCTACCTCTATTACCCCGGCACCGGGTGGCATGGATGGTACGAACATTCCGCCGGAGCAACGTACCGGCTGGGGTGGCGACGGCGCGCCGGGCAGCGGTACTCTGCGTGAGTTTGCGACCGGCGCGGTCGTCCAGCATTACCCGTTGCGGCCTGAACGTGTCGAGGGCGTCGATTTTCGCTTGCCGACGGATGCCGAGCTGGACGCACTTGAGGCCTTTCAACTGGCTTTGGGGCGCCAGCAAGATCTTGACTTGAGCACAATGAACTTTTCCGACCCCATTGCAGAAAACGGCAAGCAGGTCTTTATGCGTACCGATACATCCGGTGGCACGGTTGCAGCGGGAAAATGCGTGATGTGTCACCTGAATGCAGGTGCGAGTTCCATATTCGCGCCAGGATCAAATTTCAATTTTGATACGGGTGTTGAACGCATCCCCGTGAAAGCGGCTTCACTGGTCGCCCCGGGCATGGCGCCACCGGATGCAGGGTTTGGGTTGGATCCAAATGTGACCATTCCGGGTGGCTTTGGCGATGGCACTTTCAGTGCCCCACCCCTGGTTGAAGCGGCCGATACACCCCCGTTCTTTCATAACTCTGCAGCGGCAACCCTGGAAGAGGCAGTTGGCTTTTACGATAGCGAAGCCTTTTCCAGCTAACCACGCGGCCAGTTCCTGGCATCGTTGGATTCAGGTAGTCTTGCCGTGAGTCTGGACCCGACCAGCCAGATGTCGATTGCCGCGTTTTTACGCGTCATCAATGCACTTGACAACATTAATACATCAAAAGATACGGGCATGAGTGCGAAGGTAGCCACAACTAAGAGCAAGACCACGCTGTTGCTTGATGTCATGCAATCAGACATTCAGGATGCCTTTGAGGTGCTGGCCCAGCAGAATCTCAATATTGATGCTGCTGATCATATTGCAACGGCAAATGACTTGATCCTGAACGCCATGATCGCAAGCGACAAACCACCGACAGAGCTGGTCTGTCACTTCTTTTTCTGCAGGCGTGTTTCCGGGGACGGCCCCAGTGACCAGGAAAATCTGATTGATCAGGCCATTGCCGAGCTTGATGTTGCCAAAGGCATGATGTTGAACTGATTACAGTTCATACCTTATGCTACAAGGGGCCGGCAATAGGGCGTTACTCCCTGTTGCCGGCCCTGTTCTTTTGTCTGTGTGGTGCACCCGTCTGAATCCGGGTCTTGCTTGCGGGTGTGAAACCCAATCGTTTCTGTTTATCCGTTGAATTGCGCCCGCATCAGGCCCGGAACCTGTCACATGGACCCCTGCTACCGCATCAGTAACCTGCAGAATATGCCACACTTGTAATACCTATCAGCCTTCACCAGGAGCAGCAACAATGGACAGTACCCCCGCATTCCGCAGGACCCGGCGCATTTTGATTAAATCCGCCGGCTTGTTAGGCGGCCTTCTCGCCACACGCAGCGCCGTCGCCCATCACACTGAAACCCATCTCGAAGACACGACCGCCCACAGTATCATTTACCAGTGCAACAAGGCTGATCCGGAATACCTGCAGCATATCCTGTTCTCCGCCGGTGAACTGCTGCGCAAATATGGGGATGATATTGAAATTATTGTGGCTGCCTTCGGGCCGGGGCTCAACCTTATCGGCAAACATCCACACCGGCCGATAGCGGAAGAACTCCAGCAACGTGCGAGCTCGCTGGCTGACTACGGTGTCGCGTTCCATGCCTGCGGCAATACCATGAAAGCACTCCACTGGACTGACAAGGATTTGCTGGCTTTCGCCAAAGTCGTGCCGATCGGTGTTGATGACATCATGCAGCTGCAGGAAAAAGGTTTTTCCTATTTGAGCTGGTAAGAATTCCCGGTTCTTCAGAAATAGTTGCGGGTAAACCTGAACTGGATACAAGTCCGTGGATCGGCAGGAGCCGTCAACCCCGTCCCACCGGGCCACCGGCGTACAGCGTCTTGATCGCGTCAGTAAACTGTTCCAGTACTTTCGCCCGCTTCACTTTTAGCGTCGGTGTCTGTAGTCCATTGTCCACTGTCCAGGGCTCCCGGGTCAGTATCACCCGCCGCACCTTGGCATAGCCGGGAAAATCCTTGAGCTGTTCGCGTATCGCGCGCACCAGGTGGCTGTTGAGTTTCTCGTTATCAAGAACCTCGTCCAGGGTGTCATCCAGGTCGAAGCGCTGCGCCAGGCCCGGCCATTCTTCCGGATTGAGCACCAGGATGGCCGCAAGGTAGGCCTGGCCTTCGCCAATCACCAGCGCCTGTTCGATCAATGGATGCAGACAAATGGCCAGCTCCATATCCATCGGCGGAATCTTTTCACCATTGGACAGCACCAGGATGTCCTTGATGCGACCGGTAATATAGATATGACCCTTCTCGATGCGTGCCTGGTCACCGGTATGCAGCCAGCCTTCCGCATCAATGATCTCGGCGGTCGCCACGTGATTGTTCCAGTAGCCACGCATCATACCCGGCGTCTTCACCAGCAATTCATCATTGTCACCAATGCGTGCCTCGACACCGTTAAGGGCCAGCCCGACACTCGACGGTTCATTGTCATCCAGCACATTCACACTGATGACCGGGCTGGTCTCCGTCAGGCCGTAACCCTGCAGAATCGGCACACCAAGACCGATAAATGTTTTCGCAACGGTCACCGGCAACGCTGCCCCGCCGCTGACTGCGATACGCAGGCGTCCACCCAGCTTCGAGGTAACCTTGCCGGCGACCAGTTTGTTCAGCAGCGGCCAGAGAATATGGCCCGGGCGCCATGTCACGCGGTTCTGCTGGTACTCGAAGCGATGCCAGCCGATCGCCGTGGTCAGCTTGAACAGCCCCCGCTTGAGCACCGACTGTTTGTCCATCTGCCCCTGGATTCGGGCAAATACACGTTCAAAAATACGCGGCACCGCGATCATGACCGTGGGACGGATGTTTTGCAGGTCCTCGGCCAGTTGCGTGACAGAGCGCGCATAGGCAACGGTGGCTCCTGCCATCATCGGCAAGTAATAGCCGGCGGTGCGTTCCAGGGTGTGTGACAGTGGCAGGAAGGACAGGAACAGGTCTTCCGCGTAACAGTCGATCATGGTAAGCGCGGAATGTGCAATCGACAGCATGTTGTAATGCGACAGCATCACCCCCTTGGGACGCCCGGTCGTGCCCGAGGTGTAGACAATCGAGGCAAGTTCATGGGGATCACCATCGCGCGCGGGCAGGGCTTCGGCCTGTTCCGGTAGCCAGTCATCGATAAACCGGACACGCTCGTCAGCGGAACATTCCGCCGGCACGGACTCCGGCCGCTGCAGGATAAGTACCCGCTTCAGGTCTTCATGGTGATTCAGAACAGCGGCCAGGCGCCTCCAGACGATCACGTCCCGAACCAGTAGCACCCGCACCGCCGCATCCTGCGTAATATAGGCAATGTTCTCCGGGCGGTCATCGGTATACAGGGGCACAATCACCAGACCGCAGCCAAGTGCGGCCTGGTCAAAGCAGACCCACTCACGACAGTTGTGCAGATGCACGGCAACCCGCTCACCGGTCTGCAGACCTTCTGCTGCCAATGCGGCATACCAGCGCGCCACCGCCTCCCCCATGGCACCCCAGCTGGTATCCCGCCATTGCTTGCTGGCAGGATCGAAGCTGCAGTAGGCTGTGAGTTTCGGGGTACGCCGAACCCGTTGGGCAAACAGCCCATCCAGCGTACCGGCACGTTCCGCCGAGATGACATCCTCAGTCCACTGGGTCATAAATCATTCATTCCGAAGTTAAAATTCTTACGGCTGTAATTACGGTAGAATGCCTGCATGCTTACCAATGTAACTGATTAATACAGCCATGCAAATTATTCTGAACGGAACCGACCGGGAAGTACCGGATCAGTGGAGTGCCGGCGACCTGATTACTGATCTGGGACTTGCCGGCAAGCGCCTCGCCCTGGAGGTCAACACCGCCATCGTGCCACGCAGCACCCTTGATAAACATATCCTGCAACCCGGTGACCGCGTGGAAATCGTCCATGCCATTGGCGGCGGTTGACGGAGAGTCCATACCCCGTTTCAACCCGCTGCCATTCCAGCCCTGAGGGTCCTGTATCCATGTCTACAGTCATGCAATCCAAACCACAGCCGGGCGCTGACCCGCTGGTCATTGCCGGTATTGAATACCATTCCCGCCTGCTGACCGGGACCGGCAAATACCGTGATCTGAACGAGACCCGCGAGGCCACCGGGGCCAGCGGCGCGGAAATTGTCACCGTCGCCATTCGCCGCACCAACATCGGCCAGAACCCGGATGAACCCAATCTGCTGGATGTCATCTCACCGGAAGAATATACCCTGTTGCCGAATACGGCCGGCTGTTACAGCGCCGAGGATGCCGTACGTACCTGCCGGCTCGCACGCGAACTGCTGGGTGGACACAAGCTGGTCAAGCTGGAAGTCCTCGGTGACGAGCAGACCCTGTTCCCCGATATTACGGAAACGCTCAAGGCAACCGAGACACTCGTTGCGGAAGGCTTCGATATCATGGTGTACACCAACGATGACCCTATCATCGCCCGGCGTTTCGAGGAACTTGGCTGTATCGCCGTCATGCCACTGGCAGCGCCTATCGGGTCCGGTCTGGGCATTCGCAATCCCTACAATATCCGCACCATCGTTGAGAACGCCAGTGTCCCGGTCCTGGTTGATGCCGGAGTCGGCACTGCGTCGGATGCCGCAATAGCCATGGAACTTGGTTGTGACGGGGTACTGATGAATACCGCCATCGCCGGTGCCGACAACCCGGTGCTGATGGCCTCGGCGATGAAAAAGGCCATCGAGGCCGGTCGCGAAGCATGGCGCGCCGGACGCATCCCACGCAAGCGCTATGCCAGCGCATCGACACCGATCGACGGGGCATTTTTCTGATGCGGATAAACATTTGTCTTTCTTTGCGTCTTTGCGTGAGCTGATTTTTTATTCACGGCACCCTCTGTGACTGGCTTGCTGCAGCCGGCGAGGTGTCTACCTGACGCAGGTGTACATCACGCTGCGGAAAGGGAATCGTGATACCGGCTATCTTGAAGGCGCGCCATACAGCGACGTTGACCTCGGCACGGATACTCCCGATGCCCTGTTGGAGATCGGTAAACCAGACACGCAATTCCAGCGCAATGCCGCTGTCGGCAAACTCGATCAGATGACACGCCGGCGCCGGATACCCGAGTACCCGATGATCATTCGGTATATCATTGGTGGAAATGTCCGATTGCTCCAGCCACACCCGCACCATTCGCTCGTTCGTAAAACGCGAGGGACGCATGACACCCGCCCAGCAGCGAGCCCTGAATGAACTGCTGCCGCAATATGGTCTCGGCAGCGGAACCATGATCGATCCGGTTGCTGTATTTGGTCGATCCGCACCGCTTACGCTGGAAATCGGCTTTGGCAATGGCGAGTCGCTCGTCACCCTGGCCGCACGGGAACCGGCATCCGATTTTATCGGTATCGAGGTGCACCACCCCGGTGTCGGGCACTTGTTGCTGGAACTGGAGCGTCAGGGCATAGTCAATGTGCGGATATTCACAGATGATGCCATCGAAGTACTCAAATCCTGTATTCCGGACCACTCTCTCGATCGTGTGTTGCTGTTGTTTCCCGATCCCTGGCCGAAAAAACGCCACCACAAGCGGCGTATTGTACAACCTGAATTTATCCGGCAACTGGCTCGCAAACTGGTGCCCGGCGGCATTCTGCACATGGCCATCGATTGGGAAAACTACGCTGAACATATGCTGGAAAAGATGAGCACGGCCCCGGAATTCCGCCACAGTGCCGTGAACGGCAATGACTCACCATACCCGGCTTGCCGACCGGTCACGAAATTTGAACGCCGCGGACAACGCCTGGGACACCGGGTATGGGATCTGGTGTTTGAACGGCTTCATCTGTGATGCTGCTTATATATATGATTTTATTATGTTATTAATAAATCCGCTGAAATCGGGCATATTCAGGCTTGAGTGACACAATATAAAAATGGTTCAATACGCGGCCTTGATCCGGCGGGTAATGGTTTCCAGAAAGCAACGATCGCCCGTGCAGTGCGTCTCACAGCAACCGGCTCATTCATAGATAACAAGGACGAGGAGCGTCTCATGTCCAAAAAATACCCTGTTGTCGCGGTCACCGGTTCGTCCGGGGCAGGCACCACGACCGTCAAACTGGCCTTTGAGCACATTTTCCTGCGCGAAGGTGTAAACCCGGTTGTTATCGAGGGTGACAGTTACCACCGCTATAACCGTTCCGAAATGAAGGCCGCCATGCAGAAGTCCGAGGAACAGGGTAACCACAACTTCAGCCATTTCGGCCCGGAAGCCAATATTTTTGACAAGCTGGAACAGACCTTCAAGTCATACGGCGAAACCGGTTCCTGCGAGCGCCGCTATTACCTGCACAGCAAGGAAGAAGCCAAACCTTTTGGGCAGCAGCCCGGCGAATTCACCGCATGGGAAAAAATCGAGGCAGGCACCGACCTGTTGTTCTACGAGGGACTGCATGGTGGAATTGTGGCGAATGACGTGGACGTTGCCAAATTCGTTGACCTGCTGATTGGCGTGGTGCCCATTGTAAACCTGGAATGGATCCAGAAGATCCATCGTGATTGTGAGCAGCGCGGCTATTCAGCCGAGGCCGTGACCGATACCATCCTGCGACGTATGTATGACTACGTGCATTACATTACCCCGCAGTTCTCGCGTACCGACATCAATTTCCAGCGCGTACCCACGGTAGACACCTCAAACCCGTTCATCGCCCGGGATATTCCGACACCAGATGAAAGTTTCGTCGTAATCCGCTTCAAGGATCCGAATAAATTCAATATCGACTTCTCCTACCTGCTCAATATGTTGAGTGATTCGTTCATGTCGCGGCGCAACTCCATTGTCGTCCCTGGTGGCAAAATGGGGTTCGCCATGGAAATCATTCTGGCGCCCGTCATCGAACACTTACTGGAACAGCGCAACAGCTCCTGAGCATCTTTTAACCCCCTGACGGGGAAAATATTTCCCCGTCAGGGTAATCCTGTCATGGCTGCGGCAAGGCCAATCAATTCAGGTCGGCACCAGGTCTGGCCCGCTTGCATCCACATAGGTTTATCCTATACTTCACCCAGCTGGCTTTATTAAAGTGATAGCAGATGGTTAGCTGGAGGCGCGGGTGTGATTGTTATAACAACCGATCCGATCACGGGTGAAGAACTTGTACATCCCGAAACCCTGTTGCACCCATGTCCACGATCGAAACCTATCTGAAATCCTGTCGCGAACTGTCCCGCTTCTGTTCACAGAATGGCTGGATCGATAGTGAATCGCTGCACTATGCGCTCACCTGGGTAAACGATAACGAAATACTCGTCGATATAGGGTTTGACGAACTACTGATGGAAGGTAGTGAAAATCTCGTCGGCAGAGTATCCTGCTTTGGCCAGATGCGACTGTTCCTCGACAAATACGGGCAAGTGGTCAGTAGCGAGATTCTGTAGTTACTAACGCTGCCTCCTGAACTACTCCCGGTAACTGCTTGCAGGATTTCGCCTTTCAGGCATTTTCCCTGTGCGTCTGTGCCGCCAGTATGGCAACAATCCCGAGTAACCGGATTCGATTATAAGGTATAGCAGCCCCATGCAGAACACACTGACGATCATCCTTGCAGGAGGTGTCGGCTCGCGGCTCCACCCGTTGACCGCGGAACGTGCCAAACCGGCTGTACCGTTTGGCGGGAAATACCGCATTATCGATTTTACGCTGGCAAACTGCCTGCATTCCGGGCTGCGTAAAATCCTGGTGCTGACGCAGTACAAATCACACTCCCTGCACAAGCACCTTCGGGACGGCTGGTCTATTTTCAACCCCGAGCTTGGCGAATATATTACAACGGTCCCCCCGCAGATGCGTAAAAGTGACAACTGGTACGCCGGAACCGCCGATGCCATTTACCAGAACCTGTTCCTGCTGCAACGCAGTCATGCAGACAATGTGCTGATTCTGTCGGGCGACCATATCTACCGCATGGACTACGCCGCGATGCTGGATTACCACCGGCGCCAGGATGCCGATGTAAGCATTGCCTGCATGAGAGTCCGACGCCGGGATGCCGGGAGTTTTGGCATCATGGATACTGATGACTCCGGGCGCATTCTTGCCTTCGAGGAAAAGCCGGCGCAGCCGCAAACCATTCCGGGCGATGCGAAGCATTGCCTGGCATCGATGGGCATCTATACCTTTTCCATGAATCTGTTGCAGGAAACTCTTGAAACAGATCATATCGATAACAGTTCGGGACATGACTTCGGCAACGACATTCTGCCAAAACTGATCCACAGCCACCGCGTATGCGCCTACCGCTTTGGCAAAACAACCGGCCGGGTATCACCCGATAACTACTGGCGTGACGTGGGCACTATCGATTCATTTTACGAAGCCAATATGGACCTGCTGGAGCCGGTACCGGCACTGAACCTGTACCAGGACGACTGGCCGATCCGCACCTACCAGTCACAGCCGCCACCGGCTCGCACGGTGCCCGGAGCATCCGGTACCGAGGGAATTTCCATCAACTCAATAGTTGCCGGCGGCACTGTCATCACCGGGGGCAACGTACAGCATTCCATCCTGTTCCCCAAAGTGCACATCGGTGATGAAACAATCGTCAGGGACTCAATACTGTTTAATGGAGTCCACGTGGGCGAGAATGTCGTGTTGCAGAACTGTATTATCGACAAGGGCGTGCAGGTACCGGCCAGCGAGACCATAGGCACAGACCTGAACAAGGACCGTGAACGGTTTACCGTTTCACCCAGGGGGGTTGTTGTTGTCCCCAAACAGTACCGGTTTGAATAATAATACGTTCAGAAATACACATAACCTTCCCTGACCAGACGATCTATTTCCGCAGACCCCAGGGGCACCTGTTCGATAAACGACGGGATATCATCCCGCTTGACTCCGTGTATTTTCATCATTGTCCGGCAAATCTTTATATCGACGATATCCAGTGCATCCAGGCGTTTGGCCTGATCGACAATGTCCTTGTATTTGTCATAATTTCTGGTCGAAAAAAACTCCACTTCCGGCCCGTGCAGCACCAGCACGACGCTGGCCCCCGGCGTATCTGAACCCAGTTTATTCGCCAGTTTGCCAGCCCGGTCAAACAGAACCTCCAGCTCTTCCACCGTATGGACGCTGATATCCAGAACCGCCCGCTCCGGGGCCGGATCAGTCACATCCGGAATTAAATCAATCTTCCCGGGTACTGGATCGGTCTCGCCCAGGATGGTTGCCCCCGGTGTCGGTTGCATGGGGACATCGGCAGTCATGGCAATATCCCCGTCCGGTACTTCCGGCGCCATTCCATACATCAAATAGCCCAGCACCGCTACCAGCGCAATCAGCAAAACCAGCCCAAGCCCTGTTCTCATTCCCCTGGCCTCCTGTTCCTGTAATATCCTAAGGCCCTGCCCTCACATTTTAACCCCCCATGCAGCGGATGGTAAGCAGGGCGCAAGTCCGGCATTTCGGGTAAACTCTGCGGACATTATTTGCACCTATCGGTATAAACAGACCATCAGATATATCCTGTGACGGACATGCAAGACAACAATGGCCCCGATCACCGCCACCAGCGACAACTCTCCATATGGCTGCTGGTTTGCTGTGCCATGATATTTTCCATGGTTGTACTCGGTGGTGTGACGCGGCTGACCGGCTCCGGACTATCGATGGTTCAGTGGGACCCGATATTCGGAATCATCCCGCCGCTGGACGAGGCCAGCTGGAATGCCGACTTCGACCTCTACAAGCAGTCACCGGAGTACAACAAGATCAATATCGGGATGGATCTCGATGGATTCAGGAAAATATACTGGTTTGAATTCTCGCACCGCCTGCTGGGCCGGGCGATTGGCATTGTCTTCCTGGTGCCGTTTCTGTTCTTCCTGTTCAGCGGGCGGATAGCCCGGTCTCTGACACCAAAACTCGTCATCATGTTTGTTCTGGGAGGTCTGCAGGGAGTGCTTGGCTGGTATATGGTCAAGAGCGGACTGGTGGACAACCCGCATGTCAGCCAGTACCGGCTGACTGCCCACCTGGGACTGGCCGTACTGATCTACGCCTATATGTTCTACGTAGCCCTCGGCCTGTGGTTTTCCCGTACACCGCCACTGGCCACGGAGGTTCCACGCAAGCTCTATACAACGGTCTCCGTCCTGGCAGTCATGGTATTTATCACCATCCTGTCCGGTGGACTCGTCGCCGGTCTCAAGGCCGGATTTGCCTACAATACATTCCCACTCATGGACGGGCAGTTGATCCCGGATGCCATCCTTATGCAGAAGCCGCTATGGCGCAATTTCCTGGAAAACATAGCGACAGTCCAGTTTGACCACCGGCTGCTTGCCACACTGACCTTCAGCGGAATCCTCCTGCTCTGGCTGGTATCGTGGCGTCATGCCCTACCGGGACAGGTGCGTACAGGGCTGCAGCTACTGCTGGCCGCCGGACTGCTGCAGGTAACCCTGGGCATATCGACCTTGCTGCTGCACGTGCCGGTCCCGCTGGCCGCCGCCCACCAGGGAAATGCACTGGTCCTGTTTACAGCGATATTGTTCGTAAGCCAGCGCATGCGGCGCTACCGCCTGCAGACCCTCTGAAAACCGAGCCTGAAGCGTAGTCAGGCAAGTCACCAGCTTCCCGAACCCGTATCGCCAGGTGGCTATGCCATGGGGTCTCATCACTGGATCATTATGCAGTCCATGCACCGGATCAAAGAAAAAGGGCTGCACCAGGCAGCCCTTTCCATATAAAAACCACGATCAATTACTTGCTTTGACTGGTCATGTACTCAATCGTCGCCTTCAGGTCATCTTCAGAACATTCCATGCAGGTCCCTTTCGGTGGCATGGCGTTCTTGCCTTTGGTTGCAAACGCAACCATGGCATCCATCCCAGTGGCAATACGCGGCGCCCAGGCTTCCTTGTCACCCACCTTGGGGGCACCGGCAACACCGGTAGCGTGACAAGCCTGGCAGTGCTTCTGGTAAACCGCCTGACCATCAGCAGCCATGGCCTGACCAGCCAGTCCGAGTGCGGCACTCATCACAATCACATTCACGATCTTTTTCATTTTCAGTACTCCATGCAGTGTTATGTTGAACAATCCGACAGCACGCCAATGGGCATACTGTAAAAAACTGTCGCTTGCCGCCCAGGGACACATCGACAACGCGCGGGCGCGTAGTATATTATAATCTGTTAATATACATCAAGCATTCAATATATTTATTTTATATCAGCAAGATACAGGTGATAAGTCACGTCATGGAGATCGCATCCGTGTCATTTTCAGGGAACTTTCAGTAATCGATTCAAGGAACCGGGCAAACAAATGCCTGTTTATGAACCCAGCAGGCGCTGCCACCAGCGTTTCCGGTTGCCCGGTAATACCGTTGCCGTGTTCATCTCAGCAGGTGGCAGCCTGGATAAAATCCAGCCGGGGAGCGGCGGATTATCGCTAAAACCACAGGAGACCCCCAGGTTATTCGGATCGAAAATCTTCACAAAGGCAGGGCTTTCCAGCGAGTCAGTATAGACGATGCCACAGTAGTCTTCTGTATGCTCCTTGCGCAGCAGCAAGCCGATTTCGGACAGGAACGTCCTCAGTAACTCGGCACTGACGGGTTCCACCGGTGGCTGCTCGCCAATGGCATAGATATACCAACCGTTACCGGCGTCGTTTCGCAAGACTTCCCAGAGTTGATCGAGCTGTTTCCAGCGCAATACATTCTGAAAGCGCCCGCGAAATGCGGTGACGAAAGGGTCCGGTTCCTGGTATTCCATATAGCTAAGGACCCTCTGATTAACTGTAACGGCTTGACGTAGGGTGCGCCGTGCGCACCATGTATCAACCGCTGGCAATCTATTCCGGTGCGCACGGCGCACCCTACAGGCAACTCATCCTCTAAATCCCATGATATTGAGAAGTAATCAGAGGTTACCTAAAGTATAACGCCGGATTAGCATACAGCGTGACTAGAAAATAGCCGGATACGCCCGGATTTCCGCCAGGCAAAGTGTCCCGAAGATGCACACAACAGGCCTATACTGTGAGAATGAGTGGATTTGACCGGATTCTCAATGGAACCTGACTTCTGGCACGAACGCTGGGAAACCAGCCGGATCGGCTTTCATCTGGACGTGGTCAATCCCTGGCTGGTACACCACTGGCCGGCACTTTGCGTAAACAGCGATAATCGGGTATTCGTGCCAATGTGTGGCAAGAGTCTCGACATGCTCTGGCTGCTGGAACAGGGTTACCGGGTCACCGGGGTCGAGATCAGTCGCATTGCTGTCGAGGCATTTTTCTCCGAGAACCGGCTGGAGCCACTCATTGAAACAACGGGCCGGTTTACGCGCTGGCGTTACGAAGAGCTGGAGGTACTGTGCGGCGATTTCTTTGACCTCGACAAAGCCGACCTGGGGCACCTCGACGCCGTGTACGACCGCGCTGCGCTGATTGCCATGCCACCGGTGATGCGGCCACGCTATGCCGCACACCTCGACACCCTCACCAACAGGCAAACCCGTGCGCTGCTGATTGCGCTGAATTATAACCAGCTGGAAATGGCCGGCCCGCCATTTTCAGTATCGGCTGACGAAGTGAACCGGCTGTTCAGCAAGAATTACGTCATTGAATGCCTGGCATCGACTGATGTGCTTGAGAAAAATGCGAAATTCAGGGACAGCGGACTGACGCTGCTACGGGAAGAGATTTACTGCCTGACGCGCCGTGAAGACAAATCCCGGAGTTGATGGCGCCATCCCCGGCAAGTTTGGAATTTTCCTGGTTATGACGGCTGACATACCCCTTTAGACGATCGGGGCCATGCCAACGCATGGCCCCGATCATGTCATATCAGTCCTCTAACTTGATATCGCCGCTGGAAATGGTCGGTGGTCCGCTGCTGAAGATGCCATTATCCACCTGTACCGGCGTTCCATTACTGACCCGATTGAAAAACTCCATACCGCTAATACTCTGCGACGGTTCAACGGAGCTATCGGTGATTGACGATGCTGTCGCGGTATCGACCGTCACGCCGAGAATCCTGAACGTCGGGTTGACAATATTGTCAATCGGGCCGCGCAAACGCACATTATTGTTATCCGGAGCACCACGCGCATTCACCTCGGTAGCAATGACCTGCCCGTTACCATCCACGAACCCAAGCACCTCGATCTGAAATATTCCACTTGTCCCGCTGCCATCCACCAGACCATCCCCGTCTTCAGTCAACGCATTCGTATTGACCGTGATGACATCCATGATTATAAATGAGCTGCCCAGCCCGGCAGCAGGCACTGTCACCGGTGCTTCAATGCGTACCCGGGCTTCACGAAACTGGACTTTTCTTGCAGTCAGGATACCGGTTCCGGTATCCAGGTCGCCCTCAGCCTCCAGCTTGGCGCCAACCACGATATCCTGAGCCGCACCGCCCTGGAAGCTTGTCCCGACGTCCGTAACCACCCGCTGGCCATTGACGATGAAGTCAGCAGGTGAATTCACAGTCGACACAATCCCCTCAACTTCTGCTTCAAGGACCATACCTGTGGCATTAGCCGGCACTCCAAGTCCAGGCACCGTGCATTCGACGTCAGTTACCGTAGTCAGCGTGTCGCCGCCGGGCGTAAATGCAGGATCTTCATTCGCCCTCACATCCACGAAATTGCCGTACACCAGGCCGGCGCCACAGTCACGCGGCACCACACCATTCAACATGACCAGCTGGGAACCAACCTGGAACGAGGTATTGGGCAGCACATTACTGACCGGACCGGTCAGTTTCCATTCCGGGGAGCCGCTATTGCTGTTGCCCTTTAACTCGATACGGGTTACCTGAATAACATTAACATTGTCCGCAAAACCACTGACCTCGACAACATCACCAGGTACCAGGTTGCCGGTGTTATTACCGGGTATATTAACCAGCAGGGTATTTCCATTCACTACCAGGGTCTGGTCCAGCACCTGCAATGGATTGACGCTGGTGACAGGACCCTTGACGGCATTGTCCGCACTGACATTCACCGCCGTACCACTGGTAAAGTTTGCATTGACATCTTCACCAACATCGACCCGGGTTACCATGCCGATTCCATTCTGCTTAAAACCGGCCTCGTTGACTGCAACCCCATCGCGAAAAAATTTCGTTCCTGCATCAAATGCAAACTCACGGGTATCGTTAATAATAATGCTGGCAAAACCGGTGGTTGTGCCCAGCCCGGTACCACCGATGCCACCGCCGGCAATGCCACCAAAGAGACCACCGCCGCCATTGCCGCCGCCACCGCCACCGCCACAACCGCTTATGAATACAGCAGTCAGGATTGCCGTAGCGGCAGTCAGAAAAATGTTTTTCAGGTACCCTTTAATCATTGCCAGCGTCCTCATTCAGATCTTCTTCAAAATAATAAATGCCAACGCCGGCCTCCATCCTGCCGGTACCGGCAACATTTTCGTTTACATCACGGTCGCGTTCTGCCAGCCACTGGTTAAATTCCTCCAGCATGTGCTGACCACGCCGGCGCACAAATTCCTTGAATTCCGGAATAGCCTCTTCCGGGAGGTTATCGTAGGCAACCTTCTGCTGAAAACGCGAGGTGCTTTCGTTCTCGAGGTTGTAACTGATGGTATCAATCAAATAGGCAGTATCCGTTCCCAGAATTTTTATTTTTTCACTACTGTCCCTGCTGGGGACATAGCTACGCACCACCAGGTGGAGGGTTCCATTATCATGCTGTTCAATGGCGCCGACCCGTTCCAGTTCATCCAGGATCGCCCGCGGCGGGATATCACCGCTGTGGACACGCACCAGTTCGGCAAATGTTTTGCCATCACCGTCAAACGGCAGCCCGACTGTATCACCTTTTTTGTCCAGAAAATCCGGGTCGCTTATCCAGCCGCTGATGACCCGGGCAGCCCGGTTATATTGTTCACGGATTGTCACATCCGCTACACGCGGCAATTTTTGTATCCGGCTGATTTCCTTGCGTGTCAGGCCGGTCAGTATGGCCGCCCTTGAGACCGATGGCTTACGACCGGGAAGACCAAATTCGGTTATGGCCAGGTCCACATATGCCTGCTTGGTCAGGTCTGCAAAGACACCAAACGGGATTCCGAGTCGTAACAGTACCCGGACCAGGGGCCTGAGAAGCCGACTGAGTGCCGCTGAAATCGCCATGTGGGTATCATCTTGCATAGTCAAAACTGGCAACCTTCTGTATTAATTTAGAATAATTGCATCTACGTCAAATTGCCGTAAACCCGACGGTGAACGGGATTAAACCTATATTACACCTTGACCAATACCGCTATTGGGAATACTATACCAGAGAAATCAGTGTAATTGGGATATATTTCCCATATTTGCGATATGCAGGTCTGCAACCCGTATCAAACCGGACAAACGCCGCACTCATTCCGGAATGACGACTGAGACAGCCGAGCTTCGTCTGGCAATTAACGAACACAATGGCCTTTATGCATGGGGGCATACCCTACCCCTCTTTTTTTGCCCCCATGTTTTTTTACAACCCGGCCTATACATATGCGGCTGTCTGTTCATTGG
>Ga0114931_10002748_pt1 | contig 22363 bp, 16 predicted proteins | sample 2SBtaG_FD_89579 | JGI IMG/M metagenome (GOLD analysis project Ga0114931, IMG submission 89579) | Deep subsurface microbial communities from Kolumbo volcano to uncover new lineages of life (NeLLi) - 2SBTROV14_V59a metaG | ecosystem: Environmental > Aquatic > Marine > Volcanic | place: Kolumbo... | reverse complement strand
GGTGGTGCTCACCGACAGCCACACCCCCACCGCCGGCGTCCTCGACACCTTCGCCTTCGGGGTGGGCTCCACCGCGATGGCCTTCGCCCTGCGCACCGGCCTGATCCCGGTGACCGTGCCCAAGGTGGTCCGCGTCGAGATCCACGGCGACGCCAAGGGCGTGCTCTCGCCGAAGGACCTGATCCTGCACCTGATCGGCGACCCGTACTTCCGCGAGGAGCAGTGGCGCGAGGGACCGACGGACACCTGCATCATCGAGTTCGGCGGCCGGGGCCTGGCCCAGTGGGACGTCGACGAGCTGTCGGTGCTCACGAACATGACCGTCGAGGGCGGGCTGATGACCGGCGTGGTCGAGCCCTGCGAGCCGCTCCGCGCCTTCCTCGCCGAGCGCCGCGGCCTCGACGCCACGCCGCTCTTCGTCGCGCCCGACGAGGGCGCCCACTACGCGCGGGTGCTCCGGGTCGACCTCGACGAGGTGCCGCTCACCGTGGCCACCCCGGGCGACTCCCGCAACCGCGCGCCGCTGGACGAGCAGGGGGAGGTGACCATCGACAACGTGGTCATCGCCTCGTGCACCGGCGGGTCGCTGGCCGACCTGCGCGCCGCGGCCAGGGTCCTCCGCGGGCACCGGCTGCACGAGGGCGTGCGGGTCACGGTGACCCCGTCCTCGCAGTCCGTCGCCGACGCGGCGGAGCAGGAGGGCCTGCTCGCGCTGTTCCGCGATCTGGGCGCCGTCGTGAGCGAGCCCGGATGCGGCTCGTGCATCGGCAACGGGCCCGGGGTGCCGCTGCCGGGCGAGACCACCGCCTCCACCACCAACCGCAACTTCGCGCGGCGCATGGGCGCGCCCGGCCCGGTCTACCTGGTGTCGCCCGCGGTGGCCGCCGCCTCGGCGATCACCGGCAAGCTCACCGACCCGCGCTCCCTGGAGCGCTGATGCGCATCGCCACCTGGAACGTGAACTCCCTGCGGGTACGCCTCGAGCACGTGAAGCGCTGGGCCGAGCAGGCGCGGCCCGACGTGATCTGCCTGCAGGAGACCAAGGTGGAGGACGACAAGTTCCCCACCGAAGAGTTGGCCGCGCTGGGTTTCGAGCACCAGGCGTTCATCGGCGAGAAGACCTACAACGGCGTTGCCATCCTCTCCAAGCAACCCCTGGACGACGTGCAGAAGGGCCTGTCCGATGACACGGAGGACCCGCAGCCCCGATTCATCGCCGCGACGACCGGCGGGGTGCGGGTGCTGTGCTGCTACGTGCCCATGGGTACGAAGATCGGCTCCAAGCAGTTCAGCTACAAGCTCGCGTGGCTCTCGCGGCTCAAGCGCGAGGTCCGCGCCGCCCTCGCCCAGACCGAGCAGGTGGTCGTGGTCGGCGACATGAACGTGGCACTGGAAGACCTCGACGTGTGGGACCCCTTCGAGGCGGACGGCAAGATCCTGTTCCACCCCGCCGAGCGCGACGCCCTGAAGCGCGTGCTCTCCACCGGTCTCGTCGACGCCTACCGGCAGGCGCACCCCGACGGCAACGAGTACTCCTGGTGGGACTACCGCGGCGGCGCGTGGTGGAAGAACCACGGCTTCCGCATCGACCACGTCCTCGTGAGCAAGGCACTCGCCAGCGCGATCCACGACGTGACCATCTGGAAGGACACCCGCGGCTGGGAGGAGCCGAGCAAGCCGAGCGACCACGTCCCGGTCACGGTGGACCTCGAGGCGTGAAGCACACGGTCCGGGTCGCGGGCCTGCCCGGGTGGGTCGACGCGACCCGCCTGCTCGGCGAGGGCGCGTGGACCTTCGAGGAGGCCGACGGCCTGCGCACCGCCACCGCGCGCCTCGACCGCGACGCCGCCGCGGACGTCGGCGCCCGGCTGCGCGGCGTGGGCCTCGGCGGGCGGCTCCTCGACGTGTCGATCGTCCCGCCCCTGCAGCGCCGCCACGTCCGCGCTGCGCGCACGCGAGACGCCCGCGCGCGGCGCGACACCACCCCCGGGTTCACCCGCCGCGGCGGGCGCCTGGACGAGGAGGGCCGCTGGTCGCTCACCCCCGAGGCGCTCGCGCTCGCGATCGGACGCCGCGTCGCCGGCGCCTCGGTGGTCGACGCCGGCTGCGGCGCCGGCGGCAACACCATCGGCTTCGCCCGCGCCCGATGCCGGGTGACGGCGATCGAGCGCGACGCCGGGCGCCTCGCCAACGCGCGCCACAACGCCGGGATCTACGGCGTGGCCGACTCGATCACCTTCGTGCACGGCGACGCGGTCGCCGAGGCCCGGACGCGCACGGCGGACGTCCTGTTCTGCGACCCGCCCTGGGGCGCGTGGGACAAGGCGCGCACCACCGTCGACGACCTGCCCTTGCTCGCCGCGCTGCTGGAGATCACCCAGACGGGCGGCTACGGGCGCCTGCTCGCCAAGGTGCCGCCGTCCTTCGACCCCACCACCGTCCCCGCCGCCACCGCCGAGGCCCTCTTCGGCGAAGCCCCCGGCGACCGCCACCGCATCAAGTGCGTCCTGATCGGGGTCAGGAAGTAAGCGCTTACCCCGGAGAGCCCGCTCCGTAGGGCCTCTTCTGCGGGGTCAGGAAGTAACGAGTTACCGCGCGTCGGAACCGCCGCCGAGGCGCGCTTCGGCGAGGCCCCGGGCGACCGCCACCGGCGAAACGGGTGCCTCTGCAGATCATCCGACGATAGGGGAGCCTGCATGGAAGCCACGGATCGCCACGAGCCCTTCGCCGTCGCCACCTGGAGCGATCTCGGCGACCGACAGCCCGCCTACGCCCTGGTCGAGGGGGTCGACCTCGTGGTCATCCGCTGGGACGGCCAGGTGAGCGTGCTCTACGGTCGCTGCCACCACCGGGGCGCGCTCCTCGCCGACGGGCGCATCGAGGGCGAGAACCTGATCTGCGGGGTGCACGGCTGGGACTACCGCTACCGGACCGGGGTGAGCGAGTACGCCAACGACGAGGTCCTACGCCGATTCGCCGCATGGGTCGACGGCGACACCGTCTGGGTGGACGCCGCCGAGGTGCGGGCCTGGGCGGTCGAGCACCCCCAGCCCTACGACCGGGAGGCCTACCTCGGCCTGTACCAAGACCCCCACGGCGGGCCCGAGGAGCCCTACAACGCGCACACCCGACGTCTCGCCCGCGAGGGGCTGTCCAAGCTCGGCCACCACGGCCCGGTCTCGGCGATGGGGGTGCCGCTCACGGAGCTTCCCCGCTGGGACGACGTGCAGATCCTGACCGCGCAGCTCGCGCGGTCGCCACTGCTCGACGACGCGCCCGTCGGGACCGACGTGGTGATCGGCCCCGGCGCGGCCCGGCCCCTCCGGCTCGCCATCCCGCTCTTCGTGAGCGACATGAGCTTCGGCGCCCTCTCCGCCGAGGCGAAGGTCGCCCTCGCTCGGGGCGCGGAGCTGGCGGGCACGGCGATCTGCAGCGGCGAGGGCGGGATGCTCCGCGAGGAGCAGCAGGCGTGCTCCCGCTACGCCTACGAGCTGGCCTCGGCGCGCTTCGGCTGGTCCCTGGACCACGTGCGCCGGGTCCAGGCCTTCCACTTCAAGGCCGGCCAGGGCGCCAAGACGGGGACCGGGGGTCACCTGCCCGGGAACAAGGTAAGCGGGCGCATCGCCGAGGTCCGGGGCCTGCCCGAGGGCCAGGCGGCGGTGAGCCCCTCCCGCTTCCCCGACCTCGTGACCGCGGGGGACTTTCGCGAGGTGGCCGCGCAGGTGCGCGAGGCGAGCGGCGGCATCCCGATCGGGTTCAAGATGAGCGCCCAGCACATCGAGGCCGACCTCGACTTCGCCCTCGAGGTAGGCGTCGACTACGTCATTCTCGACGGCCGGGGGGGCGCCACCGGAGCGGCCCCCGAGATCTTCAAGAACCACATCTCGGTCCCCACCATGGCCGCGCTGGCCCGCGCTCGCCGTCACCTCGACGCCGCCGGCTCGCAGGTGACCCTGATCATCACCGGGGGGCTGCGCACCGAGACCGACTTCGTGAAGGCGCTGGCCCTCGGCGCGGACGCGATCGCCGTCGCCAACGCCGCGCTGCAGGCCATCGGCTGCCTCGGGATGCGCGCGTGCCACACCAACAACTGCCCGGTCGGCATCGCGACCCAGAAGCCCCACCTGCGCCGGCGCCTGGTGATCGACACGTCCGCGCAGCGCCTCGCGACCTTCTTCGCGGCCACCACCGAGCTGATGCAGGTGCTCGCCCGGGCGTGCGGCCACGACCACCTCTCGGGGTTCCGCCCCGACGACCTCTCGACCTGGAACCGCGACCTCGCCTACCTCACCGGCATCCCCTACGCGGGGGTGGTGCCCCTGTGAGGAGGTCGTGATGTCCGAGAACCCCTGGACCCGCCTGGGCGCAGTCCCCCCCGAAGACCTCGTGCCCGGGCGGCGGATCGCGCACCACGCCGCGCAGCTCGCCAGTGCCCCCGCCGCGACCTGGCTCGCCCCCGAGGACGACTGGAGCCACGAGAACCTCGGCTGGGAGAGCGCATCCGAGGCGCTGGTCGGACGCCCGGTGGCCGGCTGGCGCGCGGGCCTGCGGCTGCGCGACCTGACCCTGCTCGTGCTCGGGGACGAGGCGAGCGCCCTCGACCTCGTGGGGCGCTCGCGCGACGACGCCAGCCGGTGGCTCGTGGGGCAGTTCGAGGCAGCGCGGGGCGAGCCCTCCGGCCCGCTCGAGCTGCCTGCTCACGAGATCCCCGATCACCCGGTGGCCCACGGCGAGCCCTTTCCGACGACCGACCCGGAGGCACTCGCCGAGCTCTCCCGATGGTTCGCCATCGCCGACATGGCGCTCCGGGCGCTCGCGGTGTGGGAGGACCGCGCCTCGCCGGTGCGCTGTTGGCCCCACCACTTCGATCTCGCCACCCTGGTGACCCTCGCGGGGAGCGGCGAGGATGCACGGACCGTCGGGCTGGGCTTCTCGCCCGGCGACGGCGGGATCCCCGAGCCCTACTTCTACGTGACGCCCTGGCCCTACCCCGACGCGGACGCCCTTCCCCCGCTCCCCGCCGGGTCCTGGAACACCGAGGGCTGGGTCGGGGCGGTGCTCCGAGGCGCCGAGGTCGTCGCGTGGCCCGCCTCCGAGCGCCGCGCCCGGGTCGAGGGCTTCCTGGACGTCGCCTCCGAGGCCGCGCGGGAGCTCATCCGGGAATAGCTCGGCCGGGCACTCCTTCGCGATCAGGTCCTCGCAGGTCGGCACGCCCCCGCAGGCGTTGGCCACGCGCCCGAGGACGAGCTGAGCCGCGTGGTGTGCTGAACACCTGGTCGAGATCCCAGTCGAAGGTGGTCGCGATCGGGTCCCCGTCGCATGCCGACACCTGCAGCATCGCCTCGGCCTCCGCCCACGGAGGCGGGCAACGCAGCTTGGGCGAGGTGATGCAACCCGGCACGGGTCCTTTCACCCGCAGGTGCTACAGTGCGCCGCGCGCGACTCCGTCCAGCGGGGCCTACGTAGGGAGCGCGTCATGCAGAGCACCCACGCTGTCCGCAAGGCTCTCCTCGTGGCCGGGCTGTGCGCAGTCGCAGCCTGCGCCGGACACCCGGCCGTCCAGCTCGACCCGGTGCAGCTACCGCTGGACGAGGCGGCCCACGCCGACCCGCTGGAGTGGTGGTACTACACCGGGCACCTCGTGAGCACGGACGCGCCGGCGCGCCACTATGGGTTCGAGGTGACCGTGTTCCAGCTCGGCCAACTCGTGGGGGGCCACGGCCGCATGCAGCTCGGGCACTTCGCGCTCATCGACCTCGCCGACCAGAGCTACCACCCGCACGAGATGCTCGGGCCGATCCTCCCGCACCACGACGGACCCGCGTCGGGCTTCGACTTCGACTTTCACCACGGCGCCTGGAAGGTGGAGGGCTCCGAGGGCAAGGACCACGTGGCGGTGTCCGCGGGCGATCAGGCAGTCGATCTGCATCTCGAGGCCGACAAACCGGCCGCTCTGCTCGGGGATCACGGCATCGTCGACTACGGAGGGGTCGTGGACCTCGCCTACTACAGCCGCACCCGCATGGAGGTCACGGGCACGGTGCGCGACGGGGACGCGCCACACCCCGTCCGGGGGATGGCCTGGATGGACCACCAGTGGGGCAGCGCCGACATGAAGGACTTCCAGTGGAAGTGGTTCAGTGCGCAGCTCGACGACGGGCGGGAGGTGATCCTGTTCCAGGTGTGGCGGAGGAAGCCGCACGAGATGATCCGGACCTACGCGGCGCTGGTGGACAGCGCGGGGCACCTCGCCGATCTGCCGGTACAGGGGCTGCGCATCGACGAGCAGGACCCGTGGTCGGCCGGCCGCCACGCCAGCTACCCCACCTCCTGGGGGGTCGACGTGCCCGACGCCGGCCTCCAACTCCAGTTCCACGCCCAGCTTCCGCAGCAGCGATTCAAGACCCGCGGCCTGGTCCAACTCGGACCGGTCTACTGGGAAGGAAGCTGCACGGTGCTCCTGAAGCAGGCCGACCAGGAGGTGCCCGGCGTCGGCTTCGTGGAGTACGCGGGCTTCGAGTGACGATGGAGGCGAGGCGCACGGCCCGTGCCGCGCCCCCGACACCTGCTGATCAGCTCTGATCGAGCTCCTTCAGCAGCTCCTTATAGCGCACCCTCAGCTTCTTCCCGAGCGCCTGCGCGGACTTGCCGATGTCGGTCGCCGCGGCGTCCGCCACGTCGCCGACCTTGTCCATCCTACCCTGGAGCTCGCGCCACTTCGGCTCCAGCTCGTCCCAGCGGTCCTTCACCTCCATCGATCCGAGGTGGATCTTCACCTTGACGCGGTCGCGCAGGGTCTGCAGCTCCTCCAGGATGTCCCTCTGGGGGGTTTGTTCGGTGTTGGAGGCCATCTCGTCTCTCCTTCGTCGGTTGCTGTACGAGGGGTAAGCACCTCCTCGCCCGAAGTCCTCCACCGAAAGGCCGATACCCCCAGAAAACCCCGTCTATCGCCGCCGACGCATCGCGAAGGCGAGGAGCACCAGCACGCCGAAGGCGCTCCCCCCCGGTCCCCCGGTCGCGCACCCGCACCCGTTGTCGACCGACACCGTCGGCGGCGGGGTCGTGTCGGGGACGTAGCCCGTGCCCTGCAGCGGGATCGTGACCGAAGGACGCGCCGGATCGTCGCTGTCCAGCGTCAACACGGCGGTCCAGGTGCCCTCCGAGGGCGGCGTGAAGCTCACCACCACGCCGTCCTGGCCGTCCACCGGCGCATAGAAGCTCGCGGGAAACACGGTGAACGCGTCGGTGTCGCCCTGCAGGCTCGCGCCGCCCTGCACGTCGAGCAGCCCCAGGTTGCCCAGGGGGACCTGGAAGTTCGCCGTGTTCCCGACGAGCACCTCGCCGAAGTCGTGGGGTGACGGATCCACGTCGAGCGCCGGCAGCGGGTGCGCGTAGTCCACCGGGCCCATCGCCCGCTCCTGGCTCACCGAGGTCAGCGGGATCGGGATCTGGAAGGAGGCGAGGTTCAGGCACCCGATGACCGGCGCGCACACCTGCACCTGCGGCTCCACGACGAGGTCGAAGCCCGCGTCGAGCTGTGCCCACAGGGTCGAGCTCAGCGCGAGCTGCCCCGGGTCGTCCAGGGGCACGTCGAACTGGCCGACGTCCGCCTCGTTGGCGTAGGCCCAGGTGGTGCCCGTGCCGTCCTCGGTGTCGATCTCCTCGCCGGTGAGCGTCGCGTGCGCCTTCGGGTAGGCGCGCGCGCTGAACACCAGGTCGACGCCGGTGAAGAGGGTCTGGGTGTACTGCCAGGGGCCGATCACGTCGCCGTCGGTCGACACGGCCACCTGTGGGCTCGCCGAGTCGGCCAGGAGCAGCCCGTCGAAGGTCGTCTCCGCGGACAGGTCGACCGCGTCGTTCCACACGTTCACGTACACGGTGCCCTGGCCGATGGCCGAGAGGTCCACCACCACCTGCGCCGCGAGGGTGAGGTGGGTGGCCAGGCGCATCGACCCGTCCTCGGGCCCGCCGGTCAGCTCGTGGGACAGGGCGTCGGGCCACCACAGGTCGCTCCACGCGTCCACGTCGGTCTGCCAGCCACCGTTGCTCGCGACCACGAAGCGCACGCCGAGCGGGCTGCCCGCCGGGAGCACGCCGGTGTCGAAGTCCAGCCCCTGGAACACGTCGTAGCTGTCGCCGAAGTGCACCTGCTGCGTCGGCGAGGCGCCCGGCCCAGCCCACGCCGGCCCCGCCAGCGCCAGGCTCAGCAGCAGCAAGGAGCGGACCACGGGCACCTCGGGTCGGGTGCGGCACGATGGCACACCGTCGGCGCCCGATCCACCGAATTTCGAGGGGGCGCTCAGCCCCCGGACTGCCAGAGCATGCAGCCGGCGTCGGCCGTCTCGTCGCGGGGGTCGACGAACACGTAGGCCATGCCGCCCGGGGTGATGTCGAAGGCCACGAGATCGGTCGTGAGCTGCCACACGAGGCGCATCGACGACGAGCCGTCGGACGACGTGGGCGTGCTGTCCCCCTGGAGCCACACCGCGCCGCCGCCCAGCTTGTCGATGCGGATCTCCTCGAGGGCGCCGCGCATCGGGACCCCCTCGTCTTTGACCCGCCGCATCAGCTCGAGCTCGTCGCTGGGCGCGTCGACGGTGAGCACCATCCGCCGGTACACCCGCACCGTGGGCGGACCGTCGTACAGGTTGTCGTCGGGGACGTGCTGCAGGACGACCCGGTTGGCGCCCTTGAACGGGTCCCAGTCCTCGCAGCGCCCACCGGTGGCGTGGCAGATGAACAGGGTGGCCCGGCCCCACCCGCCGAGATCGCTCCACGGACCGGCATCGACCTGGCCCATGTGGCACATCGGGTTGCCGCACACCTTGCACCGCGGCCACAGGTCGGCCGGGATGCCGCGCGGGTGCCCGCCGTACCAGCCCACGACGGGCTCGCCCTCCTTCGCGGGGCGTAGTCGGTAGGAAAGCCAGGCCGTCTTCTTGTCGTCCGCCATGATGGGTCCCTCTATACCAGTTCGCCCCGCTGACCAACCCGATCCGCACGCGCCCGTGCGCCGCGCGCTCACGAAGCGGCGCCGAGCTCCCCGAGCGCGAGGATCACCGGGATGCCCCCGTTGGAGAAGCTCGCGGCGGTCTCCAGCCGGATCCCCAGCGCTCCGAGGTGCCGCGGACCGGGCAGGAGGATCGCGACCCGCCACCCGTCCCAGCGGCCGCGGAGCGCCTCGCCGATCGCGCGATACACCCGGCCGACCGAGGACCGTCCCCCGATCCGCTCGCCGTAGGGCGGATTCATCACGATCAGGCCCGGCCCCGAGGGCGGACGCAGCGCCGCCAGCTCCACCCCGAGCACCTGCAGCCGCCCCCCGACCCCGGCGCGGTCGGCGTTCGCACGGGTGGCCCGCACGGCGCCCGCGTCCCGATCCGCCGCGAGGATCGGCGCCCGCGTGTCGAGGGCCGACGCGCCGCGCGCCGCCTTGCGCAGCCGCTCCCAGACGCGCTCGTCGAAGGTGGGCCACCGACTGAAGGCGAAGGTGCGCCGGTAGCCGGGGGCGTGCCCCATCGCGACGCTGGCGGCCTCGATGGGGAAGGTCCCCGCGCCACACATCGGGTCGACCAACGGCTCGCCGGGCGCCCATCGCGCCAGGCGCAGCACCGCGGCGGCGAGGTTCTCGCGCAGGGGCGCCTTGGCGGTCGCCTTGCGCCACCCGCGCCGGTGCAACAGGTCCCCGCTGGCATCCACGGTCAGCGTCGCGCGGTCACGGTGCACGTGAACGCCCACGAGCGCCGGCTCCCGGGGTGGGCGCGGCCCGGGCAGCCGCGGCCCCTTCAGCGCGTCGGTGACCGCGTGCGCCACCTTCTTCTCCAGGGTCCCCCGGTGATGCAGCCGGCTCTGGCGCGCCGTCGCCGAGACCCGCACCGGCTGCCCGGGCCACACGAACGGTCGCCAGTCGAGTCCCCGCACCCCGCCCGCGAGCTGCTCGAGGCTCCGGGCGGGCACCTCGCCCACGGTCACGCTCACCCGCGCCGCGACCCGGCTGTGCAGGTGCACCGCGTAGACCGCCGCGTGGTCGCCGTGAAAGGTCACACCCCCCGGTACGACCCGACCCTCGATCCCGAGGTCGTGGAGCTCGTCGCGCAGTGCCTCCTCCAAGCCCGGCGTGATGGCGACGAAGGTGTTCAGCACCCCGCCCCCGTTCCGCTCGCGTCCCCGACCCATGGACCTCCCGTCCCGCGTTTCCACGCGGGCGGTCCTAACACCCGCGGACGCCCGTGCCGCCGCCCGCATGAAGAACCGGTCAGACCTTGCGGAAAGGCTTGCGTTCCGGCGCATCGGGTTGGAAACTGAGGACGCTTGCCGGCTTCGACGGATGTGGCGGATGGGGGGTGCCGCGCCGATCCCGAGGCTGTGCTAGCGTCCCTGCCAATTCGGGAGCGGTGTTTGGAGAACAAGGGGAGCCCAGGAAGCCAGGAGCGGGGGGAGGCCCGCGACGGCACGGTGATCGCCGGCCGATACCAGGTCGATCGGCTCATCGCGCGGGGCGGCATGGCCGCCGTCTATCTCGCCCATCACGTCAAGCTGAACCGCCCGGTCGCCCTCAAGATCCTCTCCCCGCCGCCCGACGCGGAAGACCCGGGCGCCTTCGAGGAACGCTTCCGCCTCGAGGCCGAGACCCTCGCCAGCCTCGACCACACGAACATCGTGATCCTCCACGACTTCGGCGAGACGACCGACGGCCGGTTCTTCCTCGCCATGGAGTACGTCGAGGGGCCGCGGCTGTCCGACGTGCTCCGCGACGGCCCGCTGTCGTCCGAGCGAGGGCTGATGCTGATCATGCAGGTGTGCGCCGCCCTGCGCTACGCCCACAAGCGCGGCGTGGTGCACCGCGATCTCAAGCCCTCCAACCTGCTGATCCGCCGCCGTGAAGACGGCGAGGAGCGGCTCAAGGTCGTCGACTTCGGGCTGGTGAAGCTCACCGAGGCCGACCAGTCGATCACCCGGGCCGGCCTGATCCTCGGCTCGCCGCACTGCATGGCGCCCGAGCAGGTCAAGGGCCTCGAGGTCGACCACCGCGCCGACATCTACGCCGTGGGCGTGCTCATGTTCCGGTGCCTCACCGGGCAGTACCCCTTCCACGGGCCGAACAGCGCGGCGACGATGATCGCCCACCTCAACCAGCCCATCCCGACCTTCTTCAGCGTCGCTCCCGACCTCATCGCACCGGCCGGCCTCGAAGAGATCGTCCGCAAGTGCCTCGCGAAGAACCCGAACGACCGCTACCCGGACATGCAGGCGCTGATGGACGACCTGGCGCTGTGCATGAACGTCCCGCCCGAGGCGTTCCGCTCGGTCAGCCAGTCGCACTCGACGATCCAGCGGCAGGTCGCCTTCGGCCGCGGGCGCAAGACGATGATCGTCGCGGGGATCCTGGTGCTGGTGCTCGCGGTGGTCCTCGCCGGCCTCGGCGGTGGGCTGCTGGTCGCAGCACGCAATGGGCTGCAGGGTCGCTCCGCCCCACCGACCGCGGCGACGGTCACCGCGCCTGCCGCGGCACCGGCCACCGCCCCGGAACCGGCCGCGACCCCCGCGCCCGCCGACGCGGGGACCGAGGCCGCGCCCGGCGAGAACACCACGACGGGGCCCGCCGCGGAGGGCACCTCCGCCAACGAGCCCGCACCCGCACCGGCCCCCGAGCCCGTCGCCGCGCCGGCCACCGCCCCGGTACGCCCCGCTCACCGTCCCCACCACGTCGCCCCCAAGCCCGCTCCGCGCCCCGTGGCTCCGAAGCCCGCGCCCGCTCCGCAGCCCGCGACCACGGCGGCCACGACGACCCACCCCAAGCCCGCGCCGAAGCCGGACTCCAGCGGCACGACAGAGGATACCAAGGGGCCCGAGGGCTACATGGGCCTGCCCGACGATCTCCAGCAATAGCGGTCCCGGGCCCTCTCCAGTGGCCGGGCCGTGCCCGGACCGGGCGCGTCGAGGGTCCACACCGATCCTCATCTCTGGCATGATGGCGGCGAACCGCGGAGGAACCGCCCCGTGCGAACCAGGACGCGCCTCTCCCTGCTCGCCCTCGCCCTCGCCCTGCTGATCCCGGCCATCGCACGTGCCGACCCGAAGGACGACGCCCGCCGGCACTTCGTGGCCGGCCTCGAGGCGGCGAAGGAGGGCCAGTACGAGGTCGCGCTCCAGCACTTCCTGGCGGCGCAGGATGCCTACCCGCACCCCTCGACGCTGTTCAACATCGCGCGCTCCTACTACGACCTCGGCGATCTCGAGAACTCGCTGACCTACTTCCGCCTGTTCCAGGACGCCGCGCCCGACAAGGCGGCCGACGTCGCGCCGACGATCGCGGTCATCGAGGCGAAGATCCACCAGGAGACCGGGCAGGTGGCGACCCCGGCCCCCGCTCCGACCGGCGGAGGCGCGGGCGCCGCCACCCCCGAGGAGCTCGCCCGACTGCAGGGGATCGCCGACGAGCTCTCCGCCCTCACCAAGGCCCTCGAGCAGCGCAAAGCCGTCCCGCCGGCCCCCGCGCCCGCCCCGGCGCCGGCGGGTCCCGAGGGCGCCCAGACTGCCCCGGCTCCAGCCACCGCCACCCCGCCCGCCGCCCAGGGCGACTTCCTGTCCGACGCCTACCAGCGCGTCGTCGTCACCGCGTCCCGCTACGGCCAGGAGCCCCTCGACTCGCCCTCCACGGTCACGATCATCACCGCCGACGACATCCGCATGTCCGGCGCCACGAGCATCCCCGACGTGCTCCGGCGCGTCGTGGGCGTGGACGTCATGCAGCTCGCCTCGGGCCAGAGCGAGGTGTCGATCCGCGGGTTCAACCGGGAGCTGTCGAACAAGGTGCTGATCCTCGTGGACGGCCGCAGCACCTACCTCGACTTCATGGGCACCACGATCTGGGAGACGATCCCGATCACCCTCGACGAGATCGAGCGGATCGAGGTCATCCGGGGCCCGGGCTCCGCGGTCTACGGCGCCAACGCGGTGACCGGCGTGATCAACATCATCACCCGCACCCCGGGCGAGGGGAAGAACCACGTCCTCGTCGACGCCGGCTACCCCGACTACCTGCGTGGGACGATGCTCGCGACAGGCCGCGCCAAGGGCATCGGCTACCGGTTCAGCGCCGGGTACAAGCAGGCGGCCCGGTGGGGCCAGGACTTCAGCATGGCCGACCACTCCGCGGCCGTCCCGCTCTTCCCCTCCCAGGACCACGAGAACCTCGGCCTGCAGAAGATCGTGGGCACCGGCCGCATCGAGGGCACCTTCCTGAACAAGGGCTACGCCTCGCTCTCGGGCGGGTTCTCCAACGGAACCTACGAGTTCTACAACATCGGCGCGCTCGACGACTTCGGGATCCGCGACACCCACACCTACCTGCGCGGCGACGTCGCCTGGGGCCCGGTCCACCTGCGGGCCTTCTGGAACGCCGAGAAGGGCTACGTCGCCCCCTGGTACAAGCTGTACGGCGACCCGCGGACGCTCGCGACCCCCCTGAACGCGGACACGGTCGACGTGGAGGCCGAGGCCAACGGCAACTTCTCCACCGGCGCGGTCAAGCACCACCTCAACGGCGGCCTCTCCTACCGCTACAAGCGCCTCGCCGACTTCATCTACGCCGGCGAGGAACCGGGCAGCCCGCCCATCCAGGAGAACCACTACGCCGGGTTCCTCTCCGAGGATGCCACCTGGGAGTGGCTCAAGGTGGTCGGCACCATGCGCGTCGACGTCCACCCCAACCTGCCGGTGAGCAAGACGCTGTCGCCCCGCGGCGCGGCGATCTTCCGCGTCGCGCCCCAGTCCAGCCTGCGCATCGCTGGCGGCTCGGCCTTCCGGGCGCCGAACATGGTCGAGAACTACATGGACTTCCAGCTCGGCTCGGGCGTCGACGGGGTCTACATCCAGGACTACGGTGACGTGAACCTGCTCCCCGAGCGGATCGTCACCGCCGAGGTCGGGTTCCACGACGAGTCGACGCTGTACCACACCGCTGACATCGCGGTGTACTACAACCGCCTCACGAACGTGATCGCGCTCGGCGACGTCACGCCCCGCCCAGGGCCCTTCAACCCCCAGGAGAACGGCTACCAGGCCGGCACGACCGGGTGGATCAACACCAACGACGCCTACAGCGGCGTCGGCGTCGAGGGCGATGTCGACTTCTTCCCGGTAGACGGCCTCGACGTCTACGGGAACTTCGCCTACACCTTCATCACCGAGGCCTCCACGGGGCAGGACACCTCGACCTCGCCCTTCAAGGTCAATGCGGGCGCCCAGTACCGCACGCCCTGGTACACCGACCTGTCGCTGTCGGTGAGCTGGTACTCCGCGGAGACGTGGCCGCTGCGCGTGTTCGACGCCGACGGCCAGGTGGTCACCTTCCCCCAGGACGTGCCGGCTCGCACCCTGCTCACCGCGCGGGTCGCGGTTCGGCCGCTCAAGACCGACAAGCTCGAGATCGCCGGCAGCGTGTGGAACGCCACCGCCTTTGCCAAGCCGAAGGGACAGTGGGGCTTCCAGGAGCACCCCAAGGGGCAGCTCGTGGGTCCGCGCGTCTACGGCACCGTCGCCTACCGGTTCTGAGGTCCCCCATGCGTTGGTTCCTCCCGTTCCTCTTCGCCGGATGCTCCTGGACCCCGCAGCAGCACCCGGACAAGGGCCCGCCGCCGAACGTCCTGGCGGGCGAGGTCGTCGCCAACGGCGTGCGGGACCCGACCACCACCGTCGTGTTCGTGGCGCCGGTCTACAACCCGATGCCGCCGCTGGGCACCGGCACGCCGACCACCTTCGCCACCGTGCCCGCGAGCGCCTACACCAGCGCCGCCACCGGCGGGCTCCTCTCCGCGCCGTGGTCGGTGAGCGGCGTGCCTGACGGGACCTACCTGGTCACCAGCTTCATGGACGTGGACGGCGACTTCCAGCCGACGATCACCGCGATGGCCGGCGCCACCTGCGGCGACATCGGCGGCGCCCACATCGCCGACCTGACCACCAGCGACTTCGCCGCGGTGGACGTGCAGGGCGGAGAGCTCGCCGACGACCTGACCATCGTGCTCGGACAGACCTTCGACGTGGAGCGCCCCGCCTTGTACCCGGAGGTGTGGAACGACACCGCGGGCGCCTACGTGCCCGGCTCCCCGAGCGTGTCGGTGAGCGCCGCGGCGGCGGGCGCCTACGAGACTTTCAAGGTGCGCACCACTGCGGTCCACGCCGCCTTCGGGCCGGTCGACCACCCGGCGCTCACCTACGACCTCGAGGGCCCCTACCCGGTGCAGAGCGACCGCTGGGACCCCTATACCGGCGCCCAGACCTGCGAGACCGCCTTTCTCGGCATGGTCGCCGACGCCAACGACGACGGCGTCCCCGACGAAAATCCCGAGTACCCGGGCACCGGGCTGCTCGACACCTGGCCCCACTTCGGCCTCACCTTCCTCGGCCAGCCCGTGGACACCAACGACGACGGCGCGCCCGACAGCTTCGTGAGCGGCCTCGCCCACGGGGAGTCCTGGGCCTCGCCCGCCTTCGTCTCGTCGCTCTCGGTCACGCTCACCGGAGAGCTGCCCGTGGGCGTGCCCTTCCTCACCGACCAGCTCGACGTGATGTTCATCCCTGCGGCCCAGCACGCCTACCCGAGCGTCGAGGCCGACTGTGCCGGCACCTGGGCGGGCGGGATCTGCACCGAGGTCGTGCAGGACCCCGACCAGATCCCCCGCGGCGCCTGGGGGCTCACCGCCATCGAGCAGACCGGCCAGACCTGGACGGTTCCCAACGAGCTGCCCGCCGCCACGAGCACCGACGAGGCGACCTTCGACCCGCTTACCCAGTTCACGTGGGTGTGGGTGACGGACTGAGCGCCGAGACTTTACAAATCGTAAAGTCACACCTTAGATTGACGCATGTGGATCGAGCGGACCATTCTTCCCCTGGTCCGGCAGCGGGCTGCTCAGCGTCCGGTCGTGCTGGTCACGGGGGCGCGCCAGGTCGGAAAGACGCGCCTGGTGCGCCACGCCTTCCCAGACCACGCCTACGTGAGCCTATCTCCCCAGCGACGCGGCGCTCGCTGACCAGGACCCGGCCACCTTCCTGGCCGCGCACCCCCCACCGGTGATCATCGACGAGGTGCAGTACGCACCGGGCCTGTTCCGCCACCTCAAGGTCGCCGTCGATGCCGATCGGGAGCGAACGGGCCAGTTCGTCCTCACCGGCTCGCAGAAGGCGCCGCTCATGAAGTCGGTGTCGGAGTCGCTCGCCGGGCGAGTCGACGTCATCGAGCTCGAGGGGCTCACCTGGGCCGAGATCCGCGCGGCCCGCCCCGAGATGACCGTGGAGGAGGCGCTCGTCCGCGGCGGCTACCCGGAGCTGTACGAGAAGCCCGAGCTGGACGCCGCGGCCTGGTATCGGTCCTACGTGGCGACCTACCTGGAACGGGACGTGCGCCAGCTCCATACGGTCGGGAACCTGCGCGACTACGAACGCTTCGTGCGTGCGTGTGCCCTGCGGAGCGCCAACCTGCTGAACCGGGCCGAGCTCTCCCGAGACGTCGGCGTGTCGTGTCCCACCGCCGCGAGCTGGCTGTCGGTGCTGCAGGCCTCCAACCAGGTGGCGCTCCTGGAGCCGTGGTTCTCGAACCGCACGAAGTCGCTGATCAAGACCCCCAAGCTCTACCTGTGCGACTCCGGCCTGTGCGCGTTTCTCGTCGGGCTGCACGACGCGCGCGACCTCGTGCGCTCGCCGCTCGCGGGGCCCCTGTGGGAGACCTTCGTGTTCGCGCAGCTCAGGCGCGGACAGACGAACGCGACGGGGGGCTGGGACCTGTGGTTCTGGCGCGATCGAAGCCGCGAGGTGGACTTCCTGTACCACCGGGCCGGCCAGTTCGACCTGGCCGACGCCAAGCTCGGCGCCGAGCCCTCGCCGAGCGACCTCGGCCCCCTGCGCAAGGTGGCCGGGCGCCTCCCGGAGGGCAGCGTCCGCAGCCTCGCGCTGGTCTGTCGCGCGCCCCGCGCCTACCCCCTCGGACCGGGTGCTCGCGCGCTCCCCGCCGATGCGCAGTGGCCGCCGGAGCCCCCCTGGTCGTGAGCTACTTCGTGCGCGGGGCGCGCAGGTCCTTGCCGTTCTGGTGGAGCACCAGCGCCTCGACCTTGCCGTCCTCGCCGCGCTCGAAGTCGATCTGGGCGTCGACGACCTTGTAGAAGAACCGGTCCTTCGCGCTGGCGAACACCGGGAAGCTGGGCTGCCCGGTGAGCTGGGCGTAGAGCTGGTCACCCTGGGTGGTGATGTCGAAGATCGCGCCGGGAGCGAGCTGGTATTGGCCGACGTAGTCCTGCAGGGCGGCCGCATCGAGGGCGATCGAGGGCGCGTCGGCCTTGCGCCTGGCGGGGTGGTCGCCGTTCTGGTGGAGCACGAGGCCGGTGACCTTCCCGTCCGCGTCGCGCTCGAAGGTGATCCCGATCGGCGCCAGCCGCGAGACGAACTCATCGTCGGCAGACGGGTACAGGGCGAAGCCCTGCTGGCCGGTGGCCTGCCCGTAGAGCTGCTGCTCGGCGCGGAAGATGCGCAGGTCGAAGCCCTGGGCGATCTCGTAGGTGCCCGCGTAGGCGTCGAGCTGCGCGTGGCTCATCGCGATGGTCGGGTGCGCGGCCGCCAGCGGGGCGTCCGGGTCCAGCGCGGACATCCCGAGGTCGTCCACGCTGACCGCGGCGTTCGTCAGCACCACGACCCCGCGCTTGCTGTCGGCGGTGAACCCGACGAAGCTCGCGTACCCGCCGGTCATCCCATTGTGCCACACGATGCCGCCGCCCGGGCCCGGGTGGGTCATCCACGCCAGCCCGATCCGCTGGGTCTCGCCCATGTCGGCGCGCGGCGTATGGGCGAGCTTCATCGCGTCCGCGAGCGGCGTCTTCAACGCGCCCATGTTCGCGCGCAGGTAGCGGAGCATGTCGGTGGCGTCGCTCTTGATCGCGCCGCAGCCGGCCAGGACGTCGAAGCGCCAGGTGTGCCCGAGCTTGCCGGCCTCGTCGTGGGGTGGCGCGAGGTGGGCGCGCATCGCGCCGGTGAGCGTCGTGCCGGTCGAGGCCATCCCGAGGGGCGCGAGCACCCGGTCGTGGAGCAGCGTCGGGTAGTCGGTGTCGGCCGAGTGGGCGAGGGCGTAGCCGAGGAGCCCGAAGGCGAGGTTCGAGTACTCGTAGGAGGCGCCCGGGTCGCGGGGTAGCTCGTAGTCGGCGAGGAACGCCTTCAGCCTGGCTGCGTCGTAGTCGGCGTAGGGGTCGCTCGGGTCGGCGGGCGCGAAGTTGGCAGGCATCCGCGGGAGGCCCGAGTGCTGCGTGCCGCTCTCGGCGAGGGTGATCGACTTGCCATCGCGCGAGGGGATCGTGAAGTCGGGCAGGAGCTTGGCGAGGGGCTCGTCGAGGGTGACCCGGCCCGAGATCACCGCGTCGGCCAGCAGGGTCGCGGTGAAGGTCTTGGTGACCGAGCCGATCTCGAAGATCGTGTCGGCGCCCGGCGCCTTGCCGTCGGGGAGCGCGCCGTAGCCCGCGACCTCCGTCTTCCCGTCGTCGACCACCGCGACGACGAGCGCCGGGTACAGGTGGGCGTCGACCCGGGCCTTCGCGCGCTCGGCCACCCTCGCGGGGATCACGTCGGCCGCTCGCGCCACGGACGCACCGAAGAGGACCACGCCCATCGCCACCAGCAAACGGACCCTTCCATCGCGCATCGTCGCTCCCGCGTGCCGGAGGTACGTCCTAATCCGCGGCGGGACGGGCGCTCGCCCGAACTCGGTCCCGGGCGGCGAGGACGAGGCTCGCGAGCCACCCCAGTAGACCGAAGGCCACGAGCCAGCGGGCCCACGGCAGCCAGGTCGGGACGTAGTGGAACCGGATCTCGTGGTCCCCGCCGGGCACCCGGACCGCGCGAAAGTCCACGTCGGCCCGCCAGACTCGGACCCGCTTGCCGTCCACCGTCGCGCGCCAGCCCGGATACCAGGCGTCGGCGAGCACGACCCAACCGAGGTCGGGGCCGGTCTTGCGCAGGGTGACGTGGTTCAGCCCCGTCGCGGCGATCTGTACCGTGTCGTCCCCCGTGGTCACCCGGCGCTTGGGGACCCGGGGCGGCGTGCCGGAGAGCAGCACCGTCTGCCGCGGATCGTAGGCCCCCGAGGCGAGCCCGTTCGCCGCGCGCTCGTCGTCCCCGGCCGGGTCCCAATCCGGCACATAGAAGGCGCGCGGCATCGGGTGGGGGTTCTCGTAGATCCGCATGTCGCCCTCGTGGACGAGCGCATACCCGGGCAGGTCCAGGGGGTCCTCGGCGAGCAGATAGCGGACGCCGAGGAGATCGAGGATCGGCGAGAGCACCGCGCGTGGATCTCGCAGCGGGCGCACGTGCCAGGCGTTGTAGCTGCGCTCCGGGTCCGCCGCGTCGAGCAGCGTGTCCAGGCGCGGGGTGTGGAGCGGCCCGAAGCCGTGGACGTCCTCGATGCCGTAGACCATCGGCATGTTCGCGGGCATCAGCAGCCAGTCGTCGAGCCCGTGCCGCCCACCCACCTTCGCGATCCGGAAGGGGCGCGGCGCGGCCTCGAGGAAGCGCGTCGCGGGCGTCTCTCGGAAGATCCGGTCCGCCTCGCGGACCACCGCGAAGTGGTGCCAGAAGGCGCCGAGATCCACGAGGGAGAGCCCGAAGGCGACGAAGAGGAGCGCCCCCCGGGCCACGCCACTGCGTGCCGCCACGAGCCAGGCGACCGTCGCCACCCACAGCAGCAGCCCCCAGATCACCGCGGGCACGCTGTCCGCCGGGTTCAGAAAGGCGACGCCGTACTTGCTGGGCAGGGTCGGCGAGACCACGGGGACCACTGCGAGGGCCACGACCGCGAGCGCCGCCGCCGGGAGCAGCCACAGGGCGGCCGCCCGCCAGCGCCCGCTCCGGGGGAGCGGGTCGCGCAGGGTCGTGTCCAGGCCCAGGGCCGCCAGGTAGGCGAGGGCCAGGTAGATCGCGATCGAGAGCCGATCGACGCGCCCGAACTTGAACCCCGGCAGGAGGTAGGCGAGCCGGAACAGTGCCGGGACGTACAGGATCGCCAAGGCGACGACGACGACCGCCCCGAGCACCCGCCCGCGGCGGCCACCCCGACCCGCGCCCACCGCGGCGAGGAGCAGCGGGAGGACCCCCACGTAGACGGTACCCGCCGCGTAGGTCGTGAGCGTCGGACTCCAGTAGGTGTCGTTCACCGGGCTGCCGAGCACGCCCCAGAAGGGGATTCGCAGCAGGTGCATCCAGTTCGACAGCTTGCGCACCAGCCGGTCGAGGCTCCGCTCCTCGCGGGTGGAGTGGCGCGCCAGCTCCAGCAGCGCGAAGAGCTGCGGGGACGCCAGCGCGACCCCGATCGCGAAGCCGGCGCCGAAGGCGAGCACCGCGAAGACCCGGGTACGCACCGGCTGGGCCCGCTCGAACCACAGGGCCTTGACGAGCAGCCACACGCCGACGAAGTAGAAGCCGTAGACGTAGATCGACGGGTGGCCGGCGAGGATCGCGAGCGCCGTCGCGCCACCGACCAGGGCCACGCCGCGCGCGCGGCGGCGGGTGAACAGCCACTCGACCCCGAGCAGCACCCACGGCAGCCAGCAGGCGGTGGCGACGAACTGCGGGTGCCCGTGGCGGGTCGCGAACATCCCGTTCAGCGCGAACACGACGGCGCCGAACAGCGCGGCCGGCAGCGAAAACCGCGACGCGCGCAGCCAGGCGAGCATCCCGAGGCCCGCGACCCACAGGTGGAACAGGATCAGCGCCCCGTAGGCGAAGTACGGGTCGAAGCGCGCGGCCACCCAGCTCGGCGGGTAGAGCACCTCGGTGTGCGACAGGGCCACGAAGGGCTGCCCGCAGTAGCTGTACGGGTTCCACCAGGGGATCTCGCTCTTCCCGAGCGTCCGGTGCAGGAAGATCCGGTAGGGCAGGTTCTCGCGCACGGTGTCCTGGTTCACCTGCGGTGCGGCCTTCTCCGCCGGGGTGGCGCTCGCGGCCCAGGGCTGTATCCGCGCCGTGCCCGCGTCGGCCAGGACGTGACCCGGGCGCAGGGCGTTGCCGAGCAGCAGCACCGGAAGGAGGAGCAGCACCGCGACGGCGAGCAGGGTCGCCCGCGGTGCGCGGGTATCGGACGAGGACGGCGACATGCGGCCCGGGATCCCTCCGCACACGAGACGCCCAGACTAACAGCGTCGCTCCGAGCGGGAGGCCCGCCCCTCCCGGGCGAATCGGCTATGCAGAGGCGATGTCCGACGCCAAGAACCACGCCGATGGGGATCTTCCGGCCGTTCACCGGCAGGCCTGGCTCAGGCTCCTGGAGCATCCGGACGCCCATCGCGAGCCACGCGGGGACGCGCTGCGTGCCGTGACCGCTCTCGCGCTGCTGGGGCTCCTCCTGTTCCCCCTGGGCACCGACGCGGTGTGGGGGCGTGGCGCGTGGCGGAACACCGCGGCGCTGGTGCACGCGAAGGGCCACTTCGTACCGGTGGTCGAGGCCCAGGACCGCAACCGGATGTTCAACGTGAGCCTCGGGCTCGCCACCCGGTGGTCGGCCCGGGGCACGCCCCAGCGGCTCCTCCTGCCCCGGCCGCTGGACCAGCTCGCCGACCTGCCCCTCGACCTGTTCGACGGCAAGGTGCGGACGACGATGCAGCGCAACCTGGTGCGGCTGATGTCGGGCCCCTCCATCGAGAGCTGGACCTTCGATCCCGACCTGCCGACGGACCAGTTCGACGACCTGCTCGCCTCGGGCACTACCCGGGAGTTCCCCTTCCGGATCTACGGCCTCCGGCTTCCCAAGCTGACCGGGAAGCGCCTGATCGCCGTCCGGGACGCCGGGAGCGACCGGATCGCGGTCATTCCCCTCGCGGTGAGCCCCATCGACACCTGCGAGCAGGACTACGACGACGAGTGCCCCGATCCGGCCTTCGAGGATTCCGACGACGTCCGGGACTGAAGGTTAGACGGCTCCGATGCGCCTGCTGGTCGACATCCTGCACCCGGCTCACGTGCACTTCTTCCGCAACTTCGCGGGGGAGATGCAGGCTCGCGGCCACGAGGTGCGGTTCACCGCTCGCCGCAAGGACGGCACCACGCTGTTGCTCGAGCAGTACGGGCTTCCCTACGAGCTGCTCTCCCGCCAGCGCCGGGGGCTCGGACTCGCCGTGGAACTGGCGACGCGAACCGCGCGCCTGGCCCGGGTCGCCCGCCGCTTCCGTCCCGACGCGATGACCGGAATCATGGGCCCGAGCATCGCACTGGCGGGCCGGGCCCTCCGCATCCCGGCAGTCGTGTTCTACGACACCGAGTTCGCCTGGCAGACCAACTGGTTCGTCTACCCGCTGGCCCACAGCGTGTGCACGCCGGACTGCTACCAGGG
>Ga0114931_10002747_pt1 | contig 22369 bp, 18 predicted proteins | sample 2SBtaG_FD_89579 | JGI IMG/M metagenome (GOLD analysis project Ga0114931, IMG submission 89579) | Deep subsurface microbial communities from Kolumbo volcano to uncover new lineages of life (NeLLi) - 2SBTROV14_V59a metaG | ecosystem: Environmental > Aquatic > Marine > Volcanic | place: Kolumbo... | reverse complement strand
CTTGATGCTTGCACCATGGGTACTCAGCGGTTTACTTGCTGCCATCAGTTTCGTCTTAATCATAGTATTGATACGAAAACGAAATGAGACGGGAAATGCCTCCGGCAAACTCGGTTCGGACCTGCAGCTGGGCGCCGTTCCGACACTGCGGCGGACTCACGAACGGATGGCGAATGAGTTGGCGCGAGTACGCCGGTATCAACGCCCTCTCTCAGTTGTTGTGCTCCGTTTAGAGAGCGACCAACTCCTGCTGGACCTGAAGAGAAACCTGGTCTCCGACTCGGGCAATGGCAGTGTCGAGGCCTACAATCAGGTGATGCAAACCATTCAACTTGTCTTTTCATTGGTCGGCTCTATCCTGAAAGAATCATTGCGGGAAAGCGACGTGGCCGCTTATGACGTGCCAAATAACCAGTACGTCATCATGCTGCCCGAATCTACCCGCAATCAGGCTGCCCTCACTGTCACTCGCCTCAAGAGGCTCCTGTTCAAACGGACCGCGGGTCACCTGGTTGCAGGCATTGCGGAGTTTCCGACCGATGGCCTTATCATGGGCGACCTGGTCGCTTTGGCTATTGAGAATTGCTCGCATGAAGCCGGTGGCGCCACCAAGAAAAGTAGGGCGGCCTTCCCGAAAAATGGGCGCGGCGCCAGCAAAAAGAAGAAAATAGATGAAACTACTCAAAGGAAATAACACCCTGGCGAAGCAACAGCCAAAGCATACCCGGGCCAGCCACAATGGCAATGGTACAACAACCCTGTCGCGGCCAATGCAGGCCGCGGCCATGGCGATGGAGAAGCCAAAAGCCAGGCCCTGGTTTGAACAATACGACGGCCGGCGCCGCATGTCTCCAGAAACCTATTACGCACTCAAACGAGCCTGCGATATTGTCTTCTGCGTTTTGATGGCTCCCTTCGTAGGTCCCGTACTGATATTGTGCTATATCACCATAAAAATAGACTCGCCCGGGCCTGTCTTTTTCTATCAGAAACGAACCGGCATGGGAGGGCAGCGCTTTCGAATGTACAAGCTCCGCACTATGGTGAGAAATGCCGAGGAGCTAAAAGAAAAATATATGCACTTGAACGAACTGACCTATCCGGATTTCAAGATTTCAAAAGATCCCAGAATCACCCGTGTGGGGCGATTTCTCAGAAAAACCAGCCTGGATGAATTGCCCCAAATTATCAACGTCTTTAAGGGCGAGATGACCCTGGTAGGTCCGCGTCCCACCTCCTTCAGCGCCAAAACTTACAATCTATGGCATACGGCACGCCTGGAAGTCTGGCCCGGGATGACAGGCCTTTGGCAAGTCTCAGGTAGAAATGAGCTGGATTTTGACGACCGACTGCGCCTCGATATTGCTTACCTCCGCAATCAATGCCTCATGCTCGATTTGCAAATCATTCTGCGAACATTTGCGACGGTTTTTCACGGACGGGGGGCCAACTAGATGGAGGACGCCATCGAGGCGTTGTTATGGTTGACAGTAGCAACGCTGTTTTACACATATGGTGGTTTCTCGCTTCTCTTGGGACTCGTCGGAAAACTTCTCAACCGGCAGGTCAAGAAAAGCAACATTACCCCTCCCATGAGCCTCATTATTGCTGCCTACAATGAAGAGTCCAATATCGCTCAAAAGATCGAGAATATTCTATCTATAGATTATCCGAAGAATTGTTTGCAAATCATAGTGGCTTCGGATGGATCTGTCGACGGGACTAATGCGATTGTTTCGGATTATCATGACGAGCGCCTTACTTTTCTTGCGCTCCCCAGGCAGGGTAAAATATACGCCCTCAACGAGGCCGTAAAGCACGCATCGGGAGAGGTTCTTGTATTTTCGGACGCCAACACCATGTTTGATTCCGCGGCGTTGCGAATGCTTGCCAGAAACTTCGCTGATCCTGAGGTCGGGGGCGTTTGTGGGAATCAAACACACAATGAAACTTCGAGCAGTGACAACAGTCATCAGGGGGAGAGCCTATACTGGAAGTATGATAAGTGGCTCAAGACGATGGAGAGCAAGACGGGCAGCATCGTCTCGGCAGACGGAGCCATTTATGCCATTAGGCGCGGGCTTTATCGTACCCCCGCATGGAAAGATGTTACCGACGATTTTGCGATTTCAACCGGTGTCATCGAGCAAGGTTACCGGCTGGTTTTTGAGAGCGAAGCCTTCGCCTGCGAGCAAGCATCGTCGCATGCTAGTGATGAATTTGCTCGCAAAGTACGCATCATCAATCGTGGCTTACGAGGTGTTTCGCTACGCCGGGGGTTACTGAATTCCTTTAGAAGCGGTTTCTACTCGGTCATTTTGTTCTCACACAAGATCTTGCGTCGACTGGTACCCTTCCTGCTCATATGGCTGTTAGCCGGCAGCTTGTTTCTCAGTTCCGGCAGCCCGTTGTATTCATTTTTAGCGATAGGGCAACTCCTTTTTTATGGTCTTGCCATGACCGGCTATTACGTCCGCAACAAGAAAATCGGAAGGTTGAAGTTGTTCTATATCCCATTTTTTTTCTGTCTGGCAAATGCCGCTGCTCTTGTAGCCATGATACGGCTGCTTCGAGGCAAACGCATCGAATCCTGGCAGCCGAAAAGGGAACCAATAACCGACCACAAATTGGTCGAGAGCGAAGTGGGCCACACGGTACTAAGATAACGGTTCTTAACGGAGGTTATATGCGAATTCTTATAGCGAGTTCTATCGATTCCAAGGCAATTGAAAAAATGAATCTTGAGCACGATGTCAAATGTCATTTTAATGCTGCTTCGACCGAGCTTAAATCGTTGATAGCAGATAGGGAGATCTTGATATTTAGAAGCGGTGTAGAAATTGATGCCGAAATCCTTTCCTGCGCGAGAAATCTTAAGCTGATCATCCGCGCCGGATGCGGCCTGGACAATGTTGATGTGGATTTTGCCCGCAAGCAAGGCGTGGAGTTGCACACCATTCCGCAGCCGGCTTCCTTTGCTGTTTCTGAAATGACTTTTGCTTTAATGCTTAGCCTCGCCCGCCGAATCCTGGAAGCCGACGCATCCCGTCGCGCCGGGCACTGGCTTAAATCTCAGCTAAAGGGACGCTTACTCTATGGCAAAACGCTGGGCGTCGTCGGTACTGGAAACATCGGGAGTCGGGTTGGCCAGCTTGGGGCAGTATGGGGCATGAATGTGTTGGGATGTGTTGAGCATCCTTCAGCCGAGAGAGCAAAGGGATTGGCGAAAAAAGGCATCGAACTGTGTCCCTTTGACCGCGTGGTAACCGAGGCCGACTTCGTGACTATTCACGTGCCTAAGAAAGAGTCGACGCATCACCTAATCGATGCCGGCGTCCTGGCGCGTATGAAGAAGGAATCCTTCCTGGTAAACATAGCACGCGGCGGAATCGTCGACGAAAAGGCTCTCTACAAGCAGTTGACAGAAGGCGAAAACCTGCTCGGCGCCGCCCTGGACGTGCATGAAGCTGAAGGTGAAGGGAAGTTATCTCCCTTTAAGGATCTGGTGAATGTCATCCTGACACCGCATATTGGTTCGACTACCGTGGATACATATAAGGACATGGGAGGGCGGATCCTCAAAATATTGGATGCCTTCGTGGCAGAAAATGGCAAAGAACAATTGCAGCATGGAATGGTGGCGTACGCCTAATTATAGGTGCCTACCATCCGATAATATTTAGATAGCCTACTACAATCAAATATTCGAGTGAAGGGAATTACTATGAATAATGCAATGCTGAAAAGACAGTTACTCCGTGAGGGGTTGACAGGACCGAAGCCCATCACGGCAGTGGGAGCGCATGACGCGCTCAGTGCTCAAATGATCGATTCACAAGGTTTTGAGGCCATTTGGGTAAGTGGATTCGGGGTGTCGACAATGGCCTATGCCATGCCCGACGCCAATCTGGTTACGATGTCGGAAGCACTGGATGCAGCCAGACGCATGGACGCCGCCGTTAACATACCTGTCGTCGCAGACTGCGACAATGGTTTCGGCGGACTGGCCAATGTGATGCGGACAGTGCGAGAGTATGAACGGGCCGGCATCGCGGGGATTTGTGTGGAGGATAATCACTTTCCCAAACGCAACAGCCTTTACGCTGGCAACTCCAAGCGCGAGCTGATTCCCATAGATGAGCAGGCGCGCCGGGTTCGAGCCGGGAAACAGGCGCAGGAAACGGAAGATTTTGTTTTCATCGCACGAGTCGAATCTTTGATTGCCGGTCACGGCGTTGCAGATGCCTGCCGCCGCGCTGACGCGTACGTTGCCGCCGGCGCCGACGCCATCCTCATTCATTCAAAAGACAAGACGTTGCGGGAAATAGAGGCATTTCTGACTGAATGGCAAGGCGGGGCGCCTCTGGTGGCAGTCCCGACACTGTTCCCGGACTTTACGGTTGAACAGTTACATGAGAAGGGCTTTCAAATGATCATCCTGGCTAACCAAATGATGCGGGCCGCGGTGCAGGCAATGGAAGAAACCCTCGCCACATTGAAATCCGAGAGAAAAGCCGCCGCAGTAGATGGATCGATCGCAGCCGTCAACCATATTTTCGATCTTGTTAAGACAAAGGAATTGATTGCCATCGAAGACAAAGTATGACCGATTTCGGCATTTTGAAAAGGGAATAATATCATGGATCTGACGAATCTTCTGAAGGCCGACCTGACGCCAGCTCAGGTCGTCATCAGTTTTCTTATTGCGTTTGCTTTGGCGTTCATGTGGGCGACCGTTTATCGCAAGACGCACAGCGGCATCGCCTACACCAAGTCATTCTTTATGACACTCCTGCTTGTACCGTCCATCGTTGCCATGGTGATGATGGCCATCGGCAGCAATGTTGCACTTTCACTTGGTTTGGTCGGCTCCCTGTCCGTTATTAGATTTAGAACGGTCATCAAGGACCCAAAAGATATGGCCTTCCTGTTCCTCGCTATCGGCATCGGGTTGTGCTGTGGCGCTAATGCCTGGATGATTGCCGTGGCGGGGACCATCATGTGTTCTCTTATCGCGATGCTGATGCACAAGATCGGGCACGACCGAGCAGGTTCCTCTGATTATATTTTGATATTCCGCTCCGGTCAGAAAGAACCGTGGGAAAAGCTCAAGGCTGATGCCCAGGCGCTCGTTTCCTGGAAACAGCTTCGCGGCGCCACCGATGTCAACGGGGGACAAGAGTTTGAGTACACCTATAGCGTTCGCCTGGCCCCGCGTGCGACACCGGAGCGCATCGTTGGCGAGTTGAGCAACGGTGTCATCCACCAGGTTACTTTGATTACGCCGGAAAATCATCTTGAGCTTTAGCGAAACCGATCACAGCCCGCATGCGGCAACCAGCCGCATGCTCCTTTTCCAGCGCAAGGAAGTTAAGTACTTAGTCGACCGCACAACCAGGACGGCGCTGACGGCCGACCTGAAGGCTTTTATGCGTCCGGATGTTTATTCGAGTCAGGATGGCAGTTACCTCGTCCGTAGCCTCTACTTTGACACCAACTACCATATGGCTTACCATGAAAAACTATCTGGAGCCGCCATCCGGCATAAACTACGCATCAGGGCCTACGGCCTTAATCCTCGCGAAGCCAAATTCGTCCGCCTCGAGGTAAAGTCGCGTTACCTTAGCCACATTCATAAGATTACGGTCGATGTGCCGACGGCCCAATATGAAGCGATGGAGCCTGCTGTTATGGGACGGAGCCTGCCGCCGGAACAAATCTTGAACGACTCGCGAATATCAAAAGAGTTCTTTCGGTTGCAACGCCAGTACAATATGGTGCCCAAGATCATGGTACAATATCGTCGCGAAGCATACGAAAGAAACGAAATACATCGCGTTCGAGCAAACTTTGATGACGAAATCTTGGGATCCAGGGAGCTGAATCTGCTCGATCCGTTGCAATCGGCGCGACCCTTGCTAAAAAATGGCAACGCCGTTTTTGAGATCAAAGTCGATGGCACCATGCCTTTTTGGCTACATCACCTGATCAGTAAGTATGATCTTCAGGATCAGGCGTTCAGCAAATTTACGAACTCGGTTCGCAGCGAGGCTCTATTTTCAACATTTGCGCGCCAGGAAGACCTCAACTAGTGATTCGAATTCGGTGAAGATTGCGAAAAGAAAAAAAGTCAGGCAAGCACTTGAACGGGTAAGCAGTCCTGTTCACGGCATTTGGCCAAACACAGCAGAAGCGATCGTCGGCATACTCGCCTTTCTTGTGATCGCATTTGGTATCCTTACTTACTCCGTCGATCTCTCCGAGTACACCAGCAAGTTAGTCACTAGCAACAAATACGTGGCTTTACTAGAAGGGCTGTTCAATCCCTTTCGCACCAAACACATTTTGCTGAAATCGGGCCTTCCGATCTATGACATCAAGATCAAGCGTCAGCAATTTGCGCTGATCGAAGGCGTCGTTGAGAAGGCTAAGAAACAGGGTTGGATGAGCGACGACCTGAAGGTGTGGGCGAACGCACGATTTATTTATGAAGGCAAATCGTACAACGTGAAAATACGCGCTCGTGGCGATCTGCCTCGCCATTGGAATGGGCCTAAAAAGTCCTGGCGTATCAAGTTCGGCAAAGAGAGGGTCGTTGACCCGAACGGCCAAGTTCACGAAGAGGCTATTTACTTTGACCGGACTCGACAGATCAATCTTATCGTTCCCATCGACCGCGATTTCATTCTGTCGAAATTCATCAATTCTCTTATGCGCGAGAAGGGCCTGCTCGTGCCACGAGACAAGTTCGCCGTGTTGCGAATAAACGGTGTTTTACAAGGATTGTATTACCAGATTGAGCATTTTGACAAACCGTTGATGGCTTTTCAAAAGCGACCTGAGACGACGGTGTTTGCTCAAAACGATCGCGCCAAGCATTTTGAGCAATACACGAAATTGGGTACCCCGATCACAGAGGATGCCAGGTTTGACCTCGGCTCAATGCGACATCTCGTCGACAGAAATGGCGAGCTCGGAATGCAAGCGATGAACGCGTTGATAGAACATTCTCTGCACCAGACAAAAGAAAATTTCATCCATGCGCGTGCCGTTCTGGATTGGGAGAAGCTTCAATATTTTCGGGTCCTGACCACTCTGTGCAACACGAATCATGTTCGCTTTGGCTCTGACAATTTACGCTTGTACTACGATTCTAGTCGGGGCTTACTGGAGCCCATCCCATGGGATGCTCACTTGGTGAAAATGCCCAAGGAGCCGGGGACCATCGATTTTTTTAATTCCAAGGGACCTGACGCACTTCAGCGTGCCACCTTGATGGATCCGCAACTGCGCCTGGAAAGAAACAAGATGCTCTGGGGCTTCATCGGGGATGGCGGTGACACCTTGGTCGCCAGGTATCGAAAATTGCATAACCGGATTCGGCCTTACGTGTGGGCAGATGTTCTGTCGACGCCGATCGGCGGCTACAAAATGGATGTGCTCAAGAAAAATCTCGAGTACAACGTGCACAGAGCCTACAAAGTGCTAAGCAACTCCAACTGCAACTTTACCTATCAACTTGAAACGGAAAACCGAGCCGCCCTTGAAATGACTGTGATGAATTTCTCCGGTGTCGACTTGCGGAGCGTACAGCTCCGCGATTCACTGGTGTTCGCGGGTGACTACCGGCTCTTCGAGGATTCAAACGAGAACGAAAAATTAGATGCGGACGATCGATTGCTCACAGAAGTAAGCGCCGATGAGAATTGGACCATCGACCTGAACATCAATCAGCAAATGTTGCCTGAGATTGAATATGACGGCGACTTCATTGCAGGACGCTACTGGGAATATTTTGATACAAAATCAAAGCGTGCGAGATTTTTTTTGGTTGGTAAGCTCATGCCTGAGGTGCGAGATCCGATTCTATGGTCGCCACCACAGATCAAAGTCGCAGCACGCAACGCCGTCTCCGGTTATCAAATTCCATCTGCGGTCATTAGCCAAACCGACCCTTTACCGGACAATACCATTGGCATCACTGCCTATGACCACTCGGACCCCTTTGACCTCGACGCACCTTTCCTGACGCGCGAACAATTTCTGACCGCGCATCCTGAGTTTGAGGCGAGTGCATCCAAACCCGGCGCGGTAGAATTGAGTGGCAAGGTGGTGCTTGCCGGCACGACCATTATCCCGCATGACGTGCCGCTTGTCATTCAACCTGGGACGGATATTACGATGCAGCCCCGCGCCAACGTCTTGTGTTATGGTGGATTTTCAGCGGAAGGAACGCAACAAGACAGCATTCGGATCCACGGTGCCGGCAGCGGCAGAATTTTTGGCGTTTGGGCTGTCGTACGGCCGCCGGAGGCGGTGACGCTGGCCTACCTACATTTTAGCAACGCAAGCCAGGCACAAATCAATGGCACGCTTTTTACCGGCGGACTGGCCGTGCATGAAGGTGACCTGAATCTGTCGCATACCCGAATCTCAAACATGCAGAGTGAAGATGGTGTGAATCTAAAAAATGGACACCTCTCCATGTCAAATTGCGTTATTGCCGGGAGCAACAGTGATGCCATCGATATTGATTTTGGGCAAGGCCACATCAAAGACTGCAAGTTCGTCGATATCGGTGGCGATGGAGTGGACATGTCAGGTAGCCGTATTACCATTTCGGGCAGCGTCTTCCAACGCGTGGTGGACAAGGGCATCAGCGTCGGTGAACAATCTAATCCGACCATTTACAATACCCTCTTGAACGGTTGCGGCATCGGGATCTCAATGAAGGACCTTTCACACGCCAGAATCGCTTACTGTACGTTCGTTGGCAATTCCGTGGCACTTGAGGCCAAGCGCAAGAAACCTATGTTCGGCGGCGCATCTGGCGAGGCATTGAATTGCGTCTTTACCATGAATCGCAACCTGCTGCATGAGGATTATTTTTCCAGGGGAGGAGTCAAAGTGGCGCATTCAATGACGGATGTCGAAACGGATTGGGAAACGAACAAAGCAGCGCAGATTCGATTTGTCGCTCCGGATCAAGACAATTTTCTGCTGGAAGGTGAAACCGTTTCTACCGATGGATTTACAACCACCCGGCCGGCCTGGCTGGGCCAGGATGCCAAGTTTGCTTCAGCTTCGCTCCCCGGAATTTTCAGTCTCTATTCAAATTGATGCTCACGCGGGTCGGTCACGCCGCAGAGAAAAAACCGTATCATATGGGAAGATACTATGACTAAGTTCGGACCTGACAATAAACCTCACGCTATCGTGATCGGACTGGATTGTATGACCGGCTTACAGACCGTCCGCATTCTCGCGGACCACGGTGTGCCGGTGATCGCCATCGCTAAGAATGCAAAGCATTTCGCCTGCTACACGAAGGTTTGTGAGAAAATCGTGATCGCCGACACGTCGTCTGATGACTTTGTGCAGGCACTCGAGGATTTGGCCGGCACACTTCCGCAGAAGGCCGTTCTCGTTCCGTGCACCGATATGAGCGTGCTACAGATTTCGCGTAACCGCCACCGGCTGTCCGACTCCTATCACATCGGGTTGCCCGCTGCGGAAGTCGTCGAGATGTTGATGGACAAGATCGCTTTTATTAAATTCGCCAAGAATGAAAAACTGCCTATTCCGGCCACTTTTTTCCTGGAAACACGGCATGACGTCGAGGCCGCAGCAGACGAATTGAGCTATCCCTGCATCCTCAAGCCGCCGATGAAGTCTCCGAAATGGGAAAGCAACACGAAGAAAAAGGTGTACAAGATCGGCAGCAAGGAAGAATTATTCAAAATCTATGACCAATGCTGTCACTGGGCTGAGATCCTTATGGCTCAGGACCTGGTAGAGGGGACAGACGCCAATCTCTATTCCTGTAATTGCTACTTCGACCGGGATTCAGAGCCGCTGGTTAGCTTCATGGCCCGCAAGCTCCGGCAGTGGCCCCCTGAAGTCGGCACCAGTTGTCTGGGAGAAGAAGTTCGCAACGACGTTGTTCTGAAAGAATCCCTCAATCTCTTTAGTAAAGTCGGATACCATGGTCTTGGCTACGTCGAGATGAAAAAAGACCAGCGGACCGGAAAACATTTTATCATCGAACCTAATATCGGGCGATCGACCGGTCGCTCCGCGATTGCCGAAGCGGGGGGCGTGGCACTGGTTTACACTGCCTACTGCGATTTGGCTGGTCTGCCCCTGCTGGAAAACCGGGTTCAGAAATATACTGGTGTTAAGTGGATTTATCTTCGGCGCGATTTGCAGTCGGCCTACTCCTATTGGCGCCGCGGCCAGTTGACACTTGGCCAATGGCTTGCTTCCCTCAGAGGCCGCAAAGGCTATGCTGTGCTGTCATGGAAAGATCCGGTGCCTTTTTTCGCGGACTTTTTCAATAAAGCGGCTGCAACATTTTTGCCGGCCCCGCAACATAATATAGCAGGCACCGGCACGGAGGCGAGCACGAAAGTCGGCTCTGTCACAGAGACTGAAGCTGCGCCGGTGGCGTGAACGCTTCTGCTAATAGGGCAAAGGGTGTCGCATTTGGGGGATGATTTAATGAGTGAATTCATCAGATTGCAAGGGGAAAAAGACTGAATATCGACTATGACATTCATGGCTTTGTCGGCATCCGCCTGGTAAACGCATCTCAAAAAGATGCCGCCGCTGTTGCCAGACAATTGGGTCCTCTTAAGGCGGAGTTGGCGCGAGAACCGGACATTGTCGTACGCTTTGAGGAGCATCTGGCCCTGAGCAACCTACACTATCTTGGGCCAGGCAAGGTCGGTTACACCGACGAAGGATTTTATGTGCTCCGCAGCAGTAAGAAAGATGCAAAGGTGCGAATAGATTTCGACAACATCGGCGACCGACTTGAAATCGTCTGCGAAACGGGTCTAAAGTCAGTGCCGCTGCTGCTAGATATTTTGAATCTAACCTTGTTGAAGAAAGACGTTGTTGCTTTGCACGCTTCTGCCTTCCGCTTTCATGACCAGGGAATTCTGGTGACGGGTTGGGCCAAGGGAGGGAAGACCGAAGCCCTTTTGTCCTTTGCCCGGCATGGCGCCGAGTATGTCGGCGATGAGTGGATTTACCTGACTGCAGATGGCCAGTCCATGTATGGCGTGCCGGAAAATATCCGTCTCTGGGACTGGAATCTCGACAACCTGCCTCACCTTAAGCAAGAGCTTGGATTTGAAAAAAGAATGCTCTTCAGCACAATTCACTCCCTGGAAAAATTTGAAGGTATTCTGCCTACGAAGGGCGCTGGCAAGATTCCACCGATCAAATTTCTACGTGAGGCCTTGCCGGCGTTTCAGCGACAACTCAATGTTCAGCTGCCGCCCCAGACTATTTTTGAAAAGTGTTCGGATACGTTTTCTGCACGGCCCGACAAGGTGTTTCTTCTGCTCAGCCATGCTAGCCAGGAATATCGTGTTGAGAAAATAAACCCCGCCGTCGTTGCACGACAGATGGTCTCTTCCCTCAGGTTTGAGTTCATCCGGTTCATGGAACATTACTATGCGTTCCGTTTTGCTTTTCCCGACCGCGGAAACCAATTTATAGAAAGCGTTGCCAGCCGGCAGTTCGGACTTTTGAGTGCAGCACTCGCTGGCAAAAAGACGTACGCAGTACTTCACCCATATCCATTGTCCTTCGAGAAACTATATGAAACAATGCGGCCGCATGTGATGAGGCCGGCGCAAGAAACAATAAACACGGCAGAATGCACGGCCTGAAAGATGAAGACTACTAGCCGGACGGGCAAATAAGGAGGTTGACTTGAAAATTCAGAACGAATTCAGCACGGAAATTATCAGTGAACTCAAGAAAAGTATTACGACCAAACAAGAAGTCATTGAGAGAAACGTCCCGCTTCTCACCGAAATTGCGAAGGTGATGCACGAAGCCTTTCGCCACGGACATAAGTTGCTGATTTTTGGCAATGGCGGCAGCGCAGCAGATTCTCAGCACATTGCAGCAGAATTTGTAAGCAAGTTCAATTTTGACCGGCAAGCGCTTCCAGCCATTGCACTGACAACTGACACGTCCATCCTGACTTCTATCTCTAACGACTATGATTATAGCCGCGTGTTTGCGCGTCAGGTCGAGGCACTCGGCAAGCCCGGCGACGTTGCTCTGGGAATCAGCACCAGCGGCAATTCACTCAACGTGATCGAGGCGATGCGAACTGCGACAGAGGTGGGCCTGAAGACCATCGGCTTTACCGGATTGGACGGCGGCCACCTGAAAGAAGAAGCTGAGTATTGCTTTCGCGTGCCGTCAAACTCAACACCCAGAATTCAGGAAGTCCACATCACTGTTGCGCACGCCTTATGCGGTCTATTAGAAACCAGGCTATGTGCCAGCTATATTGCTAATGGAGCCTAGCGTGTTGCGAACGCCATCTTACAACCTGAAGGTCTCCATTTTGACGCTCTTGCCGGTAGGTGTCTTCATATTTGCCGGGCATCTAATTTGGCATGTTCCGGCCAGGCTGGCCGCCTTGCTTAGTGTAGGCTTCCTGGGCGTGTTTTTGGCATTTCTCATCATAAGACGAAATACCATCATCCAAGTACGCCAGCCAATTTACGTCCTGGTAGCGTGCAGCGCGTTTCTATCGCTTTTCCTGGGCGCGGTCTACCACATCGACAGAGCAGGGTGGAATTGGTATCGTCTGACAGGATACGATGTTGTCATTCATGAAAAAATCGAAGGCCAGGAATCACTCGGTGCGGCGGAGTTTGTCGATCGTCATCCTATGTTTCGTTTCGACGCAGAAACAGGCATGCTAGAGCTACCTGAGGGGCATTACAATTTTGAGCAAACAGTGCTCATTCCGAACGGCCTGCCGCTCCGAATTGACGCCGGTGTCGTACTTAGCTTTGGAACCGGGTGTTCACTGTTTTCTTACAGCCCAATCCTTGCAGAGGGCACGCCGACCAAGCCGATCCAATTCAAAGCGCGTTATGATTTCCTCAAATGGGGTTGCCTGGCGGTGACTGGCGGTGGAAAATCCGTTTTCCGTCATGTCCGTTTTGAAAATGGCCGGCGGGCCTTCATCAACGAAGTGAATCTGGTGGCCGGGTTGAATGTCATCGAGAGTGATGTCGAAATCACAGATTGTAGTTTCTCTAATATGGTAGGCAAAGACGCCGTAAACATAAAGCAAGGCCACGCCATGGTGCGAAACAGCCGATTCAAGGATATCTACAAGGACGGCATCGATATGGATGGCGGCAGTGGCGAGATCAGCTACAACCAATTTGTCAATTGTCAGGACGAGGCCATCGATTTGAGTGAGACCGTAGAGGTCGCCGTCCATCACAATCGTATATTTGACAAGTATGGCGGCAGGGTTGCCGCAGACACCAACCTGGCGCAGGTCAAAGCCGGCAATACCTTTGGGTATCTAAAACACTGAGACGGTTAGCAAGTATGCGAATTCTCTATATCATCCCGAATCTACAGCACCCACGCGTCCGCGGACCGCATCGACATTACCATTTTATTAAAGAGCTATCGCAGCGCCACGCGATTACTTTGCTGACATTGGTACGAAATACGGTGGTGCCCGAGGCTCTTGCCGAAATCAAATCGTACACGGAAAACCTCTTTCCCTTCAATGTGAATGGACACTCTGAAAATGCCTGGGCCGGCAGATTTCGGAAGGTGCCGATGCTCGGAGCGCGTCTGGAAAACAGTGTCAAGCTAAGAGGCGGCCTGCAGGCCATGAAAGCCAGGTTCTTGGAATTAGCGGATGAGAATCAATTTGATGTCGTGTGTTTCCATGGTAAATCAGTTTTTTCAGTCATTGCAGATTGGGAAGGGTTGCCCATCGTAACCGATTTCTGTGACGCCACTTCGATGAGAATCCGGAGTAGTCTGCGTTTCAACAGCCCGGCCAAGGCGCCGCTGTATTACGCCAAATCGATCCGGATGCGGCACCTGGAAAGAAGGCTGATCGAAAAGTCAGACCAGGTGGCTTTTATTTCGAAAAGAGACCGCGAAGCCGTGCTGGGATGTACGGACTGTTCGCCCATTTTGCCCCTGGGTGTAGATACCAACTTTTGGCAACGTAAGGCGGCCAGCCTTGAAACCAAATGCCTCGTCTTTACCGGCGTGATGGATTACGCTCCGAATCACGATGCAGCGGTGCATTTGATAAAGACAATCTTCCCCAAGATTCAAGAGCGCGTCAAGAATGCCAGGTTGTGCATTGTTGGGCGTTCCCCGAAAGACTCTCTGCTGCAAATCGCCAAGCAGAATCCGGCCGTCAGCGTGACGGGTTTCGTGGATGACGTCCGACCTTATTTGGAACAGGCAGCCGTTTTTGTCGCGCCGGTACGGTTTGCGTCCGGCACACAAAATAAAGTGTTAGAGGCGATGGCGATGCAACTCCCGGTTGTCACCACTGAGATCGTTTCAGAAGGCCTCGTAGTAGACGACCAGGAACAACCACCAGCCCTCGCCGCCAAAGACGATTCTGACTTTGCTGCTAAAGTCGCGAGCATCCTGGAAGATAAGGACTGCCGCGAACGCCTGGCAAAGCAGGGACGCCTGTATGTGGAGAAGCATTTCAATTGGTCAAACAGCGCCTCTAAACTGGAAGCCTTACTTGAAAGAGCCGTGGCCGACCACCAACACCTATCAATACTACCGGAATAGGGACAAGAGAAAATGAAACAAGCAAATGCGACTGTCGCACAATCAGCCGGAACTCAGCCGCGCGGGCAGACGATTGGCCAGCGGATTCATCAAATTTTGGCCGACGGTGCTGCGGACTGGGGCATTTCTGAACGCGCGCTCAAACTCATTCTTATGGTACCTTGCCTCATCGCCCTGAGCGGTGTTGTCGCTGCCCTGATGGGCAAGGATGCCTACAAGATGCTCACTGGCGAAGACAAGATTGCCGAAACGCTGCAAGTGATCGGCTGGACGATCTCGCTGGTTCTCACCATTGCCATTTCCCGGCGAAATCATACCGCCGGAGACCGAGTTGTGGCCGTGCTGTATCTGATTTTGGCCGGCGCAATCATTTTCATGATCGGTGAGGAAATAAGTTGGGGCCAGCGCATCTTTGGTTGGACGACGCCTGAAACCTATGCCGAAATAAACAAACAGCATGAAACCAACCTGCATAACATTTATGGCGTTGGTTCAACCCTCAAGTGGCTTCACATGCTTGTCGGCGCTTACGGGACGTTTCTCCCGCTGCTCATGTTTTTCACAATCAAACAAGGGGAGCTCAGACGTTTCCTGTCGAAATTGGTGCCGCACCACACGTTGATTCCGTTTTTTTTCTTGCCATTTATCTGGCGCTTCTACCGCAATCTCTTCGAGGCCCCGAAACGGTTCTATTTCGTGATCTCAGAGTATTCGGAAGTGATGGAGCTGGTTCTTGTTTCCGGATTCGTTTTTTTTCTCATTTTTCAATTTCGCCAATTTGGTAGGCGGACGAGCGATACTGCATCTTGACTGACTTGATTAAGGAACCAGAGTTACACATGGAAATAGCTAATGACGAAGAAGTCTTAACGCAAGCTCGGGCAAAGACCCGGCAAGCTAAGTTTCCGACGAAGTATATTTTCGAAGAACTCGACGCTGCCGGCGTGCGATATGCATTGCTACGAGGTTATGACGAACTGTTCCAGGAGCATGACTATCTTGAGATCGATCTGCTCGTACACGAGAAAGATGTAAGGGTACTCAAAGAGCGGCTAAAGTCGCATGGCTTTGTAGAAATGCCCTCGTGAGGCCACGCACCACACCGTTTCATCGTTGCCTTTTCAAAGCAGGTCGGCCACTGGCTCAAGCTCGATATCGTTACAGAGCTTTACTATGGCCAGCCGATCCGCAAGTACAAAATTGACCTCGCCAGCTTTTGTCTCAACAATCGGCTCAAAACAGAGTTATGTGTTTTGGCGCCGGAATTTGAGCTCCTCACAACCCTGCTGCATTGTCTTCTGGATAAGGGACGCTTTCAGCCGAAGCACAAGAAAAGGCTACGGAGCCTCGCACGCAAGGTGGGAGGTAATCGTTCCTCAGCAGCCGTACTGGAGGCGCTCAGCCAGCGAGATGTCTCCGAAGTGTTGAATTGGAACCGTATCCGACGACTCATCCTGGACGACGACTGGGCAACACTTAGAGGAATGCAACCATTTCTCCAAGCCAGTTTGTCCCAGCGTGCTTCTTTGCGTAGCGCCTGGCGGCACGTCTCGAACAAGGTTGTGCGCAAGATGAGACCCTTGTTCCTGGCGATTCGAAAGAGAGGAGTTTCGGTGGTGTTGCTGGCGCCCGATGGAGCCGGCAAGTCGACGCTGGCCCAAAGTTTAGTGAACGACAAGATGCTGCGGGCTCGACTGATCTACATGGGAACGAACGTCGATGCCGCGACAGTCAAATTACCCTTCACCCGGCCCTTATCTCGACTAGCCAAATCGATTCGTGCTCGCAAGCAAGAAACGACAGCGTTCGGGATATTGGTTAGATTGCTCAATTTGCTCAACAAAATTGCCGAACACTGGTATCGTTGTCTGTTGGCCAGATATGCTTTGCTACGCGGACGCTTCGTTGTCTTTGACCGATTCGTGTACGATGCATGGGTTCAAAAACGCAAAAAGACGTTATGGAAACGCTTCAGGGCCGCTCTATTTGATGCCCCCTGCCCGAGGCCAGACTTAGTTTTTCTTTTGGATGCTGCAGGGGAAGTTCTTTATGCGCGCAAAGGGGAGCATTCGCCGGAATGGATCGACGAACAGCGGGCCGGGTACCACAAACTCGTAGATGTTTTGCCTCAGATGGCCGTGATAGATGCCTCTCAGAGTGCCGATAACGTAAGGAAAGAAGTGAGTCGACGCATATGGAACGCATACGGAAAGACAGGCTCGCAACGAGGCAATGGAAGTCGTAACTGAAAGTCCGCCCAAAGTCGCACCAAGAAATAACACGACCAAGAAACAGATAAGGGGTTCCAGCCTGCTGTTGTTTGGTAGGTTCATTTCTGTTGGAATCAACTTCGCCTCTCAGGTACTGATCGTACGTCATCTTTCCACCAACGACTACGGTGCCTGGACGTATGCTTTGGCCGTCGTGGCTTTTTTTCAGGGCATCTCCACGCTCGGTTTGAGACGAGGTATTACCCGGTTCATTCCCATCTATCAAGAACGCGAAGAGTACGACAAGCTCTTCGGCACGATTTTCATGTTCATCATCACCATTATTGGGATGGGAATTCTGATATGCGGCGGCATTCAATTTGCGCCGGAGTTGCTGACACAACTCATTAAGGACGGACAGCAGCCTATTTTCATCGTCTTGATCCTGATTTTCATGGTTCCCGTGGACGCGACGGACGGTTTGTTGATCGCGCTCTTTGCCAGCTTTGCAAGCCCAAAGGCGATTTTCGCTAGAAAGCATTTGCTCGGCCCGCTTTTCAAACTGTCCGTGGTCGTATTGCTGCTGTTCTTTGATAGCGACGTCATCTTTCTGGCTTATGGCTGGCTGGCCGTGAATGGCTTCGGCCTTCTCATTTATGTAGGAATGCTGTTCAAAATCATGCAGCGCGAACGACTTTTTCCGCATTTCAATCTCCGCACCATGAGAATGCCTGTCATAGAAGTTTTCTCTTTTACCATCCCGCTGATGACGTCCGATCTGGTAAACATCGTCATGCACTCGGTCGACACTTTGATGCTGGGATATTATCAACCGGCTGCCGAAGTAGCAGCCTACCGTGTCATTCTGCCGGCAGCTCATTTCAACAAGATAGTGATGGCGAGTTTTGCCTTACTCTACACCCCTTTGGCGGCACGGCTTTTTGCCAAGCATGATTTCACGGCGATAAACGATTTGTACTGGCGCACCGCCATTTGGATGTCGATTCTATCGTTTCCTGTTTTCGCCCTTACCTTCGCTTTGGCACACCCACTTACGGTCGCGTTGTATGGCGCCCGGTATGAGGCTTCCTGGTTCCTTCTGCAGATGACCTCCTTCGCCTACTATTTTAATGCGGTGCTTGGTTTTAATGGGCTCACGCTCAAAGTTCTGGGCAAGGTCCGATATGTCGTTATCATCAATGTCGGGGCGGCCATCTTGAATACCTTGTTGGCTTTCCTATTGATTCCACGATACGGTGCTCTCGGTGCTGCCATCGCGACCACGGTTGCGATGATCGTTCACAACATTTTCAAACAAGCCGGCCTGAAAATGGCTTCAGGCATTCGAATCTTCGAGTGGAAATACTTTTCTTTTTATCTTATTCTCGCGGCTGGCGCCACCGGCTTGTTTCTAATCCAATACTTTTTTTCAACCAGCATTTATCTGTCGATTCCTCTCGCGGGCGCGGTCTCGATCGCAATCTTTTTCATTACCCGGGATAAATTGGATATTGAGGACACCTTTCCAGAATTACTCAAGTGGCCCATGATGCGGCGCATCTTCGGCGTGAAGGTTCAGGCATAGACATGATTGAGACAACATTGCGGATAGAATTCATTCCGGGCACCAATCTTCAGGGCGACATGGTCTTCGCTGACTGGCGATTCCTGCTTCCAACGATTGAGCTTGATTCAATTCTCTGCCTGGCAACGCCCCCGGCCGCGAGTGCGACCGTGCTATCATCACTCGCCGACCGGATCGTCGTGCTGGACACGGATGCCGCAAAACTGAAGCAATTCACTGAGGTCTGTCTGCGGGCTTCACTTGCAAATATTGAAACGCACCTGATTGAAGATTTCACCGGAATTGCTCTCGGGGACCAATTCTCCCTCATTTACCTGGCCTCTCCAGGCATTACCAATGAATTTCTCGGCAGGGACACACTGCAAGCCAGAGTCCGGGGGTTGCTCTCCGTCGATGGCATCGTGAAGTACGAAACCTGGAATCGGTCGGAGGGTCGTGCGAGTCAAGTTGAGCTGGACGGACTCAGTCGCACCGGTCTGCATGGGCGTTCCTATTGGCTCACGCCCTTTCGCGGTGAGATGCGCACGGCCTTGCCCACCAGACAGTCAGATATCGCAGCTTTCTTTTTTGAGAACGTGCTGTATGGACAGTCGCTCAAGAAGCGAATACTGAGTCGTTTGGGGAAAGTCCTGAGTGGTGTCAAGCTGTTAGATTCAGTGATCCCGCGACGGCTGTTTTTCCTGCAAAAGGCGGAGTCAAAATACAACTCAGAGCAGCCGCCCTTATACTTGACCCGTCTAGCCCGGAGAGCCGGATTCGATTTCGATGCCCTGCGGTTCGGTTTGTCCACGCGCGGCAAGTTTAACGCAAACAAGGTCATTTTTTATCTGTTTCGGACCACGTCTCCTGAGCCGGAGGCGATTGTAAAAATGACACGCGCACCTGAATTCAACTATCGTCTCGAAAATGAATTCCGTACGCTGGCCGCCCTGCGCGAGAATGAATTTGTGCCTGATCGAACCTATCCAGAAGCACTGTTTCTGGACTATCATGCCGGCCTGGCCGTGATGGCGCAAGGCGCGGTTCAGGGTGTTCCTTTCCGGACTCGCACGACCGCCAGGCCGGATTGTCCTCTTGCTCAGCAAGCTGTCAACTGGCTGGTTGAATTGGGCTGCGCCTCGGCAAACTCGTCCCTGGTGAATGCAGAACAAGCCGCGGACAGCCTCACCGTTCTTTTTCAGCGGTTCGTCGAAATCTATTCGCCAGATGAGGCAGATGTCAGTTTCATTTCAAATCAACTGGCTCGTTTGAGAGCATTGCGCTCGGCCTTTCCGCTTGTTTTCCAGCACGGCGATCCTGGCACCTGGAATATTTTGGTCACCGACGACAATGAAGTTGTTTTCATCGATTGGGAAGCAGGCGAGCCTCACGGCATGCCACTGTGGGACATTTTCTACTTCATGAGAACCTACGCTTCGTGGGTTTCACGGCAACAAGGAAACAAGAATCCGCTTGAGAATTTCACAAGGAGCTTCCTAGAGCCGTCGTCTTTTTCCCGATGGCTGCAACTGCTGGTACATGACTATTGTAATAAAATGGGGTTGGCCGTTGAACTGATTGAACCCCTGTATTATACCTGTTGGATGCATCGGGCCCTAAAGGAGTCGACTCGGTTGCGAGAGTCCCAACTGCCCCAGGGCCATTATTTCAATTTGCTCAAAGCATGCATAACGAATCGCCATACTGACACTTTGACCAACTTATTTTCAGGGACAGCAGACGGCCCAGTTGACATCGAAGGGATAAGACAGGAACATCTCAAAGAAGAAGTTTTGTCGGACAAGGGAGCCTCATCGTGAATGTAGCGGGTCACTACAAAAGTCCAGGCCGGAGCTTAGCGGATTTGGGTAAGCCCGCACAAATAGTCGTGCTTTCTTGTATTTTCGTCTTGGTGGTTTTGTGCGTTACATTCCTTCTGACAAAAGCAGACCTGGTTACGGTATCGGGTTTGATCGTGGCTGGTTTCCTTGTTCTTGGCTTGTTATATTGGCCGGAGGCAGGGACGGTTCTGGTGATTTTTGTCATCTACTCCAACCTGGCGGTTGTGGGTTATAAATTCCATGGTCTGCCTCAGGTCCTGGTAGCATCTGTCCCTTTGCTGCTGGGCATCCCCCTAACGGTGTACTGGTTTGTTCGCCGCGAAAAGTTCATCATCGACTATACCTGGATGCTCATGCTCGGCTTTCTGGTCGCGCTGTTCGCGTCGCTTATCATGTCAAAAGACGTTGGATTTGGGGTGGAATGGATTACGACCTACGTTTTGGAGGGCCTGCTCCTGTACCTTATTATCATTAATGTCCTGCGCAAATACTCAACCTTGCGATCTGCAATATGGGCATTATTGCTAGCCGGCGCCTTGCTCGGTAGCTTGACACTCATTCAAGAATTGACGCATCAATACAATAACAATTTCGGCGGTCTGGCACAACGCAACACGGAGAGGTGGGAGGGTGAAAGCGAGGGCGGAAGCGGCGTGTTTCGCGAACGCGAGAAGGTACGATTGGCCAATCGCGCCGGCGGACCTATCGGCGGTCCAAATCGATACGGTCAGATCATGCTGGTTTTGCTACCGCTTGGCCTTTTTCGCGTGCTTGATGAAAAAGACCTGAATCGTAAGTTACTGGCAGCTTTGTGCACTCTTTTCATTCTGGCCGGCATGTTGCTGACTTATTCCAGAGGGGCCTTCCTGTGTTTTGGGTTACTCGTGGTCATTGTCACCTTCATGCGCTATATTAGGTTATCCCACATCCTCGTTTCCGTCGTTCTGGCGGTGTTACTTATATCTATCGCATCGCCGGGATATTTATCGCGAATGGACTCAATCCGTAACGTAACCGCTTTGTTCACCGATGACGCATCCATCAAGGCCGATGGTGCCACTCGAGGGCGGGTAACCGAGATGCTCGCCGCTTTCAATGCCTTCCTGGACTACCCGCTTGTCGGTGTCGGGCCGGGACAGTATTCCAAATATTACTCGGTTGACTATATGGCCGACCCACAAATTGCTTTCCGGCAGATAGACAAAAGTCGGCGTGCGCATACGCTTTACTTCGAATTGGCAGCGGAAACCGGGATACTTGGGATTCTGACCTTCATGAGTATTGCTATTTATTTGCTGTTTCGACTTTGGCGACTTCGACGGCGCTTTGTCAACAAGCGTCCTGAATTGGCTAACATGGCGACAGCCTTCTGGCTAAGCCTGGTCGCCTACTTAACCAGTGCCGTCTTTTTGCAATTGTCCTATCAACGCTACTACTGGTTGCTCACAGCATTTGCCGGAGCCACCGTCATCATTCTGGAAAGGTCTTCGCAAGCAGACGATTTGGACTCTGAAACAACTTTGGTGACCTAGTTTGGCAGAGTCAAAATTCCCTGATGTTCGCGATCAAAGGCAACCATTTGGGTCGCAAATTGGGGAGAATGGGTCTCCCGACGCCCCGTCCATCGAGGACTGCCGGCGTTTGGACTGGCGCTTCCTTTTTCCAGATCCAACGCTGAACCGTGTGGGGTATGTGGGGAATATGGAGACACCCCTTGGATTCGCTATCAGCCGGTTCTGCAAAGCGGTCATTTCTGTGGTACCTGGACGAATAGAGGCAAATCCAGCCCCTTTCGAAGTGCTAATTTCCGATCAGGCCCCTCTCGCTGCGTTGAAAGAGGGTACCCGCAACCTGATTCCAGGCGGGCTGCTATATTGTGAATTGCCGACCACAGCTTATCTGCTATCTCGTCCGAGGTACATCCGCGCGCTGAAAAAGTTTGGCTATGTTGAAATAGAAATGTTGTGGGCTCGACCTGATTTTGAAAGGTGTCTCGACTTGATCCCACTTCAAAAAAAACATGCTCTGAAGTATTTTTTTGGAAGAAACCCGGTAGGAGCGAAGGGCTTATTGATGTCGCTCTGTGGCGTCGCTCTCGCTAAAAGTGGTGCGCTCAAGTATCTTGTGAGCAATGTATGTGTCGT
>Ga0114931_10002746_pt1 | contig 22373 bp, 19 predicted proteins | sample 2SBtaG_FD_89579 | JGI IMG/M metagenome (GOLD analysis project Ga0114931, IMG submission 89579) | Deep subsurface microbial communities from Kolumbo volcano to uncover new lineages of life (NeLLi) - 2SBTROV14_V59a metaG | ecosystem: Environmental > Aquatic > Marine > Volcanic | place: Kolumbo... | reverse complement strand
GTCTATCTCCTAAAGCTTATTTAAAACTTCACAGCAGCAGGAATATTCCTGCTGCTGTGAAGAGTGATATTTTAAATGTAAATTTGACAAACTAACAGTTCTAATTAAGGGAAGCTTACAGTATGACTTACTATCTGGATAATTATGCTGTAAGAGGTCAGTTAATTAAGAATACACCTCAAAGTGATTTAGGAATAATTGTAGTTATTCCCTGTCATAATGAAACAGGGCTAACTAATTCGTTACAGAGTTTATATAAATGTGAATTGCCAGCTTGTAGTTTAGAGGTTATTGTAGTTATAAATGCTTCAGAAAGTTCATCTCCTGAAATTATCAATCAAAATAAAAAAACGTTTTATGAAGCATTGAGTTGGGTTGAATCGCATCAAAAAAATAAATTATCATATTATTTTATAGAAGAGAATAGTTTGCCACAAAAACATGCTGGAGTGGGGTTGGCTAGGAAGATTGGCATGGATGAGGCTGTGAGGAGGTTTGATACAATAAATAATCCTAATGGAGTAATTGTTTGTTTTGATGCCGATGCAAGGTGTGAACATAATTATTTGGTAGAGATAGAAAATCATTTTAAGACGCATTCAAAAACCCCTGCTTGTTCTATTCATTTTGAACACCCAACAGTAGGAAATAATTTTTCTAAAGAGATATATGAAGGTATTATTCAATATGAATTACACTTAAGGGTGTATAAAAATGGACTTTCTTATGCAGGATTACCTTATGCTTATCACACGATTGGTTCTAGTATGGCTGTTGTGAGTAGTGCCTATCAAAAACAAAATGGCATGAACAAACGTAAGGCTGGGGAAGATTTTTATTTTTTACAAAAACTAATTCCTCTTGGGAGTTTCACTGAATTAACAACTACAAAGGTTATACCTTCTCCTAGGGTTTCTGATAGGGTTCCTTTTGGTACAGGGAAAGCTATGGGAGATTTTCTAGAAGGTAAAGAAAAGGTGATGTATAGTTATAATACTAATTCGTATAAAGATTTAAAACAATTTTGTGAGGTTCTTCCTTATTTATATGATAACGCTAATATTGACTTACCTCAATCAATAAATAATTTCTTAGAAAGTGTTAAATGGAAGTGTAGTTACCATAAAATAAAACAAAATAGCACGTCTAGAGAACATTTTACTAAGTTGTTTTTTAACTGGTTTAATGCTTTTAAAGTGTTAAAGTACATGCATCACGCTAGGGATAATTATTATCCTGATCAATCGGTTTTTGATGTAGGAAATAACCTGCTAAAATTGCTGGAAGAAAACCAACAGGATAGCTCTATGTTGATGCTGAAAAAGTATCGAGAAATGGATAGGTATGTTAGCTTAAACAAATAAACTTTTTACCATTCGTCTTTCTTAGCAATTTTTATTTCAAAAACAGCATTAAAGAAATGATTATAAACATCTTTAGGCTTTTTAGTGAAGAAAGGACGGTATTCACTTACGTCTTTCCTTACAAAGTTCTCTTCAAATGTTTGCTCGGCATTTTTCTTTAGAATTTCACCATTACCAACTAATTTAAGGCGATTGAATGTGACTCTATATTTATTATCCCTCATTTCTATTTTTACCCAGCCCTTATATTTACATTTATTAACCAACGAAGGAACACCAACTGTTCCAAAAACGTTTACATCTATTGCTTGTGGTCTTAGTTTGGCAAATATAGTATCAGAAACTAATCTAATTGCAGTAAACTTTTTATACTCTTCGAAATAAGTAATTAATTGTTCTTTAGTTTTGGGTGTTTCATAAACTTTTTGCCAAGCAATTTTAGAATTAGATAATTGAAAAAAATCTTCTCCCTTTTGAGAACTTGCGGTTAAAGAAGAAATTAAAAAAGCTCCTACTATTAAATATTTCATGACTGTAAATTTTCTTTAAAGATAAATATTATAAATAAATAGACTTAATAAATGCTCCATCTTTTGCAATACTATGGCACTTAACACCAAGTTTATAGGCTTCACTCATTATTTTTTCTGACAATTGTTTTGAGTTAGAAGAATCAATAATGATTTCTTTTGGATGAAAAGATTTGATAATATGAACAATAGAATGAGTCGAATTGTTGCTTAATATCACCAAATCAACTTTTATATCTTGAATTTTGCTAAACTCAAAGTTTTGATCAATCAATAAGGCTTTTAAATTATAAAACTGAAAGAAATTTCCATTTTTGAATAAGTGATTATTTAAATAGCGTTTTTTCTCTTTTGAATATAAGGGAACGTTTTCTTTATTTTTAATTCCTCTATTTATCCAGTTGTTTTGTATGTGATAAAGTAATTTCTCTTTTTTGTTAATGAGTTCTTTGTCTGTTAGTAGAATACTACTGTTGCCATCTAGAAAATTAATTGCAGTATGTTGTGTTATGTTGTATACGAATATTTTACGCTGTTGGATATCCTGATAGTTGCGAGCAAAAACAGAGGAAAGAAAAAGAATAGATGAAATACAAGCTAAAACCAAGAATTTAAACTTTCTGTACAATACTAATAATATAATTGTGATAATGAGACTATAAATTAACCATGTATCAAGAATATTAAATCGAATATTGTTTGATAAAGAGTAGGGAAGACGTTCAATGTTGATTACACTCCAATTTAAGAATTGGATAAGATGTTTTAGAGCAATAATTAAATAATCAGAAATGATAGGAATAGAAAGGCAAGATATAGTAAGTATTCCTAAATATAAAATTGTAATAGCTAAAGGGATAACCATTAAATTGGAAAGTATAAAATAGTTGGGGAATTGATGAAAATAAAGTAATGCCAAAGGAAATGTAGCAATTTGGGCAGCAATAGATACAGCAGTTATTTCCCATATTTTATCTAGCAACCACCACCTTGTGTTAAAAATATTATAGATGAAAGGTTGGATTACAATTATTCCAATAACAGCTGCATAAGATAACTGAAAACCAACCTCCATAATATATAATGGATTTATGATTAATAGTACTAGTGCAGAAGCAGCTAATGTGTTGAATATATTATTGTTTCTGTTTAATAGTTTTCCTATCACTATAAAACTAAACATGGTAGTAGCTCTGAGTATAGAAGGAGAAAACCCTGTGATTAATGCATAACTCCACAAAATGAATAGAAGAAGCCCAGATTTAATATAATTACCATATTTCTTTTTGTCAAGAAACACTAACAAGAAATTAAATAACAAATAAATGACACCAACATGTAATCCAGAAACAGCTAAAACGTGCATAGCTCCAGCGCTTGAGTATGCTTTTTTTAATCGAATATCAATTTTATTTTTATATCCTAATATCAATGCAGAAGCAATAGCTAACTCGTTTTTATTTAATCCTTTCTTTTCTAAAGATTTGATAAGATAGTTTCTTACAGTTGAAGCAATTTTAAACAAGTTGTTTTCTTCTGCTTGTTGAATTAAAAACCAATCCCTATTTTTTAAATAGCTATAATGGTAAATGAAATGATTGCTTAAATAGTTCTGATAATCAAATTCATTAGGGTTTTTTGGAGGAGAAACAAACTTTAGATTTGTTTTAATAGCAATCATATCAGCAATGCTGAGTGATTGTGATAAACTATCTTTTTCAAGGTAAAGAATCACCTTGTTTTTTGCTTTTTCCCATTCATGTTGATTTTTTAGGTATTCTGTGTTTAGTACAACTTTAATCGTTTTATTTTTTTCTTGAGGCGATTCATCTATTACGCCAATAAAAAGTTGTTCTTTATTTGAAATGTTGTTAAAGGATTTACTGTCTTTTGTCTTAAATGAGGTAATGTTGTACCCAGCGAGAAATGAATTAGTGTATATTAGAATGCCAAATAACCATCGAGTATTGTAATATGAGTTTATCTTCTTTATAAAGACAAATATTAAGTAAAGACTTAATAAGAAGAGAAAGCAATAAAAGGGGATTGAGGACGCAGTACAAAAATATACAGCCGCAACTATCCCTAAAATAAAAGGAATAAGTAACCTAATTAAAGGAATCTTATTAAGAGAGAAATCCATAAAATGAAATTTTGATAAAGGAAATAAAAAATTGCAAACCAAAAACAAGAAAAACACGTAAGAGTAAACACTTATTTTAAAATTAATATACGAAAGCAAGATATGATAGCTTACATTCTCCTCACTCAACTGTTTATTGTTAAATTTGGAGGGAGAAGCTACTAATAAGATAGCCTAAAAAGTAAATATGTTAAAAATTAAGTTATTTCTTCTTTTCTTCATTGTAAGTTATGCTTGTAGCGCGCAAATGAAAGGTGAAAAACAGAAGGATGTAATGAATGAGGATAATTTATTTTTAAGAGGCGAGATAACCGAATATTTCGAAGGAGATCTATTACCAGGAACGGTTGTTAAAGCAACTAGCGATGGAAAAGTGGTAGCTCAAGGTGCAAGTGATAGTGAAGGAAGATTTGAATTGGTTCTCCACTTTGATAAGCAGTATCAAATTAGTTTTTCAAGGGGTGGTTTTGTGAGTAAAAAAATGACCATTGATACAAGGGGTGTCCCTGATCATAAACACTATAAATGTCCAGATATGGATATAGAGATTACACTTTTTAAACCTATGAAATGTGTAGATATGGGGTTGATGGCAAAACCCGTGGGTAGATTCGTGTATTTTCCTAAAAAAAATGTTATTGATGCTGATATGGACTATTCTGGTCCAATATTGGCATCTGTTAACGATATGCTGAATGATTGTGTTGAGCAACTAGAAGAAGAGACCAGAGACGAGGAGAGAAAAAAGGAAGAGGAAGTAGCTAAAGCAGCAGAGTTAGCTGAACAAAAGAGACTAGAAGAGGAAAGGGTTAAAGAAGAAGCTCGAAGAAAGGAAGAGGAAGCAGCTAAAGCGGCAGCGCTTGCAGAGAAGAAAAGATTAGAAGAAGAAAAGAATAGAGAAGAAGCTGAGCAAAAAAGGTTAGCTGAAGAAGCTAAGGCTGCTGAACTGGAAGAACAAAAAAGGTTGGCTGAAGAAGAAAAAAGAAAACAGGAAGAAGCTAAGGCTGCAGAATTAGCAGAGCAAAAGAAACTAGAGGAGAAGAAAGCTCAGGAAAAAACTAAAGCTGCTGAATTGGAAGAACAAAAAAGATTAGCTGAAGAAGCAAAAAGAAAACAAGAAGAAGCTAAGGCTGCAGAATTAGCAGAGCAAAAGAAATTAGAGGGAGAGAAGGCTAAGGAAGAAGCTAAAGCTGCTGAACTGGAAGAACAAAAAAGGTTAGTAGAAGAAAAAACAAAATCTGATGAATTGGCTAATCAAAAGCAGTTGGAAGGAGAGGTAAAAAGAAAAGAGGAGGAAGTTGCTAAAACTGCAGAGCTGGCCAAACAAAAAAGATTAGCAGAAGAGAAAGCGGCTGAAGAAGCAAAAAGAAAACAAGAGGAAGTTAAGGCTGCAAAATTAGCAGAACAAAAGAAAGCAATGAAAAGGAAAAGACAACCCCCTAAAAAAATTAAACCAACCTACTCAAGAGTAAACAATAATACACCAAGGACTCCACGCGATAGTAGGTTAGTTCTAAAAACTGTAATTGGATATGAGCAGAAATGGGACCCTGTAAAGAAAAAATGGACTAAAAAACCTATTTATCAAGACGTTGAGTATTCTCCTCATTAACAATGAGTAGAAGAGTGTACTGATTAATAAATATCGATTAAATAGAGAGATAAAAAAAGTCCTTTGTTGCTTACAAAGGACTTTTTAAAATATTAAAAAGAATAAATTAAGCTTCTTCTTTTTGAGGTTTATCCAATAAAACTTTTCTAGATAGTTTTAGTTTACCAGTTTTTGGATCCACAGCAATTAGTTTAACATCAATTTCCTCTCCTTCTTTCAATACATCCTCAACTTTTTCAACTCTCTCATGTTTGATTTCAGAGATATGTAATAAACCATCTTTACCTGGAATAATTTCAACAAAAGCACCGAAGTTAGTAATAGACTTTACTTTTCCTTTGTATACTTCACCAACTTCAGGAACAGCTGTAATTGCTTTAATTTTACCTAAAGCAGCATTCATTGCTTCTCCATCATTACTCATTATAGAAACAACCCCTTTGTTGTCAACTTCTTCTATAGTTATTGTAGCTCCAGTTGTTGCTTGTATTTCCTGAATAATTTTTCCACCAGGTCCAATAACGGCTCCAATCATTTCTTTAGGAATTGTTATTTGATTTATTCTTGGTGTGTGTGGCTTGTAATCATCATTAGGTTTAGCGATTGTTTTAGCCATTTCATTTAAAATGTGTAACCTACCTTCTTTTGCTTGATTTAACGCTTGTTCTAATACATCATATGGTAAACCATCTACCTTAATATCTATTTGACAAGCTGTAATACCATCAACCGTACCAGTAACTTTAAAGTCCATATCACCTAAATGATCTTCATCTCCTAGAATATCAGATAATACAGCGAAATTTTTATTTCCTGGTTCAGTTATTAATCCCATTGCTATTCCAGAAACTGGTTTCTTGATTTTTACACCAGCATCCATTAGTGCAAGAGTTCCAGCACATACGGTAGCCATTGAAGAAGAACCATTAGATTCTAAAATTTCAGAAACAACTCTTACTGTGTAAGGATTAGTTTCATCAAAAGGGATCATAGGTTTTAATGCTCTTAACGCTAAGTTACCATGCCCAATTTCTCTACGGCTAGTACCTCTGTTAGGTCTTGCTTCTCCCGTAGAGAAAGAAGGGAAGTTATAATGCAACATAAACTTTTCTGTTCCACCAGTGGTTACTTCGTCAACTAATTTCTCATCCATTTTATTACCTAAAGTAACAGTAGTTAATGATTGAGTTTCTCCTCTTGTAAATATTGAAGATCCATGAGCTCCCGGTAAATAATCAACCTCACTCCAAATTGGACGAATTTCATCCATTTTTCTTCCATCTAATCGAATTCTATCTTTTAGCATTACATCTCTTACAGCTGCCTTCTGTACAGCTTTAAAGTATTGCCCAATTAAGAACTTGTCTCCTTGCTCTTCTTCACTAAGAGTTGCAACAAAATCATCTTTTACAGCTCCAAACTTCTCACCTCTAATTGCTTTATCAGCAATGGCTTCTGATGCTATAGCATAACATTTATCATAACAAGCGGCTTTTAATCTAGTTTGTAAATCTTCGTTACTTCTTTCGTGATTATATTCTCTTTTAGTTTTAGATTTTTCTACTTCAGCAGCTAAATCTAATTGTAATTGACATTGTTTTTTAATTTCCTCATGAGCAATTTTAATTCCCTCTAACATTTCTGCTTCAGAAATCTCTAACATCTCTCCCTCAACCATCATAATGTTCTCCATCGTTGCAGCAACTATTAAATCAATTGATGAATTTTCCATTTGAGATGGGGTAGGGTTAATTACCCAGTTATTATCTATTTTACCAACTCGTACTTCTGATGTAGGACCGTTAAATGGTATATCAGATACAGCAATACATGCTGAAGCAGCTAAACAAGCTAAAGCATCTGGTTTAACTTCTTCATCAAAAGATATTAATTGAACAGCTACCTGTGTGTTTGCATGGTAATCATCTGGAAAAAGCGGTCTTAATGCTCTATCGATTAGTCTGCAAATTAATATTTCATTATCATTTGGTCTTGCTTCTCTTTTTAAGAAACCTCCAGGAATCTTTCCTGCAGCGGCAAATTTTTCTTTATAATCTACTGTTAATGGTAAAAAATCCATGTCTTCCCCAGCTTCTTTATCAGATACAACTGTGGCTAATAACATAGTATTCCCCATTCTTACTACAACCGAACCATTGGCTTGTTTAGCTAATTTTCCAGTTTCAATTTCGATGGTCCTTCCATCACCTAACGTGTAGGATTTTTTAATTCCAATTTTTGACATAATTTGTTTTTGTTTGCACAACTTAGTGCGGTTTATATTGAGGGAACCATTCCCTCTCTTTTTGTTTTAACCCACATTATGTAATAAAAAATCTATTCCTGTTTGAAACTACTTCAAAATATATCACTTTGTTACATTTTTAAGATTAACCATAGCGGTGCTATGCTGAGTCTTAGAAAATGTCATATTTTATTGTAGTCTCAAACCTCATTACGAGGTTCTATTGCATAATGCGGGTTAATTTACTTATAAATAAAAAAGGGGAGTGCATAATTTTGCTAACCTCCCCTTTATTTTAATTATTTAGTATTGTTGTTGTCAATACTTATTTTCTTATTCCTAATTCTTTAATTAACTCTCTATACTTTACAATATCTTTTTTCATATAGTAGTTTAAAAGATTTCTTCTTTTACCAACTAAATCCAATAAAGCTTTTTGAGTGTTAAAGTCTTTTTGATTTTTCTTTAAATGCCCAGTTAAATGCCCAATTCTATAGGTGAATAAGGCGATTTGAGCTTCGGTAGATCCAGTATTTTTAGCGTCTCCACCGTACTTTTTAAAGAATTCTTGTTTTTTTTCTGTTGTTAAATACATTCCAAAATTAAGTTTAATGTTTATTATGTATAATAATTTAAGATGGCAAATGTAGTTAAAAATTCCTACAAACGCTTAATTTTCAAATAATTTAATGGATAACGCTATTTTTTCTTTTAACTCATTTCTTGCTACGATGAAATCTAAAAAACCATGCTCCAAAACAAATTCTGAAGTTTGAAAACCTTGAGGCAGATCTTTTCCGATAGTTTCTTTAACTACACGTGGCCCAGCAAAAGCAATTAGAGCTCCAGGCTCTGCAATGTTAATGTCTCCTAACATTGCATAAGACGCAGTAACACCTCCCGTAGTAGGATCCGTTAGTAATGAGATGTAAGGAACTTTTGCTTTGGCTAATAATGCTAGTTTTGCAGATGTTTTAGCCATTTGCATTAATGAGAAAGCCGCTTCCATCATTCTTGCTCCACCAGATTTTGATATCATTAGGAAAGGAATTTCTTTTTTGATAGAATAATCAATCGCTCTAGCAATTTTTTCACCCACCACAGATCCCATTGATCCTCCAATAAAGTTAAAATCCATACATGCAATAACAATATCTTGTTTATCGATTTTTCCAATAGCAGTTCTAACAGCGTCTTTTAGATCGGTTTTTTTCTGAGTGCTGATGATTCGATCAGTATATTTCTTGGTATCCTCAAATTTCAAAGGGTCACTAGAGGTTAGATTGCTGTTTAATTCTTTAAATTTATTATCATCAAATAAAATTTCGAAATAAGTTGCTGAATCTATTTTTCCATGATAACCACAACTATTGCAAACACATAGGTTCTCATTAAACTCTTCATTTGAAATTACCTCACTGCATTCAGGACATTTAAACCACAACCCTTCAGGTGTTTCTTTTTTCTCTTTAGTTGGAGTTACAACTCCTTTTTTTCTTCTTTTAAACCATACCATATTATAAGGTGTTTACATTGTTTAAATCTTCAAAAGCTTGTTTTAATCTCGCTTTAAAAGTTAACTCTCCTTCACGTAGCCACACTCTTGGGTCGTAGTATTTTTTATTAGGTTTATCATCTCCTTCTGGATTACCGATTTGACTTTGTAAATACGGCAGTTTAGATGTTACGTAATCTCTAACCCCAGAAGTAAATGCATATTGCATATCCGTATCAATATTCATTTTGATTACACCGTAAGAGATAGCTTCTCTTATTTCATCTAATGTAGATCCAGATCCTCCATGAAAAACAAAATCTACAGGATTCTTAGAAGTAGTAAACTTATCTTGAATGTATTCTTGTGAGTTTTTAAGTATAATAGGGGTTAATTTAACGTTGCCAGGCTTGTATACTCCATGAACATTACCAAAAGATGCAGCAATTGTAAATTGATCGCTTACCTTTAATAGTTCTTCATAAGCATAAGAGACTTCTTCTGGTTGAGTATAAAGTAGTGCGTTGTCAATGTCAGTATTATCAACACCGTCTTCTTCGCCACCTGTAATTCCTAATTCAATTTCTAACGTCATTCCTATCTTACTCATTCTCTCTAAGTAGGTCTTACAGATTTCTATGTTCTCTTCAATTGGTTCTTCAGACAAATCAATCATGTGAGAACTGTATAAAGGCACTCCATGCTCTTTAAAGTGCTTTTCACCTGCATCCAAAAGACCATCAATCCATGGTAATAATTTTTTTGCACAGTGATCGGTATGAAGAATAACAGGTATATCGTAGGCTTTAGCAAGGGTATGAACATGAAGTGCGCCAGCTACTCCTCCAGCTATTGCCGCTTGTTGATTCTCATTACTTAAACCTTTACCTGCGTTAAATGTACAGCCACCATTTGAAAATTGAATAATTACAGGAGCGTTCATCTCTTTAGCGGTTTCTAAAACTCCATTAATGGTGGAAGATCCTGTTACATTAACAGCAGGAAGCGCAAAGTTTTTTTCTTTGGCTAACCGAAAGACATCTTGAACAGCTTTACCTGTTACAACTCCTCTTTTAATATCAGTACTTATCATTAGTAATAAAATTTAAAGCACAAAGTTAGTATAAAATGAGTAAGATGAGTAGCTTTTTTTTGATTTTAGAAAGGATACCCAATTCCTAAGTTTAGGGTAGGTTGCCTCCATTGTAATTTAATCCTTTCAGGATTCAGATAAGCAGGATCTTTTAGTTTGGCAGCTAAATCAAATCGAAATAAGAAAAAGTTAAAATCTAACCTTAACCCTAAACCAACCCCAATTGCAACATCTTGCCAAAAACGCTTGGCGTTAATTTCTGTATTGGGGCGTTGATCATCTGGAGAAATAATCCATATGTTTCCTGCATCAACAAATGCAGCCCCTTCAAATACTTTAGTGATATCAAATCGATACTCCAAATTCCCTTCTATCTTAATTTCGCCAATTTGAATTAAGCTGTCAGAAAAAGATCCTGGACCTAGAGACCTTGCTTGCCATGCCCTAATACTGTTTGCGCCCCCACCATAATAACTTTTTTCAAAAGGAAGTACATCTAAATTTCCATAGGGTTTAGTGATTCCCATGTTAATACGACTAACAAATGAAGTTAATTTGGTTTGCTTGTAATATCTTAAATCTATTTCTCCTTTAATGTACTGGGCATATCTAATTTCAAAAATCTCATAACTGTTAGTGGTTGTTTTCGGAGAGTTTGCAAGATTGTTATATAAGGTTAATAGATTACCAGCTAACTCAGTATTAAATCGAAAAAATGTAAAATCTTTTACTTTATTAATTTGCTGGTTATTAAATATAAAGCTATAAGTTGTAGCGCTTATAAAATGATCCGTATAACTACTTAGTATAAAGGGGTTATTTCCCTCAACTAGTTTTTCTTGAAACTTACCAGTAGTGTTTAATTTAATTAGGCTAATGTTAATAGGATTAACAAAATGTTTTTTGTACTTAGTTTCATTCCAGAAATAACCAAAAGATATTTGGGTTAAATTTCTAGAATATTCAGGTCTTTTTTGAAAGTTAAGTAAGTATTTTAAAGTGGTTTTTGGATTGGCTTTTTTTGAAAACTTTTCCATACTTATAGGTAGTAAAAAACGAGGAAATTCTAGGTTGACTTCAGGACCAAATTCTAATGTATTAAAAGGAAGGCCTAAAAAATTGATGTTATTTTGCTCCTCATTAATTAGTTGCTGAATCTCTAACCCTCCATTTAGCTTAACTGTTAAGCGCTCTCCTCCACTAAATAAATTTTTATTCTGATAAACAACACTACCAGTCAGACCTAAATTACCTCCACTGTTTGTTCCAGTTGTTTCTATAGAAATTGACTTGGTTAATGTTGGGGTTAAAAATAGATTAACATTCAGTAAGTTCCCAGGTATTTCTTCAAAACCAATATTGATGGATTTATATAATCTTAATTCAGAAAAGTGCTTATAGGTGTTTTGATGATTGTCTAACTGGTATAGCGTTCCTTTATTTAAACTTAATGAATGATTAAGCATTTTAGGTTTGTATTTTAACTTGTTATTATAAAAAACAGTAATATCGTTATAGGTAATTGTATCTTTAGGGAGTGAATCTTGAAAGTTTTTGGCAATAAAAACATTGACGTTATTAACTTGGTATTTAGGGTGGTTTATGCTTAAAATACTATCTTTTTTGGTTTCAGAGTTCAATTTTTTATTAGCTATATGAACAGCAATATTAACTTCGTGATTACCAATGGTACTGTCAACTTTAAACTTAATAAAATCTTTACTGAAATAGAAGTACCCTTGGTTTTTAAGTGTCTTTTTTATTCGTTCTCTTTCAGCATCTAGAAGATCAATATCAAATATTACCCCTTTTTTTATAAGTGTTTTGAAGTGATTTAGCAAAACAAAAGTTTTTACATTCTCATCTTCAATATGGTATTCAATATCTTTTATTCTGTAAGGAGCATTAGACTCTATAAAATATTTAATTTTTATTTTATTTCGATGTGTTTTTGTTTTGTATATAACTTCATTATCATAAAAGCCTTTGTTTTTAAGATAAATATGTAATTGTTTAACACTTTTTCGAGATAATATAGAATCATATATTACGGGGGGTTCTCCGATATCTTTAAAAACAGGAGTATTTTTTTTATTCGAAAAGTTATATATTCCTAAGTGATACCTAAATATGTTTAATATTTTCCAATTGGGTTTCTGTTTAACTATTTTTATTAACTCGTCTTTATCAATTTTTCGGTTATCTTTTTTTATACTAACTTTTTGAAGAAAAATTTCATCTGGATTTAAGTGTTTTGTGGGGTTACACGAATAAAGTAGTAGTATTAGCCCAATGAATAGGGAAAGGTTTGGTAATAGTTTAGTTATTAAGGATTTACTGAACAATATTTTTTCTATTTTGCTATCCTGTTGAATTGTGTATTTTTGCGTACTAATATTTATCAACACAAAGTAACTATTATTAACTTAACCAAGATGAATACAATTATAAGATTATTAACGATTACCTTGTTATTAACTTCTTTTTCATTTGTTTCTTCTGCACAAGAAGAGGCTAAATTAACCAAGAAAGAGGCAAATGAATTGTTGGGTAAAGCTGAGGAGAACTTTGAAAATAAAAATTACTTAGATGCTTTGAATGAGTTTACTCAATTACATGAATTTAAACCTAGTGACCTGTATTACAAGCTAATGATGGGTATTTGTTTAACTTTTGATCCAGCTCAAAAAGAAAAAGCAATTGAAGTAATAGAGGAGGTTAAATTAATTAATCCAGAGTATAATATCCTTAATTTTTATTTAGGAAAAGCATATGCGGTTAATTATAATTTCGACAAAGCTATTGGTCTTTTTAATATGTTTCTTGCTAACGTTTCGGGCGAAGATATGGAGCTAAAAGGAATTGCAGAGCAGATGATTAGGAATTGTAGTAGTGCTAAAGACATTTTAGCTGATACTATTAAAGAGAATGTTGTTGAAAACATAAAGTTCCCGATTAACTCACAGTATTCTGAATATGTTCCAGTAATTTCTGCAGATGAATCTGTTATGATCTATACTTATAGAGGTATAAAAAGTAAGGGGGCAGAAGAGGTAGATCAGTCTATGGGATCAGAAGCATATACCGAGGATGTTTTTGTTTCTTATAAAAAAGATGGGCAATGGACAACACCAGAGAGTATAGGGGATAATATTAACACTAAAAACCACGATGCTGCTATAGCACTTTCTGTCGATGGACAAACCTTGTTTATTTACAAAAGTGAGGATAATAATATGGGGGATATCTATGTGAGTCAATTATCTGGCGGTAATTGGTCAAAGCCTTCAAAATTAAAAGGAGATATTAATTCTAATAAAAGTTGGGAAGGGAGTGCCAGTTTATCTGCGAATGGGAAAGTGTTGTACTTTGCAAGTGATAGAGAAGGAGGTTTGGGAGGAAGAGATATTTATAAAGCAGATTTACAACCTGATGGTAGTTGGTCAAATGTTCAAAGCCTAGGGGCTAATATCAATACAATCTATAATGATGATGCACCTTTTATTCACCCAGATAATAAAACCTTATACTTTAGTTCACAAGGGCACTCTAGTATTGGTGGCTATGATATTTTCTCTTCTGTAATGAATGAGTATGGTGGATTTGGTGAACCTATAAACATGGGATACCCAATTAATACGGTTGATGACAATCGTTATTTTGTGATGGCTGCAAGTGGTAAAACTGGGTACTATTCTGGAGGAGGGGAAAAGAGTATAGGAGAGCAAGATATATTTAAAATTATTACAGGGAAAATTGAAAAACCTGTTTTAGCTCTTCTTCTAGGTAAAGTTTACTTTAATGATGTTCCTGTTGGTTCATATATGAATTTGTATAATAAAAATGACGGAGAAATAGAAGGAAGCTTTAAGTCGAATAGCGAAACAGGAAAATATGTTATGGCACTAACTCCTGGAGTATATGAAATTGAAGTTGAATTGGAATCGGGAGAAGTTGTGAGTGATTCTGTAAAACTAGATCATATTAAAGAATACATTGTTTTACATAAAGATTTTAGAATCTATAGTGATTCTAGTATGATAAAAACACCTACAGTTTCTCTACAATCTGTATTGGAGGCTGAATTAAATAAGGATAAATCTATAGATACCCTTTTTGCAGATACATTAATAGTTGATGTAAGCTTGAATAATGTGGATAAAAACATCAAGAAAATGGATGTAGGAAGAAAAATTACATTAGAAAACATTATGTATGATTTTGCTAAATCTTCCTTAAGACCTGAATCTTCCGTTGAGCTAGATAGGTTGGTTGCTGTTTTGAAGGAGCAAAAAGAAATAAAAATAGAAATTAGTAGTCATACGGATGCTTCTAGAAATGTGGAAGCGGCTAAACGAATGTTTAAAGCTAAAGGGTTGACTTATACAAAGGAAGCCCACGATGCAAAAAGTAAAGCATACAACCAACGCTTATCTCAAAGAAGAGCCCAATCTGTAGTCAACTACTTAGTTAGGAAAGGAATTTCTAAAAATCGATTAATAGCGAAGGGATATGGTGAAGAGAATCCTATAGCCACCAACGACACAGAAGAAGGGAGGCAGTTAAATAGACGTACAGAGTTTAAGGTGTTGGATAATAAATAATGATAACCAATCATCAAAAGAAATTTATTGTTTCTTTGAAACAGAAAAAATTCAGAACCCAACATAATTCATTTGTTGTAGAGGGGATTAAGATGGTAAATGAGTTGCTTCAGTCTGATTATGAAGTGGAGACTCTTTTTGCTACTCAACCATGGTTCAATAATTATTCGTGGGATAATGCTGAGGAGATTTCTGAAAAGGAATTATCTTCGATTTCTTCCTTAAAAACACCTAATCAAGTTTTAGCGGTGGCAAAAAAAAAGGAAACTAGTCTTCCTCCAAGTTTTGAAGAGTTGACTATTGCTCTTGATAACGTTCAAGATCCGGGAAATTTAGGAACAATAATTCGAACGGCTGATTGGTTTGGAGTAAAGAATGTGATTTGTTCAGAAGATTGTGTTGATGTTTATAATCCAAAAGTAATACAAGCTACTATGGGGTCCTTTTGTAGGGTTAATGTAGTTTGTGCTAATTTAATCGATTTTTTTTCTCAGAATAATGACGTGACTGTTTATGGATCTTTTATAGATGGTGAAAATATTTATAAAAAGAAGATTAGTAAAAACGAGTCAATACTTTTGATGGGAAATGAATCTAAAGGAATCTCCAAAGAACTTCAACCCTATATAAAAGAGTGGATTTCAATTCCTCGAATTGGTCAGGCAGAATCACTTAATGTTTCTGTAGCTACGTCTATACTATGCGCTGAGTTCTATAGAACTTAAATATTGTCAGCTTTCTTTGCTTGTTTTTTTTATTATTCAGTCATAATGTCATTAAAAATGTAATGGCATAAGCTTTGACTAAGAGAAAAACAGAAAAAAATATTTTAACAAAATAGATTAAAGATGGCAAAAGGAAAAATTAAAGTTACAACGGAAAATATCTTTCCAATTATTAAAAAGTTTTTATACTCAGATCATGAAATATTTTTAAGAGAGCTGATTGCAAATGCTACAGATGCTACAAAAAAGCTAAAAGCATTATCTTCTATGGGAGATTTTAAAGGAGAAATTGGAGATGACACCATTGAAATAATATTAGATAAAGATGCTAAAACCTTAACGGTAAAGGATAAAGGTATTGGAATGAGCGAAGATGATGTGAAAAAATACATCAATCAAATTGCATTTTCTGGAGCAGAAGAGTTTGTAGATAAATTTAAAGATCAAGAAGATCCTGCAGGTATTATTGGAAAGTTTGGACTTGGTTTTTACTCTTCATACATGGTAGCTGATAAAGTTCAAATTATTACTAAATCATATAAAGATGAGCCTGCTGTAATTTGGGAATGTGATGGAAGTCCTGAGTTTACATTGAAAAATCATGATAAAACAGATATGGGAACTGAAATTATATTGTATATCGCTGAAGATTCAACCGAATTTCTGGAAGAAGCTAGAATTAATACTTTATTAACGAAGTATTGTAAATTTATGCCAGTTGCTATTAAATTCGGACAAAAATCGGAATGGGTAGACAATAAGGAAGGAAAAAAAGATAAAGATGGAAATGTAGAGAAAGAGGAAATTAAAGTAGATAACATCGTTAATAACCCTTCTCCAGCATGGACAAAAGCTCCTTCATCTTTAAAAGAAGAAGATTACAGCTCTTTTTATAGAGAATTGTATCCAATGAATTTTGAGGATCCTTTGTTTCACATTCATTTGAATGTAGATTACCCATTTAACTTAACGGGTATTTTATATTTCCCGAAAATTAGTGCCAACATGGAAGTGCAAAAGGATAAAATTCAATTGTACTCTAAACAAGTATTTATTACCGATTCTGTTGAAGGAATTGTACCTGATTTCTTAACATTATTACATGGTGTTATTGATTCTCCAGATATTCCATTAAATGTTTCTCGTTCTTATTTACAAGCTGATGGAGCTGTTAAGAAAATTGCAAGTCATATCTCTAAAAAGGTTTCTGATAAATTAGAAGAGCTTTTCAAAAAAGATAGAACTGATTTTGAAAGCAAATGGGATGACATTAAAATTTTTATTGAATACGGAATATTATCGGACGATAAATTTGCAGAAAGAGCTAAAAAATTCACATTGTATAAAAATACCGATGGTAAATATTATACCATGGATGAGTTGACAGAGAAAATTACTCCTGCTCAAAAAGATAAAGACGATAAATTGGTTTATTTATATACCAATGATGTAGAAGCACAACATTCGTTTATTAATGCAGCAACAACTAAAGGTTATGAAGTATTAGTGATGGACACTCATTTAACAGCTCATTTAGTTGGTAAACTGGAACAAACTCAAGAAAATACTACTTGGGCAAGAGTAGATGCTGATACGATTGATAAATTGATTAATAAAGATGAAACAATACCTTCTAAACTTTCTGAAAAAGATGAAGAAGCTTTAAAACCTATAATTGAAGAAGTGGTTGATAAAGCTAAATTTACAGTTCAATTTGAAAGTATGAGTGAAACTGATCAACCAATGACTATTGTTCAGCCAGAGTTTATGCGTAGAATGAAAGATATGCAAGCTGTTGGAGGTGGAGGAATGGCAATGTTTGGTGGTGCAATGCCGGAGACTTACAATTTGGTTGTGAATGCCAATCACCCATTAATTAGTAAAATATTAAAAGAAAAAGACAAGAAAAAACAAGCTGATTTAACAAAAAGAACAGCTGACTTAGCTTTATTGTCTCAAAACATGCTAAAAGGAGAAGAATTGACTAAATTTATCAACCAAAGTATAGAATTAATTTAAACCTGAAAGGCTCAATTAATTTTAATTGAGCCTTTTTTTTAAAATAATATGATATGAAAAATATACTAATAGCTTTAGGAGTAATTATAGTTTTTGGATTGGGAATGATAATGTACGCTAATAATGTTTATGATGATGCGATTGATTATCAAGAAGAAGTAGATAAAACTTTCGGTGATGTACAAGCAGATTACCAAAGGAGAGCAGATTTAATTCCTGGGTTAATAGCTACAGTTAAAGGAGCTGCAGAAAATGAAAAATCTATATTATTAGGAGTGACTCAAGCAAGAGCAGGAATTGTAAATGCCAAAACTCCAGAAGATTTAGAAATAGCAGGGAGGAAAATAAATACTGCAATAAACTTAGCTTTTGAAGCTTATCCTCAGATTCGATCTACAGCTAATTTTAGTGAATTTCAATCTCAATTGGAAGGCACTGAGAACAGAATTGGAGTTTCTAGAAAAAAATACAATGAAGCAGTCAAAATTTATAATGCCCAAATTAGAGGTAAATTTAGAAAAATGGCTTTAGGTTGGTTTGCTGATGAAGATGATAATTTTGTGAAGAAGGAAGCCTTTAATGCGATAACTAAAGATGCAGAAATTGCTCCAATAGTAGAATTTTAAACATAAAACTATTTTCATTTTTAGCTTGACTGGAGATCTAAATAGATTCCCAATCAAGTTGGGAATGACAGAAACAAATAAATAATGGCAAAAGAATTATTTACCCAAGAGCAGCAACAAAAAATTGTTGCAGCAGTTAAACAAGCAGAGTTAAACACATCAGGAGAAATAAAGGTACATATAGAACGAAAATGTAAGGAGGATGTGTTGGATCATGCTGCTTATCTATTTGATGAATTAGAAATGCAAAAAACAAAACTAAGGAATGGAGTGTTAATCTATTTAGCTGTTGAAGATAGAAAATTGGCGATTTTAGGTGATGCAGGTATCAATGGGAAAGTAGAGAAAGACTTCTGGGACAAAACCAGAAATTTTATGATTGCTAATTTTAAAGAAGGAAAGTTTACTGAAGGATTATCTGGTGGAATTAAAATGGCTGGAGAACAATTAAAACAACATTTTCCATACCAGAAAGACGATGTTAATGAATTGTCCAATGATATTTCATTTGGAAAATAATAGTTTAGACGTCATTGCAAATTTAGTTTTCTGTCATCCTGAGCTTGTCGAAGGGTAAAGAAAATAAATGAAGCAATCTTAATATCTATCCTTCGACAAGCTCAGGATGACATTAAGATTAATAACATTTTAAAAAAAATGAAAAAATTACTTTCAATATTATTACTAATTATAACTGTTACGAGTGTTAATGCTCAAGACTGTTTGTTAGATAAAAAACCAGTACAAGATTTAGTGCAAGATTATGCGGACGTTTTATCTGATGTTGAAGAACAAGGGTTAAGGCATGCTTTAATTCGTTTTAATGATACCACTTCTACACAAATATTAGTAGTCACTGTGAATGACTTGTGCGGTTATGACAAGGCTGAATTTACTTATACGCTAGGACAAAAATGGAAAGTTGGTCAAGAAGGGAAAGATAATGGGGTAGTTATAATGGTTAAGCCTCATGGAGGCAAAGGACAGCGAGGTGCTTTTATTACTACAGGTTATGGGTTAGAAGGTGTTTTGCCTGATGCTATTGCCAAGCGTATCGTAGAAAACGAAATGATTCCACGCTTTAAGGAAAATGATTTCTATGGAGGAATTGCCAATGGAGTATCGGCAATTATGTCAATTACTTCTGGTGAATTTACTGCAGAAGATTACACGAAAAAAATAACGTATGAAAAATTTATACCTATTTTGTTTATACTATTTATTTTTATCTTAATTATCATTATCAAAGCATCTAGGACAAGAAAATATGCCAATACTAACGGTATGGGGTTTTGGGCTGCTTGGGCTTTAATGAATGCTTCAAATAGACGTCATGGAGGATCCTTTGGTAATTTTGGATCTGGAGGTGGAAGTTTTGGTGGATTTGGCGGAGGAAGTTTCGGAGGTGGTGGAGCAGGAGGAAGTTGGTAATGAAACTGAAAAAGGTCATAAACATTATGAATCAATAGAAGTAGGTTAAGCAATTAGAAAATTGAAATTAAATTATGTACTATTTAAATAAAACGACTCATTACAGTTTTGAAGAAGCGGAACAAAAAATTACTGAAGCATTAAAAGAAAAGGGGTTCGGAATTCTTACAGAAATTGATATGAAAGCCACCTTGAAAAAGAAGTTGGATAAGGATATTCAAAATTATAAGATATTGGGAGCCTGCAATCCTAACTTTGCCTATCAAGCATTACAAGAAGAAGAAAAAATAGGTATTCTATTACCATGTAATGTTACTCTGATTGAGAATAAAGATGGAAGCGTGGATGTTTCAATAATGGATCCTGTTGCTGCATTTCAATTAATTGAAAATGTAGCGATTAAACCTTTTGCTCAAGAAATAAAGAATATTTTAGAAGAAGCTTTAGATAGTATATAATTTCCACATATGCATGTAGGATATTTCTGGTTCAGAAGATCAAATCAATCTCCAGAGTTAATGGCGTACTATTATTCAGTACCTTTTTTAACGACTCATTTTAAGTCTTCTCCCTATTTGTTTAAAACAAGTTAATTACTTTTTAGAGCTATAATGGGTTAAAAACTTTCCCTTTTTTAGCTTTGTATTTTAAACTTTATAGGTTATGCAAACAAACGCAATAAAAGAAACAAACTTCAATTTTCCTGGACAAACTAGTTATTACAAAGAGAAGGTAAGAGAGGTATACACAGTTAATAATGATCTATTAGTAATGATAGTTTCTGATAGAATATCTGCTTTTGATGTAGTATTACCAAAAGCAATTCCTTACAAAGGGCAAGTATTAAATCAGATTGCAGCAAAATTTTTAAAAGCAACTGAAGATATTGTTCCTAATTGGGTAATAGATGTGCCAGACCCTAGTGTTACGATTGGTAGAATGTGTGAGCCATTTAAAGTAGAGATGGTAATTAGAGGCTACTTATCTGGGCATGCATGGAGGGAGTATAGAGATGGTAAAAGAGTATTGTGTGGAGTAACAATGCCTGAAGGCATGAAAGAAAATGATCAGTTTCCAGAACCAATTATAACGCCAACTACTAAAGCAGCTGTTGGGCATGATGAAGATATATCAAGAGAGGAAATATTAGCTCAAGGGATAGTTGGAGAAGAAGATTATTTAAAATTAGAAGATTATACGCGAAAAATATTTCAAAGAGGAACAGAGATGGCTGCAGAGAAAGGATTAATTTTGGTAGATACTAAATATGAATTTGGGAAAGTAGGAGATGAAATTTATTTAATAGATGAAATTCATACACCAGATTCTTCTCGATATTTTTATGCTGATGGATATCAAGAGCGACAAGATAGGGGCGAAAGTCAAAAGCAATTATCTAAAGAATTTGTTCGCCAGTGGTTAATAGAAAATGGTTTTCAAGGTAAAGAAGGTCAGCAAATTCCAGAGATGTCTGAAGAATTTATCAACCAAGTTTCTGAAAGGTATATTGAATTATACGAGCACATTACTGGAGATAAATTTGAAAAATCTGACGTGTCAGATGTAATAAAGCGTGTTGAAGAAAATATTAATAGCGCTTTAACGGAACTGGTATAAAACAAAAATAGGGAACTAGATCTGGTTCCCTTTTAAATTTTTAAAATAAATGTATACACATTAAATGTTTTTGTATATATTTGTTTTTTAATTTTAAGTAGATGAGGTTAGAGGAAGAATTAAAACAAGGTAAATTTAAATCTGAATATCAAAAAGCGATATTGAATATACTATTTACTGGCAATTGGTTGGATTCGGATTCATCAAGAAAACTAAAGCCTTTTGGTTTAAGTCCACAACAATACAACGTACTAAGAATTTTAAAAGGGCAAGAGAATAATGCCATTTCTGTGAATAATATTATGAGCAGAATGATAGATAAAATGTCAAACACAAGTAGGTTAGTAGAAAAGTTACGACAGAAAGATCTAATAGAACGAGTTACCTGTGAACATGATAGGAGGCAAGTAGATGTTAAAATAACTAAAAAAGGGTTAGTGCTTTTATTGCAAGCGGATAAAGAGATGACCTATTTTGATTTGTTAAAATCGAAAATAACTGAAGAAGAGGCTAGGGTATTAAATGAAATTTTAGAGAAAATAAGGAATTAAAAAAATTTAAATTAATATATGTATAGACACATAATGTAATAACAACTAAAAAAATAAAATTATGAAAACAAAAAAAGTAATCTATTGGGGGAGTACAGGTTTATTGTCAATACTAATGATTTTTTCAGCTTCAATGTATTTGTTTAATTATGGTGAAATTAAAAAAGCATTTATTACTTATGGATTTCCTATTTTTATAGAAGTTGTTTAAAGTTAAATGTTGAAAAGAAAGAACAATACTAAAATATTGATACTCAATAATTAGTATTATTCTTTCAAAAAATACAATGATAAGTAAAAAGGTAATAAAAAAGAATT
>Ga0114931_10002745_pt1 | contig 22373 bp, 25 predicted proteins | sample 2SBtaG_FD_89579 | JGI IMG/M metagenome (GOLD analysis project Ga0114931, IMG submission 89579) | Deep subsurface microbial communities from Kolumbo volcano to uncover new lineages of life (NeLLi) - 2SBTROV14_V59a metaG | ecosystem: Environmental > Aquatic > Marine > Volcanic | place: Kolumbo... | reverse complement strand
CTTGCCGTTGAGCCGGAGCGTGACGCTGTGCTGGTTGGTGACCGGTTGCGGCGGCATCTGCCCGGAGCCGAGCGAGCCCAGCCTGTACGCTTCTCCCGCCGCGTTGGTCGCTTGGTTCGGCGCTTGCAGACGCGTCTGTGACAGCATGCCGAAGACCGCTACGACAGCAACGATGCCGAGCACCCCGAAGAGCGCGAGATAGGTCATTTTCTGTTCCATAGGGACAACCTCTGTTTTTTTCTCCCCACGGTGGCGTCGGTTTAAATGTCTTCCGAAAGAGAAGCGCCGCATCCCGGACGCGTCCAGCAGCCTTCTTTGCAAGCGGCGAGGTGATGGCCTGCTTCACCGTCGAGCCGGAGCACGATTGCGCGCGGATAACCTTGATTATTCGCGAGAGCTTCGCGAAGGATCGCTTCATCCAGATCCGTGAGGATGTCGTCCGGGCGGCGTTCGTCCGGGGCTTCTCCGGCTAGAAGTACTTCCTCTGCCCCGCCTTCTGCTCGGCCGCGTCCATGAAGCGCTCGACGCGCATTATTCGCTGCTTGATCCCGTCCAGTTCCGCCTTGATCGTGTCGAGCCGTTCCAATATCAGCTGGGCCTCGTGCCCGGTCAGCGCACCGGCATAGGATGCCTGCCCTGAGTGTGCGGGGTAGTCGAAGCCTCTCGCCTGCTGCGCCTGGTTCGGCTGTGCGCCGAGGCTCTGCGCGTACACACGCGCGTTATCCGCGTTCGTCGGCGTGGTGCTCGAGAAGACGTCATGCTCAAAAGCGCTCGCCTGCTGCGGGTTCGCGCCGAACTGCGAGCCGTCCGAGAGCCCTTGGCCGTAGGGGTCGGCGCCCTGCTGCGTCGGCTGGCCGCCCGGCGGCTGGCTGAAATCAGGGGGCGCGCCGAGATCGAAGTCGTCCTTCTTCTTGAACCTGTCGAAGAGACCCATCGCTCACCTCTGAGGCGGAGAACTGCGCAGTGTCCTATTTAAACTTTTGCTCCTCTGTGCCGTGGCTGCTGCGGAGCGGTTTTCGCAATGCGAGCAGTTCCCGTGCGCTCAACAGCCCCGCTACGCGTGGTCGTCTTCGTGCCCGGCAAGGGCTCTACGGCAGCTGCCACGGCCGCTATCCCGCCCGCTCGTATCCAACGGATCTCATACGGCGCGAGTGCGACCGTGAAGGCGTGCGCCTCGATGGACTCGTCTGCAATGAGACTGCGCCGCCGGAGGACGTCATAGAGCTTGCCCGCCAGTCCGAGCCCGGCAGCGTCGACCGTGTACCGCTGCGTCTCCGGCGTCACGTTGACGAGGCAGAGCAGCCGTTCCTGACCATCGACGCTCGTCCGGAGCAGCGAAAAGACCTGGTCGTTCTGGATGAGGATCTGCTGTGCTGCATCCGGGTGGAACGCCTTCTGCTGCTCCCGGGCTCGGAGGAGCTCCCGCATCCCTGCGAAGACCCTCGCAGTCATGGTGTCGGCAGCGAGCGTCTTCTCCAGCTTCCTCGCCAAGAGGTCGCTCCGGTTGATGTCCCGCGCCACCTTCGTCGTATTGACCGTCGCGTAATCATTCCTCGTTCCGAAGAGGCTATGGATATAGATGCCAGGGACGCCTTTGAGTGAGAGTGCGATCGCGTATGAGGTGAGATACCGCCGCAACTGCACGGGCTCGTCTTCATCGGGCAGGTTGTTGAGCGCGTCCCACCAGGTGATATCGAGCTCGTACGCGCTCTTCTTCCCGTCGCCGTCGCTCTTATACTGGACGAGGCTGCCGCGCCGCTTCGCCTCACGGATGAGAAAACGGACTTCTGGCTGCGGCAGGACGCGCTTGGCGGGCATCAGGCCGATGCCGTCGTGGCTGGCGAGGAGGTTGAAGTAGGTCGCGTAGTCGCCCACCCGACCGAGGCGTTCCGCCCAGCGGCTGAGGTGGCGGGCGTTCCCCTTGTAGAGCGTGTAGAGGACGAGCGGCGAGAGCGCGAAGTTATAGACCATCTGCGCCTCGTTCCTGCCGTTGCCCAGGTAGCGGATGTTGTGCGCATGCGGTACGTTCGTCTCAGTGACGAGGCTGACGCTGGGCGCCGCGAGGTCCAGGACGTCGCGGAAGAGCTGGACGATTGCGTGCGTCTGCTTGAGATGGACGCAGCTCGTACCCGGTTCCTTCCAGATGTAGTTCACCGCATCGAGCCGGATGAGCGCGGCGCCGTGCCGGATGTAGCGGAGCAGGACGTCTATGATCCTGAGGAGGACGCGCGGCTCCTTGTAGTTGAGATCGGCCTGGTGTGGGCTGAACGTCGTCCAGACATAACGCACGCCCTTCCGCGTGCGGAACTTTGTCAGCAGGTCGGAGGTCCGCGGCCGGACGATGCGACGTAGCTGCTCCTCGGTCAGCGCGTCCTTCCGGTCGTAGCCGATGAAATGCTCGGCGTAGAGAGGATCCCCTTTCAGGTAGCCGCGGAACCACCTGCTCTTCGTGCTGAGATGGTTGAAGACGCCGTCGAACATCAGCTTGTAGTCCTGGCTGAGCGCCGTGATGTCCTCCCAGGAGCCGAAGCGCTTGTCTACCTTCTTGTAGTTGTCGACCGCGAAGCCCCGATCGCCGGATGAGGGATAGAACGGGAGGAGGTGGATTGCGCTGACTACGTCTTTGAGGTGCTCGTCGACGAACCGTTTCAGGGTGTGCAGCGGCGCCTCGCGCGCGCGACGCAGCGTGTCCGGGTACGTGATGAGGATGACGTCCTTCTGCGTGAACCGGTCGCGGGGGTTGAAGTGCGCGTCGCGGTACGCGAGCTTCCGCGGCTTCTTTCGCCGGAACGCGGCGATCTTGCGCATGATGCGCTCATACGCGTCTCTGCCGCGTTCCTCACCGTAGAGGTAGAAGAGCTTGGAACGGAGCGCCGTCTGCTTGTTCCGGAAGGTGAGCCGGATGCGTCGTGGGCTCGGCTTCTTCGCTTTGCCGACGCGCATAATCGTCCGGTGGAGCTGCAGCGCTGCCTTGAGCAGTTCCCGGTGCAGTTTCCTCTCTTCTGTCATCGAACATGTTTGTCTCGGTCCTCGTCATTAAAAAATATTGCGTTCTCCGGCTATGTAGAATATTCCCGTCGAAGCCAATTCTACTAAGCCGTGCTCTCCGCAACCGCGATGAACGTCTCTCAAGTCGCGCTCCGGCGACCTGGTCTTCCGTTACTTTTATAAAGCGCTCCTAGTTCCGCCGACCACGTGGCCGCTTCCTCTCCGTGCGGCCGGGAGTGAGAGAAGATGGTGATTATCCAGGCACGTTCCAAACGGAAGGCGAGCGGCGCACGGTACACGTCCACGCTGACCAAGCGAAAGCATATGGTGGGCCGCGCGCCGACGCTGTCCAAGCTGGGCGACGTGAAGCGCAAGACGGTCCGGACCAAGGGTGGCGGCGCCAAGATCCGAGTGCTTGCGACCACGACGGCGAATGTCTACGACCCGAAGACGAAGAAGGCGGTGAAGGCCGCGATCACGAACGTCGTCGAGAACCCCGCGAACCGCTACTATGTGCGGCGGAACATCATCACGAAAGGCACGGTCATCGAGACCGAGAAGGGTAAGGCGAGAGTGACTGCGCGGCCGGGCCAGGACGGTACGGTGAACGCGGTCCTCCTCTGAGGTGAATGGAATGGATGCTACTCGACCGCTCGACGCGCTCAACGCCTCGAGGAACAAACGCGTCATCGTTGAGCTGAAGAACCAGCGCCGTTACGTCGGCACGCTCAAGGCGTTCGACATCCACATCAACACGGTCCTTGATGAGGCCGAGGAGTACGTTGATGGTGAGATGCAGCGGAAGCTCGGTACCATCTTCATCCGCGGCGACACGATTACGATTATCAGTCCGCAGTAAGTTGCGCTCAGGACCGAGCAGCTTTGCAGGTGAATTGCAATGTCGAAAGGAACAGCATCGATGGGCGTCAAGAGTGGCAAGAAGAGCCACATCATCTGCCGCCGTTGCGGCAAGCACGCCTTCCACGTCCGGAACAAGGTCTGCGCCTCGTGCGGCTACGGCAACAGCGCGAAGCGGCGCACGTACAGCTGGCAGTCGAAGACGAGCGCCGGCGAGAAGAAGTAGGTCTGTCCCTCTTTGCCTGTCTTCAGTGCCTCTCTTTTACTCTCTTTACGCGGGCGTGCCGCAGCGGTCAAACGTCGGTCCTTGCCTCTGATGGTTGTCGGGGCCGCGGACCAACCGGGGTGGGTTTAGGTGTGCGTCGCTGAAGCTCCGAAGTTTCAGCGGGGCGCTGAAACACCCACTGGCTCAGTGCCTGCGCAGGTTCGAACCCTGCCGCCCGCATACGTCTCCTCCCGGAGGCTGCTTTTGTCTCAGGGATCGATAATGGTAGGACAAACTCATATTTATATAAACAACAACGGTTTTTGCTTAAAACTTGTAATTCCCCAATCGGCCCATTTATAAATGATGTCTGTCGCCGCGATAGGCTTACTTTGGAGTAATGACTGACATAAAGCTGCGAATTCGGGCTTCTGGGACGCTCTCCGCAGAAATAGCTGTTTTCCGAGGAGGCATCCGGCGTAAACTTTATAAAACGAAACCGTCCTCAGAAGGGTCACACACGCCAGTTGACTAGAACGCCAACGCCGATAGGCACGGGCTCAATGGTTTGGCCACCTGCGTGGACGGCCGCCAGCGCAAACCGTGCAGACCGGACGTGGCATCATAGTCATGGACAAACACACACGACAAGCGTCCCGCACGGGACAAACTTCGCAGGGAAACCCTGCGATGGTAGAACACGGAGGTGTTTATACCATGAACGCAAAGAAAACAATAAAGAAGATTTTGGCGCTGGGTGCCGGCGTTACGATGGTGGGTGCCACCATTATGGGCGCTATGGCATACGACCTTGCCAACTATCCGGCACCGTTCATCCAGAGCGGCGTCTTCAACGGTAAGATCGTCATCGGCGAGAACGCGAAATCCGTGGACACGATCGGCGCGCTCGACATCGCGACCAGCCTCCAGGCGGCCGCAGTCAGCAAGACGCCAGTCAAGATTCCGGGCCAGGTCGGCGAGGTCAACCTCGGCGATAACGCGTTCCGCTTCGAGACGAGCAACGACATGCTCGAGATCCGCGAGGCCATGGGTCACGTCTATGACTCCCTCACGGAAACCGAGCTGCCCGCACTCGCCAGCGGCACCATCAACGCCAAGACGACCACGACGTACGACCAGTACCTCAACTTCAATGATGGTACCTCGTCGAGCGACCTGCAGCCGATTGGCGTGAACTACGAGCGCGACAAGAACCGGGTTGACGATGACTTCCTCATCATCGGCCACCACGCTTCGTTCTTCGAGTGGCAAGTGGTCTTCAACCAGGGTCTGAAGAGCGACCTCGACTCCAACAAGGAGCTCCAGGATCTCGACAGCGAGAACATGAACGTCTTCGGCAGCGAGTTCACCTTTGTGAACAGCAAGTACACCGCGGGCCCTCCGGACAGTCTGTACCTCGACTTGATGTCTGGCAGCGTCCAGGCGACGCTGACGGAAGGCGAGACGAAGACCTTCACGATTGACGGCGTCGACTACAGCGTCACGCTCATCTTCGTGAGCGACCCGCAGTCGGGCAGTACCGGTCCGGAAGCCAAGTTCAACGTGAACGGCTTCACGACCAGGGCGCTCTCCGATGGCGATACCGAGAGGCTACCAGGTGGTATGCAGATTGGTATCCGTGACGTCCTCTCGAACCCTCGAGCCGGTGTCGCCAGCATCTATCTGGGCGCGGACAAGGTCAGCTTCAAGGATGACGACCTGAGCAGCAACGACTTCAGCAACAATGACTGTACGGTTGAGGTCGGCGACTATGAGCTGAGCGACGCGTACTGTGAGGTCGACGCGAGCGTGACTAATACGGAGGTCAACATCAAGTCGATCAGCTACCGGCTGAAGGCGAACCCGACCAAGGGCAGCACCTTCTACATCCCGGCCGGCCACAGCGTCCGCGAGTTCATGGACGAGCCCGAAGCTCTCCTGAGCCCGACGTTCGACATCCGGTATGAGGGCCTGAAGGACGTCCCGACCACGATGATCGACATCTCGAGCAGTGGTGACGACGAGTACTGGGCGACGATGACGAACAGCTTCGGCAATGAGTTCGACTGGCCGTTGCTGAGCAGCATCGACGGCCACTTCCGGTATGGCGACGACACGGACAGCTTTATCTTCGCTGAAGATAGCGGCCTCAACAACAACGCGTCGTTCAACATCCACGAGAACGACTACTTCCTGGTGTCGGATACGTCGACGACCTATGCGGACTCGAAGGAAGAGAAGGGCAACAGCTTCGTCCTGACCTACGACAGCATCAAGACGGGCACGACGAAGACGATCACCTTCTCGGGCCAGAACGGTGAGCGGTACGAGATCCCGTGGACCGTGGATACCAACAGCAGCAACAACATCCTCGGCACCAGCGACAAGCTCCGCGTCGGCGGCAACACGTACGACCTGTGGATTCTGAACGACAGCGATAACGACTACCCGGTCGCAATCGACCTCGACAACAGCGGGGCCATTGACGGCGGCATCGCGGAGTTCGTCGTGGACGGTGGCGGCATCTTCAACTTCGCGGACGCGATTGAACAGGCCGCAAACGGCAGCTCGCCGCTGACTGAGTTCAATGCGACTGGTCAGAACGTGGACATCTTGTACCAGAGCGGCAACGCTGCTGGCGCGTACGTGAACATGAGTCTCACCACGGTGAGCTCGCAGTTCGACACGCCGAGCGGGGATGAGACCTTCACGTGGAAGATCAGCTACGACTCTGACGACGATGTCACGATGTCGTTCGGCGACCTGACGGAGCCGTCCTACCTGAACGGGAGTAGTGAGTACAACAAGGTTGAGTTCCTGAAGGAGAAGAGCGGTGACCTCAGCCACACGTACAGCAGCTACGGCGCGTACATCACCCTGGACCAGCCGAGCAACAGCCCCGAGCAGCTGACCATCGACTACCCCGAGCAGGAACTCGGCGCGCAGGTCTTCGTCGTCGCGGGCAAGATCGACCGGACCGAGAACGGTTCCGGCGCGGTGACGACCGACACGGTCAACCCGATCAGCGTCGGGTACGCCATCTTCGACAGCATGGCTCCTGCCATTGGCAGCGAGAACATGATCGTCGTCGGTGGCCCGTGCGTCAACACCGTCGCGGCTGCTCTTATGAACAGCCCGGCCGACGACTGCACCGTGGGCTTCGTCCCCGGCAAGGCGCTCATCAAGAGCTTCGAGGATTCGGACACGGGCAACGTGGCGCTCCTCGTCGCTGGCTATGAGGGCCAGGCCACCCAGGGCGCCAGCCGCGTCCTCGCGAACTACGCGGACTACGCTGGCAAGCTTATGGGCGACGAGGTCGAAGTCGTGGTTCCCAGCCTGAGCGACATGACGGTCCAGGCGGTGACCCCTGCGGTTACCACCCCGCCTGCCACCACGACCAACACGACCGAGTAAGTCGTACTCCTAAACCTTTTCCTTCCTTTTTCTTTTATTCAACGCAACAGCCGAGAGGCCGCAAACTATAAAAACGGCCCTGACGCGGAACGTGGTATGTCACGGCTCACTCTCTTCATCCTGCTCTTGCTCCTCCTCTCCTTCCCCGCGACGCTCGCCGACCCTTACTATAAGGGATGGGTTTACCCGGGCGACACCTTCACCGCTGATGGGCGGCTCTACGCAGTCATGGTCGGCCAGACGCCCAGCCAGATCATCCTCCAGCAGGGCGGCGAGAGCCACTTCATCTCGTACGGCAAATGCGCCACGAGCCAGGACCGGCTCGACCGGTACTGCCTCACGGACTCCGACTACGCGAAATGCGACCTCGGCACGTACGACTGCCCGTCCGACGATCCTGGCTGCTGCCCGTACGACGTCAGCCACATCCGGTATGACGACGGCAAGGCGAACTGGGCGGTCTACCTCGAGCTGAGCAGCACCATCCCGGACGTGGTCGTGACCAGGACGCCAGAGAAGACCTCGCTCAAGCTCGGCGAATCCGCGGACGTCACGCTTCACTTCGAGAACACGGGGACGGAGTCCATCACGATTCGCCACCGGGAAGAGATTCCGGAAGGGTTCGCCTTCACGGCGCCGAGCGACTTTACGATCACAGGCCGCAACCTGACCGCCAAGTTCACCCTCAAGGGCGGCACCTCGACGACGCTCAAGTACAAGGTGACACCGAAGGAGTACGTCGACGGCGTCTTCCGCGCCAACATGACCACGACCTACCGGGACATCGTCGCCACGACCGCGCCGGCCGCCTTCACGATCACCGTCCCCCGACCCTTCGAGGTGACGCACGCCGTCTCGCCAGCGACGGGCAGCCTCGACGAGGAAGCGACCTACACCTACACGCTCGCGAACACGGACGGCCAATACGCCCTCGATGCGACGGTCGCGTTCCGCGGCCTCGATGCCCTTACCGTCGTCACCCCTGACCACGACGTCTCCCTCAAGGCGGGCGCGTACGTCTGGGAAGGAACGCTCGACAAGGGAGAGGAGAAGACGTTTACCTTCAAGGTCAAGGGGAAGCGGACCGGCAGCTATCCGATCAACGCGAGCCTCGACCTCACCGTGAACGGGGAGGGCTACGCGTACCCGGTCCAGGACATCTACACGCTCGACTTCCCCGAGCTGAAGCCCGACCTCCGGCTGCCCGACAAGGTATCAGGCGGCAGCCCCTACCCGGTCAGGCTCTTCCTCGGCAACAAGGATGGGAAAGTAACGTTCAACACCATCAGGGGGACGCTCGTCGTCGGGAACGAGACGTTCCCGCTCACCTATGACTTGATCGCCCCGGACGACTACCCGCTCATCTTCTCAGAGAACCTGACCGCGCCTCGTGTGGAGACGGAGACGAAACTGTCCGTGACGGCGAACGGGACGTACAAGACGACGTACGGCGAACTGTTCACGTTCTCCACGACGGCCTCGACGACCGTCTCGCCGGTCATCGACCCCTTCGTCATCACGCAGATCCTCAACGACACGGACATCACGCTCAACGACTCCCTCTCCGTAACCGTCAAGGTAAAGAACCAGGCGGACGTCTACAAGACCGTCACGGTCACCGACGAGCTGCCCGGCGGAGCGCTCGTGACGAGTGGGTTCCGGCAGCAGACGCTGAGCCTCGAGAAAGGTCAGGAGCGTGAGGCATACACGTACCGCGTCAGCCTGTCCGGCGGCTATGACCAGGTGGTCCTCCCGGTAACGACCACTGTCGTCGACAAGCAGACCGGCGAGATCTTCACCAAGACGGCCGACGTCAAGGTCACGCTGCCGCCGAGCTACGCCACGAACGAGACGAACGAGACGAACACGACGGAACCGGCGCCGCAGCCGGCGCCCGTGCCCGAGAAGAAGGGATTCTTCCGGAAACTCGTCGATGGTATCGTCGGCTTCTTCCAGGGCATCTTCTCGTAAATCCCTTGTCGGATTTGGCGGGTCTCCGTTCTTTGCGTGCTTGTGCATATATAGGATGTGTCGTTCTCGATTCTGATGGCTCGTTATTATGTCGATACCGCTATCTTCCGCGATTATTATGAAGGGCGTGAGGACCGTTTCCGGCCGCTCGGCGAGTGGGCGCTCGCGTTCTTCAAGAAGGCGAGTAGAGACGGGGATGCGCTTCTGGTCTCAAGGACTGTTTCAGAAGAGCTTCAGCGGATACTTTCAGAGGTTGAGATTACAGATTTATATGCAACCTTCCGTGTGAAGATGGTGCCACTCAATCAGGAGATTCTGGTACGAGCACGCATCCTCTCACGTGATTCGTCCCTTTCGGTGACGCGATCCACGCTCTCGTCGCGCGTCGAGAAGGGGCAATCCTCGTTTCGCGCGACAAGGATTTCCTCGAGCTGCTCGACATCGTCGATGTCCGCAAACCTGAGGAGCTACTCTAGACCGTATTCTTTTTCGATTTTGTTTGCGACTTCTTCACGGATGCGGCGCAGCTCCTCATCGCTCGTGCGAGTCTTCGCCGTGCCGTAGAGCTCATCGACCTTCGCGAGCCGACGTCGCAGATCCTCTGCGTCCATCTTCTCGCGCAGCGCCGTCCTGATGAGGTCGGTGCGGCTCGCGTAGCTACCTTGCTTGACTGTGGCATCAACGCGCTTGAGGAACGCCTTTTCCAGCTTGAAGGTGATAAGTGCAGGCATGGAAGAGAGTATATACATTGTATATATAAATCTATTGTTTCCCGACGAGGACTCCCTTGTAGATGCTGTGCTTGTCCCGCACGATCCTGACTCTTATCCGCTTGCCCAGGGCTTTCGTGTCGTTTGGCATCTGGACGTTCACGAGTCGTCCTTTGGCCTTCGCGTACATCTCGTTCGCGTACCGGCCTGGCATGCAGACCTCGCACTCGATCATCTGTCCCTTGCGGAACGGCTTCTCCAGTTCCTGCTCCTCGTGGATGCGGAAATCCTCCTTCGTTGAGGTGAGTGATTTTCCCGTCTCCTGTTCGAGCCTCTTGACGAAGGCGAAGAACGCGTCCCACGACAGGGGCTTCTTGACGGGCCGACGGCCTTTGGGGTACTCGAGGTAGTTCTGGATGCCGATTGTGGGGAACGCGCTCCTGATCGTCTTGCTCAGCTCCACGATCTTCTGCATCTCCTGTTCGTTCTTCCCTGGAATCAGCACCGGCGCGAGCAGGAAATTCAGCTTCGTTTTCCCGTAGTCAAGCATCGCGAGGAGGTGCTCCATCGGGAACCTCGGCACGCCCGCGAGTTCCGACGCGAGCTTCGGGTCGAGCGCCGGAATCGAGAGGTTGACGCGCGTCAGGCCTGCCGCGGCGAGGTCGTCGATGAGCCGCTTCGACAGGAGAGAACCGTTCGTATTGATGCTGACGATACCCGTATTCGGGATGTTCTTGAGGTCGCGGACGAGTTCCACGAGCTTGGGATACAGCAAGGGTTCGCCGTGCGGGCCGATGTTGAACTCGACGGGGTGCTCCTTCCGCGCGGCGACGTCGGCCGCGACCTTGACGAGATATTCCTCCTCGACGAGGTAGTCGTACGTCTTCCTGTTCTTGCCCTCGTCGACGCTGCAGTAGATGCAGTTGAAATTGCAGCCGGTTAGGGGTTTGATCTCGATGATGTTCGAGCCACGGTCGACGACGCCGATCTCCGTGCTCCCGATGAGCGGCACCTTCGACTCCGTGGTGAGGTAGAAGGCGGGCTTCCGGTAGAGCTGGTGGACGAGTCGGTGCCGGATCCCTTCCTCGAGGAGCAGCCCCAGCTTGTTCATCACCTTCTTCTCCGAGGCGTCGCCGAAGTCGAGCCCCTCGTTCGTCACGACGACAAGCCCGATCCTTTCGAGTTCCGCACGCGCGAGGTCGAAGGAGTACCTGCTGAGGAGCCGACAGCGGACGATTGCATTGCCATGATCATCCGTCACCTCTTCGAACGCCATGTCGGGATACTAGAAGACAGCCATATCCTTCGGAGGCCCCGCGGTCTTTTAAAGCTTGTTTTCCCGGGACAGCCGCGATGACAATCTCGTCACCCACCCCCTGCGCTTCTCTTCGTTTTCCTCGCGCGGTCTTCCTCGCTTGGTCGTCCTCGACGGTCAGAGTCCGTGACGTTGCGAGGAGACCGCGTCCGCGTCGCGCACCGAGCGTCGTCGTCGCGCACCGAACAACCGTGCGTCAACGCCCGTGCGTCGAGGGGTTCCTCGACCTTCTCACCGCGGCCCCCGGAACAAATAACTATTTAAAACCGGTTCGAAATCAGTCAGCAGGAGGTCATGGGGGAAATGGTCGACGTCGTCATCACCTACGAGACGCTCTTTGACGTGCTCCGCAAGGAGAAGAGCCGTGAGGAGCTCCAGCAGCTGCCCACGGACTTCTATGGCCAAGTCATAGTGTACCTGCGGCAGAAGCAAGCGGACGTGACGGCTGCAGGCGGGTATTCCTCGCCAGCGGCGCAGAAGCCGCTCATCCAGTTCCGGAACGTCCAGAAGATCCTCAGGGAGCTCTACGAACGCCGGGAGCGGAAGATCCTCGAGATGGCGCTCAACCGCGCACGCACCGAGCGAAACCTCGTCGATACGACCGCGCTCCTCTTGGAAGAGCGAAGGTTCTTCGAGGACGCGTCCGAGCAGCTCAAGGCCTTCCGGCTGCGCCTCCTCGAGCCGATCTTGCGGGGAGAGGTGCCCGACGGCACCGTGGTTCCTGAACGAGCCGTCCTCGAGGAGAACGAGCGGGAAGCGGGGCCGCGCGAGCAGTTCGAAGCGTCAGGCGGAGCCCGCGAGGGTGCAGAGCCCGACGAGCAGAACCCCGAACCCCGCGCTCCGGCAGTCGAGGACGTCTCGTCGAAAGAGCGCTGCGCCGTCCGGTTCACGGCCGCCGTGCCGAAGTTCCTCGGCCTCCACGGCGAGGTCCACGGCCCCTTCGAGCCGGGCGACACGGCCGAACTGCCGGGCAAGATCGCAGCCGTTCTCATCCGGAAGAAGCGCGTCGAGCTGCAGGAGTAGCGACCCGTCTTCTCGAGAGAAATCCTGCGGGTTTCAGCGACGCTCCGAACCCCGCCGGCAGTCTAGCATGTCTTGAGGAAGACGCGCTTCCCGTCGTACGTGATCTCGAGGTTGTCACCCGCGACGCACGGCTGCGTGAGGTCGAACCGGCACGTGTAGCCCGGCGTAATCTCGCCCGGGACGGTGCAGCCTTTGGTGACCGGCTCGTTGTTGATGACGAGCGTGAAGTTCGCGCTGCCGAACGTCTTCATCCCTTCCGCGTTCTCGATGATGAGGTAGCCCGTCGTGTTCTTCCGCGCGTCCGCGTTCTGGTACCGGGACAGCTTGAAGTACTTCGTGTAGTCGCTGTTCGTCCGGATGTCCTCGAGGCATGCGGTCAGCTTGTCGAACTGCGTGCTGCTCGCAGCGCGGCAACTCGCGAAGAGCGTCATGTACCCATGGTCCTGGAGATAGCCCATCAGACTCGCGCCCATGGTTGCGGCTTTGTCCGCACGGGAAGCGTTCGTCGAGCTCCGGATGAAGAGGATGACGACGACGATGCTGAGCGCGATAATCACCAGCGCGACGAGGAAATCTTTGGGTTCCATAGGCTCTTCCCGTGCCCAATCCTTTTTAAATATTGCTGCGTATCCGGCCGCGGTGACCGTCTCGTCAATCGCCCCGGTCACTATCTGGTGTTCCTCCTTCTGGTGTTCCTCCTGCCACGGCCCCGAGCCTTGTGCACTCGCTTGCTGACCAAGCGAGGGTCAAGGGACCGTTCCTCGACCTTTTCACCGCGGCCATCTGAACAGTAACGTTTTTAAACCCCCCTCGTTTCTCGCGCGTCAATGAAGGTCCCGAAGCAGGTCAATCGGCATTGCCCGTATTGCAACAAGCACACCTCGCACAAGGTCATCCAGTCGAAGAACCGTGGCAGGAACCAGAGCCACCCGCTCAGCATCGGCTCCAAGGTCCGCGTGCGCCTGAGGGGTGAGCGCCGCGGCGACGGAAACCTCGGTAAATATTCGAAGCCGCCGAAGCCGAAGATGACGGGCAAGAAGCAGTCCAAGAAGTCCGATTTCCGGTACCAGTGCGCCGAATGCAGGAAGATGCACGTCCAGAAACGGGGCATCCGGGCCAAGAAGATCGAGATGGTCTAGGCGACGCGGAACCGCGTCTCTTTTCTCTGACGTTCTGCTGATTCCCTCTTCTGGTGCTGCCATTCCACCTCGCCCGCGAGGAGCAGGCCTGCGACTGCGACGATGAGCAGTCCAACCAGCGCCTGCGTCGATCCTGCCTGCGTTGTCACGCCGACGACGTTCCCTGTCGGGCCACCCTCGATTAGGAGGAGCCCGAGGAAGGGAAAGATCGCGAGCACTGCGACTCTGACGGCCGAGAGGTCCATATCCTCTTCCTTGTTTGGACCCCTTAAATAGGTTCCGCACTGGCCGGGGTCCAGGGTACATCCTTCTACAAACCCCCTTCCACCGGCTATGTAGAATATTCCCGTCGAAGCCACGAGGAACGAAGTTCCAAGGATTCGTAGAATCCTGGAACTAGAATTCTTCGAATTCTATGTTCCTGGGGTTCCAGAAACATTTGTTTCTGAGAACCAGCATTGCCAGACGTTGCCGCAGAGGCAACGCTGGCTTGGCTCGACGGAACTGACAGGGTTCGCTCACTTCAGTGAGCGGTTCCGGTCAGTGGAGTAGGGAATATTCTACTAAGCCCCTTCCACCGTAATCCTTATAAACGGCCTGTCGCTCCGCCACCGTATCCGTCAATCGGAGGATTACCATGAAGATGAATCCCGACTCCAAGTTCCTCAAGCTCCGCTGCAACAAGTGCAAGAACGAGCAGGTCACGTTCGGCAAGACCGCCACGATCGTCAAGTGCCTCGTCTGCGGCGAAGTCCTCGCCACTCCGTCCGGGGGCAAGACCGAGCCGGTCGCACGCGTCCTCGAAGTGCTCGAGTGAAGCTTCGTTCTCTTATCCCTTTCTCATCGCCTTCCCCTTCAGCATCGTCGCGGCCGTCTCGTCCTCCCCGCGATCCGGCAATCCCCGGACGATCGTCTCACGGCCTCGCTCCGCTCGCTCGTATTCGTCCCGCCCGTATTCGTCCAGGCATAACGAGGCGATGATGCTGTCGATTGCTGCGGCGACGATGTTGATGACGGGGTTAACTATTTAAAGAGCCCCCGGTTGCCGCCCCCTGATGTTTTACCGCAAGGAAGGCTACCCTGAGGAGAACGAACTCGTCCTGTGCACCGTGACGAGCGTACAGTACAACAGCGTCTTCTGCATGCTCGATCAGTACAGCAAGAGCGGTATGATCCACATCTCCGAAGTCTAGCCCGGCCGTATTAGGAACATCCGCGACTACGTCGTCGAGGGCAAGAAGGTCGTTTGCAAGGTGCTCCGCATCAACGAGGAGCGCGGCCACATCGACCTCTCGCTCCGTCGCGTGAACGAGAATCAGCGGCGCGGGTTCAACAGCCTCATCAAGCAGGAGCAGAAGGCCGAGAAAATCATCGAGAACATGGCCGCCGAGCTGAAGCAGGACCCGAAGCAGCTGTACGAGGCCATCGCCGGCCCGATCCTCAAGCACTATGAATATGTGCACATGGCGTTCCAGGAGCACGTCGACGGGGAGGCCGACCTCGCGACGCTCGGCATCCCTGACGAGTACGTCCAGCCGCTCATCGACCGTGTGGTCGACAAGATCAAGCCGAAGTCCGTCACGATTGGCGGCACCCTCGCGCTGAGCACGTACGCCGAGGATGGCATCGCGGTCGTCAAGAAGGCCCTGACGGACGCGGAGAAGGTAGGCGGGGAAGCCATCAAGGTCAGCTACCTCGGCAGCGGCAACTACAAGTTCGAGGTGACGGCCGAGGAGTACAAGGAGGCGGAAGCGATTCTCAAACAGGCGCTCGACGCCGCGACCGTCGTCGTCAAGAAGTCCGAGGGCGGCACCGCTGCGTTCAAGCGGGAATGAAACCTTTATTAACACGCATTCTTTCTGGCCGCCTATGACGAGCCACATCCTCAAGTGCCCGGCGTGCGGGAGCTACGGCCTCACCGAGGCGTGCAGTTGCGGCGACGTGCGTGTCACGCCGAAGCCGCCGAAGTACAGCCCGGAAGACAAGTACGCGGCCTACCGGCGCAAGTACAAGGAGGAGCATCCGGAAGCGATGCGGCGACCGGCAGGGGGTTCCGCGGCCGCGAAGCCGATGCCTCCGCTCGAAGCGAAGCGGCAAGGCCTCCGATGAGGCTCACGCCGACGTAGCGCGCACCGAACGCCTGCGAGTCAGGGAGCGTTTCTCGACCTTCTCACCACGGCCTTCGTCACCATCACCTTTAAATATCTGCCCGGGTCAGGAGGTCCTATGAGAGGTGGGGTTGCGCTACGACGTTCTTCCAGGACCCGGCGGGCGCAGGTCTCGATGGAGTACCTGTTCATTATGGGCTTCGCGTTGCTTATTACTATTCCGCTCATCATCCTCTATTATACGCAATCGTCGCGCTTTGCCGAGGAGACGGCGAGCGCTTCCATCGAACGCGCCGCCCGCCAGATCTCCGAGGCAGCGGATACGGTCTACTTCCTCGGGGCTCCGAGCAAGCGAACCATCACCGTCGACCTTCCGAACGGCATCCGCGATACGGAGATCAGCGGCCAGACGGTCACCTTCACGATGGCCTCCTCCCACGGCCAATATGACCAGGTCGCGAGAACGGCTGCGAACCTGACTGGCACGCTGCCGAAGACGCAAGGGCCGCACGTGCTCGTCCTCACCGCGCAGGCGAACGGGATTGTGCTGATCGAGGAGAAGTGAATGACGAGGACCGTGAGATCGAGGGAGGCGCAGGTGGCGTTCGAATTCTCCTTCATGGTGCTGCTCGCCTTCATTTTCCTCGCGGTCATCCTCGTCATCGTGACCTTCTATCTCGAGCGGAGCAGGGAGCAGCGGGTCGGTTCCGCGATGATGGACGCCGCGACGATGGTGAAGCGTGAGCTCCTCCTCGCTACCTCGGTTGAGGATGGCTATCAGCGCAACTTTACCCTGCCGCCGAAGCTCGCGAACACGGAGTACACGGTCACGAACGACGCGAGCACGTTGTCGCTGCGCACCATGGATGGGCAGGTCTATATGCATCTCATCCCGAACGTGACCGGTTCGCTCGTGAAAGGAGAGAACCGTGTGCGTCGAATTGACGGGAGGATCATCCTCGGGTGAAGGCATCCAACGGGGACGGAGACCATGAGACAGACGGACGAGAGACGCAGGGGAGGAGGATGCGTACCGGCGAGGCCCGTGCCTGTCACGACCCCTCGGAACAAGGGACAGGTCTGGAGCCTCGACTACACCGCGGGCTTCCTCCTCTTCCTCCTCGCGCTCCTCATCGTGATCGGCACACTCTTCCGCACCACCCTCGGGAGCGATGGCTTCGCGGAGTTGGCATCCTCGACGGATGCGCTCTCGGAGAAGCTGATGGGCCCTGGTTACCCGAGCGACTGGCGGCCAGCCACCGCGGTCTCGATCGGCCTCCTCACCGACGACCAGCTCAGCATGCGGAAGGCCGAACGGCTCGGCGAACTCGCCGAGCAGCAGCCCGCGAAGACCAAGAACTTGCTGGACACGCGCGAGGACTATGCGATCACCTTTCAGGAACGCAACGGCTCCCATGTCGCCATCGGCGATCGATGCGCGCTCGGCAGCGCCGACGTCGTCGTGCAGAAATCCGTCGGCGAGCGGCGCGAACCGATTGCCTACTACTCGCGAACAGGCGCGGAGGCGCTCCTCGCCGAGATGCAGGCGCTCAACGCGACGACGTTCACCGACGACGAGTTCGCCATGCTACTCGAGAACATTTCGGACTATCAGCTCGTCGTCCTCGAAGAGCCTGATCTCGGATCGGTCGCCCGGCCGTACGACGCCGAGAAGGCATCCGCGCTCGAGGAGTACGTCACCCATGGCGGCGACCTCCTCCTCATCGGCGATCCGAACCTCTCCGAGGCGTTCTCGCTCAACCTGACGCTGCTCGGCTCGACGATGAACGCAACGGGAGGGATTCCCGAACCGGACCTGCTCAACCTCTCCGGAACGGTTCTCGAAAGCCTGGGCGCGGACGACGACGCGCTCGGCCCCCCGCTGCCTCAGGGGACGAGTGTCGGCGCGACCCTGGACGACGGCAGGCTCTTCGCCGCCGCATTTCCCTGGGGGGACGGCGACGTCACCTTCCTGGGCGGGCTCGACGGCAGCGTCCAGGGGACCGGTGAGACCCTTGCAACGCACATCGTCGCGGCGATCGCGAACACGACCATAGTTCCCTATGCGAACTGCACTAACGTCACCCTCCCCGTCGTGGACGCGAAGAACTTCGTCACGATCCGGCGGCTCGTCGCGTTCAAGGGCGATATCCTCATCATGAGTGTCAGCGCGTGGGTGAGGCCATGAAGGCGCGTGCCCTTCCTGGCAATCTCTCCGGCCGGCATCGCCGGCCAGCGCGAAGCCGGACGCCTCCGCACAGGGGCGTAGTCTTCACCAAGGGCATGGTTTTCACCTTCGACGCGCTTCTCGGCAGCTTCCTTCTCCTCGCGGCCCTCATCATCATCCTTCACCAGTACCCGTCCTCCGCTCCCGTCTCGCAGGCGACGCATTACGCGCAGGACGCCTTGCTCGCGCTCAACGCCATCACGGTGGGCGACTTGGCCGACCCGTGGGTGCAGGCGCGCATAGCGGACGGCACAATCGAGGACCCCTCGCTTCCGGTGCTCGAGCAGATCGGCACGTTCTGGGCGACGAACATGACGGTTGAGGCGACGAATCTCTCACTGATAGCGCTTGACGGCCTCCTGCCGTCCGATATCGGGTTCTCGCTCAAGACGGGCGGTGACGAGCTGCTTGCGCGTCCCGGGCCAGCGGACCCTGATCGCGTTGTCGTCGGACGGCGCATGTTGACCGGAATCGCGAAAGGGAAGGCGCTCGAGGGGAGCACGAGCACAGGGTACCTCAAGCGGATCAGGGACAAGAAGAGTTTCATCATCGCGTACTTCGGCGGTTTCATCGGTCAGGGCAACATCACACTCCAACTCGGTCCTGTCCCTTCCGACGTTAGTTCCGCGACGATCACCGACCTCACCGCGCAGCTCGACACCGTGGCGGACTTCGACGTCCTCATCAATGGTGTTGCCTGCACGACGCTCTCGAGTGACACCACGTTGATGACGGTCCAGGCCTGGAACCTCACCGGTTGCAAAGGCAACATCGTCCCCGGGACGAACAACATCACTCTCGTCCAGCGAGGCGTCCTTGCCGACTCCTACGTGGCGGGCGGCTACATCAAGCTCAGCTACCTCACCGACGCCTTCCAGGACTCCGCTCCTCAGGTGGGCTGGGGGGAGTACGTGTTCCCGCAGATTGACGGGATCATCAACCTTTATGACTCGTTCTCAGCGCCTGGCATCCTCACTGACTGGTACCTCAACGTTTCCTACGAGAGCAACTACACCATCTTCCTCCGCATCGGGAATCAGACCGTCTTCAGCAGCCCAGGCAGCAACGCGACCCAGAACGTGGTGCTCGAGGCGCACAACCTCTCCTGGGCACCGACGACCATCCCGCTGCGCCTTGGAACGACAAACTTCACGAACGTCACGTTCGTCCAGACAGGACAACCAGCCGATACGAGCCTCGTCACCGACGTTTCCGGCAGCATGAAGGACTGCGACGAGTACTACACCGGTCCAACGTGAAAGTATAAGTGTAGCTGGTGGTTCTTCTCGTACTGGATGCAGTGCGTCTATCCGGGAAGCTGTAGCAATGAGGAGTGCGGCGCCTGCAACCCTGGCTGGACCGCGAACACCTACTCGACGCCGACGGACACGATCTGCAACCGGACGAAGCTCCAGATTGCGCAGTCCGCGGACAAGCTCGCCACCTCGATCATCCTGAACGTCTCGGGCAACCACGTCGGCCTCGACAGCTTCAGTAGTCAGGTGATCAACGCGATGGACCTCACCACCGACGAGGCGGCGCTCGACACGCAGATCGACGGTTACACCGCGAACGGTGGTACGTGCATCTGTTGTGGCATCAACCGCGCCAAGAACATGCTCAAGAACTCAGCGAACAAGCGGTTCATGATTGTCATGAGCGACGGGGACGCGAACTACCGCTGCGACAACTTCGATGATTACACCGGCACCTACGACTCGACGAACGGTCCCCAATCGGCGATCGATGCGGGTCAGAACGCGTGCGACAACGACAACATCACCGTCTTCACCATCGGCTTCGGCGACTCCATGTCACCGCAGGGACGGACGACGATCCAGCAGACCGCGTGCAACTCCTCGCTCTACTACGACGCGATTAACGCGTCTGATCTCGAGGAGATCTACCAGAACATCAGCAACCAGATACTCATCATCGCGAACTTCAGCGCGCAGACGCTCGTCATCAACGGGAGCTACGTCGCGAGCCACCTCCTCGCGGGCAGCACGCTCTCCTTCAACTACACCCCGCTCGTCACGCCGCCCTCACCGAACGAGATCCAAGTGAAGTTCGAGACGCCGCAGTTCCAGAACTGCACCACGTCGCTCGCCGTCCCGGCCGGGCTGCGCATCAGCGACGCAGTCGTGACCAGCTACTCCGGTCCCTACTGGACGACATTCCTCTCGGTCAACGGCCAGCCAGTCTACAACCTGAGCGACTACGCCGCCAAGTATGTCACGCTCGGCGACCCGTTCCTCGTCACGATCCCTGCGGCCTTGCTCAACAAGACGAACAACACCATCACCATGATCATCGCGGACAACAACAACAATGCGACGAACTGCAGCGACAACAACTCCATCATCTACACTGGCCTGCTCAACAGCACCATCCCGCGGAGCGTCGTCCTCTCAAAGGCCGAGGGGTGCAACTGGACCGTCGAGTTCGAGGACGGCCATTTCCTCAACTTCTCCATCCCTTCGTCTTATACGGGTCAGAAAAACTGTAGCTACACGAACGCGAGCCACAACGCGAGTAGCTACGATTCCCAAGACGCGTATGACTACGGCGTCTTCCACATCCTCAAGCAGCTCGACCTCAACGGCGACGGCCGCGTCTTCGTCAACCTCGACAAGGAGGACCTCGAAATCATTGTCACGCTCGTCCAGAACGTGCCGTACCTCTGGGGGCCGACCCTCGCGACACTGGAGGTGGAACGATGACTCGCAGCCACCGCGCCCAACCGGCCGCTCGTCGCGGCGTCGTCTTCCTCTTCTCCGCCTTCCTCCTCGTCGCGATTCTCCTCATCATCATGTACGGACGGACGCTCCCGACCGAGCGCGAGAGGACGGAGAGCATCTCTGTCAGGATAGGAACAATGAACGACTTCCTGAAGGACCTGCATGCCGACGTGCACCGAGCGACGTTCATCGCCGGCTTCAGGTCGCTGATCGCCATCGAGCAGTACAGCAACGAGCACGGCGCCTACCTCGCCGACCCCGAGCAGAGCTTCGTCGAGGCCTTCATGAACGGCACAATCAACGGGACCGCGTACGAGGTCCTGAACGAGAGCACGTTCGGCGACTACCTCGCGCGGGTGAACGCCGAGGCGAACGCCATCGGTATCGTCCTCAACATCTCCGTGAGCAACGTCACCCTCGGGCAGAGCACGCCGTGGAGCGTCGACGTCGCCTTTGACATGGCGGTCAACGTGACGGATACGCGCGGACTCGCCCGGTGGGACTACGACCGACGGTTCGCCACCGAGGTCTCGATTCTCGACCTCCGCGATCCTGCCTACAGCGTCTTGACGTACGGGAAGGTCCCGAACACGTTCCGTATCAGCCCGTACAACAACACCGACTTCGTCGACGGGAATGATACCACCAATCTCCATGACGAGATAGCGAACATGTACTACCGCGAGGACCCGTACGCCCCCTCCTTCCTCCAGCGCCTCGCGGGCAACCTCACCGGGAGCTCGAAGTACGGCATCGCTTCTCTCGTCGATCTCGACGAGCTGAGCGCGCAGGGGCTCTACGCCAAGACGTACCTCTCCGACGTCGACTACCTCTATTTCTCGAACACGACCACGACGGTCTACTGCCCCGGCAAGGGCGAGCCGCTCCAGTCCTGGCTCAAGATTGACCAGGAGCACTACCTCGACGCGGCGCACGACTACGGTCTCCAGGAGCTGAACTCGACGGTCTGCTGAGTGGGTCCCGTCGCCGCCTTGGCGGGTGCGAGCGAAGCCATTATCGCGAGCGCCCGGGGATGCTCGCACCAGCGAGAAGGTAAGCCGCTGCGGCGACAGGACAGAAACCTTTTAGTACCAGGACCTCGCTGGGAGGCGTATGCTGCAAGACACGAACGGCAAGGTCCTCGCGCGTCGCGTCGTCCGCTTCCGGAACGCGTTCAGCCAGGCGCTCGGCCTGCGCTTCCGCAAAGCTGCGCCGGACACGCTCTACGTCTTCGACTTCGGGCGGCGCGTCCGCCACCGGTTCAGCATGTGGTTCGTCTTCAGCCCGATCGACCTCTACTTCCTGGACGAGAAGCTGCGCGTCGTCAACCAGAAGCTTGGTTTCCAGCCCTTCACGAGCTACAGGCCGCGCAGCAAGTACCGCTACGCGGTGGAGACACGATCGGGGCTCCTCGCCGACCCGTCCCGGCTCAGACGCCTGCTGAAAAGAAAACTTTAAAAAGAACCAGACAAGAGGAGAAGGCATGGCTCGGTGGGTGGTTTCAGCGCTTCTCGTGACGCTTCTCCTCCTCTCGCTCGTCGTCCTTTCCTCGGCGCTGCCAATCGATGGAGATCCGAATGATAATACAATATATAGTTGTCGAGCGGCGGGAAACCCGTCAAATTCATGCATAATCGGCACCTCTGATTGTGCAATGTATAGTAAAACTAAGGG
>Ga0114931_10002744_pt1 | contig 22380 bp, 22 predicted proteins | sample 2SBtaG_FD_89579 | JGI IMG/M metagenome (GOLD analysis project Ga0114931, IMG submission 89579) | Deep subsurface microbial communities from Kolumbo volcano to uncover new lineages of life (NeLLi) - 2SBTROV14_V59a metaG | ecosystem: Environmental > Aquatic > Marine > Volcanic | place: Kolumbo... | reverse complement strand
TCGACCGTATTTAGCGGAAATTAAATGAGTTTGCTCTATTTCGTCGGGGACCGATAACCGCTCGTCAACAGGCGACGCATGACTCCCTCATTCCCCGACCCGCCCTTTATCGACCCCCGCGCCATCGATACCGGGCCGGGCGCGGCGGAATAGATGGCCCGGACCGAGCGGGCGGGGGCCGCGCCGATGACCCCGCACGAGATCATCGAGACCCTGGCCCGGCACGAGCGCTGGCTCAAGGGCTATCCGGGCGGTGTTCGAGCGCAGTTCCAGACCCAGGACCTCTCGGGTTTCAGCTTCGCCGGCTGCGATCTCCGGCGGGCGCTGTTCTCGGGTACCCAGTTGCGGGCCGCCAACTTCGCCGGCGCCGATCTCTCGCACGCCGATCTGTTCGGCGCGGTCCTGGTCGAGGCCAATCTAAAGGGCACCAATCTCGTCGCCGCCAACCTGCGCGGCGCCCGCCTGCGCGGCGCCAACCTCACCGGCGCCAATCTCCAGGACGCCGATCTACGCGAGGGTACCCTTATGCGTGCCCGGGCCGAGGGTGGGCTTTCCATCGTCGGCGCCGACCTCGCCAGCGTCACCCTCAAGCAGGCCACCCTGGAGCGGGCCAATCTCACCGGCGCCAGTCTGTCGGCCGCCTTTCTCAACGATTCAAACCTCGACGACGCGATCCTCTGCAAGGTCGATCTGCGCGACGCAGATCTCACCAACGCCAACCTGCGGCGCGCCAATCTCGCCGGCGCCAATCTTGCGGGCTCGACCCTGTCGCAGGCCGATCTTTCGGACGCCAATTTGCGCGACGCCAATCTCTCTGGCGCGCTAGTCGCCGATACCCGGTTGTGCAACGCCAATCTCGCCGGCGCCAAGCTGGAGCGCGTGCTGTTGTCCGAGGCCGATACCGAGGGCGCCAGCTTCGTGCGCAACGTCGAGCAGCTTCCGGCGGCGATCCAGAAAATCCTCAACGCCCATTTCGTGTGGATGGAATCCTCGGGCGTGCAAGGCGCGCGGGCCGATCTCACCGGCGTCGACCTCAGCCACATCGATCTTTCCGGCGTCAACATGTCGGGCGCCAACATGCGCGGCGCGCTGTTGACCGAGGCCCAGCTTTCGGGCGCCCTGTTCGTGATGACCGATCTTTCGGGCGCCGATCTGCGGCGCACAGATCTGTCGATGGCCATGCTCGGGGGCGTCAATCTGTCGGGCGCCGATCTGTCGCAGGCCCGGCTTCACGGCGCCGACCTCGGAACGGTCGAGATCAAGGGTGTCGATGGCGCCCCGACCGGGCGGTTATGGGCCTCCAATCTGCATCTCGCGGTGCTGGCCGACGCCGATCTCACCCGCGCCAACTTGCGCAGCGCAAACCTGAGCAAGGCCGATTTATCGCGGGCGCGACTGGATTACACCATCCTGACCGACGTCAACCTGGCCAACGCCGCCCTCGATGACGCCCTGATGGAAACCGCGATCATGGCGCCCGCGGTGTGACCTCTTTTTCGCCGCGCCGGCGCGGCGTGGCCAAGCCGTGCTTGCGCAAGCCGTTGCGGAACTGATCGTAACTCAGGCCGAGATGTCGGGCGGCGGCGCGCTGATTATGGCGGCAGGCGGCCAGCGCCTCGGCCAGCAGGCGCCGCTCGACGCCGGCCACCACGGCGCGAAAATCGAGCGGTTGGCCCGATGATTCCGGATATTCGACCGGCGCGGGAGCCGGATCGGGCGCCACCGCGGTCGGCGGCCGATAGGGCGAGGCGAAGGGATCGAAAATCAACGCGCTGATCGGCGCCCCGGGATCGGCGGCCCGGTAGACCGCCCGCTCGACCACGTTCTTGAGCTCGCGCACGTTGCCCGGCCAGGGATAGGCGCGCAGGCGGTCGAGGGCGGCCTCGGTGAAGGGCCGCTCGGGGCGCCCCAGGTCGCGCATCATGGTTTGGCGAAAATGATCGGCGAGCAGCACGATGTCGCCCCGCCGCGCCCGCAAGGGCGGCACCGTCAGCACGTCGAAGGCGAGGCGGTCGAGAAGGTCGAGGCGAAAGCGCCCGGCCGCCGCCTCGGCCGGCAGATCGAGGTTGGTGGCGCAGACCACGCGGGTATCGACGAATACGGCGCGGTCGCCGCCGACCCGCTCGAAGCCGCCGTATTCGATCACCCGCAGGATTTTTTCCTGCGCCGGCAGGCTGGCGTTGGCGATCTCGTCGAGGAACAGGGTGCCGCCGTCGGCGCGCTCGAAACGGCCGATCCGTCGCCGCTGGGCGCCGGTGAAGGCGCCGGCCTCATGTCCGAAAAGCTCGCTCTCCAACAGACTCTCGGACAAGGCCGCGCAGTTGACGGCGACCAGCGGCCGCTCCCAGCGACGCGACAGATAATGCAGCCTGGCGGCGATCAACTCCTTGCCGGTGCCGCGCTCGCCGATCACCAGCACCGGGCGGTCGAGCGGCGCCGCCCGCGATACCCGCTCCATCAGGCTCAGGAAAGGGGGCGATTCGCCGATCGGCGGCGGCAGTTCAAGAAGCGTCTCGGACATTGTGGAAAATAACCAAGTTTCGTATATTTTTACCAAAAAATAGCATTACAGGCCACGGAAAATTTTATCGCGACACCCACGCTAATCAGGGAAAAACAAATATTTCAAATGATTAAGGGCTCCCGCTTGAGGTTGGCACGGTCCATGCATTGTAGAGGGTCGAAGCAGCCGGACAAACGGAGTCATCCAGGAGCAGACCGATGGGTATTTTTTCGCGCCTCGCCGACATCATCAATTCCAACCTCAACGGCCTCCTCGACCGGGCCGAGGAGCCCGAGAAGATGATCCGCCTGATCATCCGCGAGATGGAGGACACCCTGGTCGAGGTCCGCTCGACGGCGGCCAAGACCATCGCCGACCGCAAGGAGGTCGAGCGCACTCTCGGGCGCCTGCGCGAGGCCGGGGACGAATGGCAACGCAAGGCCGAACTGGCACTCGCCCGCGGCCGCGAGGACCTGGCCAAGGGCGCCCTGATCGAGAAGGGCAAGCTCACCGAGACCATCACGGGCCTGGAGCAGGAGCGCGACCGCCTCGACGAGGCCATGGAGCGCCATCAGGCCGACGTCGGCAAGCTCGAGGCCAAGCTGCGCGAGGCCAAGGCCAAGCAGAAGGCACTTTCCGCCCGTCACGACGCCGCCTCCTCGCGGCTCGAAATGCGCCGCCGGGTCCATGACCGCCGCATCGACGACGCCTTCACCCGCTTCGCCGAGGTCGAGCGCCGGCTCGACGCCGCCGAGGGCGAGGTCGAGGCCTTCGATCTCGGCCGCGGTAAGACCCTGGCCGAGGAAATCGCCGAGTTGGAGGCCGAGTCCGCCATCGAGGACGAGCTCGCCAAGCTCAAGAAACGGGTCGGCGGCGGCGCCGCGACCGAGGAGCGTTAAATGATATCCATGACCATGATGTTCCTGCTGGCGCCGCTGTTCCTGTTCCTGGTCTTCGTCGCGCCGATCTGGATCATCGCCCACTACTTCATCCGCTGGCGCACCTCGAAGACGCTGTCGGTCGAGGATGAAAGCCTGCTGACCGAACTGTGGCGCGACGCCGAGAAGCTCGATGGCCGGATCAAGAACATCGAGCGCATTCTCGACGCCGACGCCCCCGACTGGAAGCGCGAGGCATGATCGAATACCGGACGGGAACCGCGCCGCGTCGCAGCCGGCTCTATCGCGACACGCGCGAGGGCAAGATTCTCGGCGTCTGCGCCGGCCTCGCCGATTATTTCGGGGTCGAGACCTGGGTCGTGCGGGCGATCGCCCTGATCGCGCTGGTGATGTTCACCATTCCCACCCTGATCGCCTATTTCGCCGCCCCGCTGGTGATCAAGGAGAAGCCGCGCGATTTCTACGGCAGCCGCGACGAGGAAGGCTTCTGGCGCGGCGTGCGCACCGAGCCCAGCGAGACCGCCGGCGCCCTGCGCCACAAGTTCCGCGATATCGAGCGCCGCATGCGCGCGATCGAGGCCTATGTCACCTCGCGCGAATTCAGCCTCAACCGCGATTTCCGCGACCTCGAAAGCTGAACATCAGCCGATCGCGGCCAGGCTTGCGAGCAGGCCAGGGTGCGGGTTGGGCCAGGCCAGGGTCCGCTCGAAGGCGCGGGCCGCGCGCAAGACGGCGGCGTCGTGAAAACGGGGACCGATGATCTGCAGCCCCACCGGCAGCCCGGCCCGGGTCAGCCCGCAAGGGATCGACGCCGCCGGCTGGCCGGTGAGGTTGAAGGGCACCGTATAGGGCACGGCGTGGGTCCAGCGGTCGAATTCGGGCGAATGATAGACCACGTCGGCCCGGGGCGCGGCGGTCGGCATGGTCGGCGTGATCAGCAGGTCGAAGCGCTCGTGAAAGCGGTTCATCGTCACCCCGAGTTCGGCGCGCGCCTCGACCGCCCGATAATAGGCATCGAGGCCGACCGCCGCGCCGCGTTCGGCAAGCGCCCGCAAGCCGGGATCGACGCGATCGCGCCGGTCGGGGCTCATGTCCCCGAGGCGGTAGGCGAAGCCGGCCAGCCAATAGTCCTCGAAGCGGGGCCGCAGGGGATCGATCAGCGGCCCGACACGCTCGACCGTCGCGCCGCGCTCGGCGAAGGCCGTGACCGCGTCCTCGACGATCGCCGCGATCTCGTCGTCGGGGGTGGCGCCGCCGAGGTCGAGGCCGAGGCCGAGACGGGTGCCGCGCATGCCCTCGTCGAGACCGACCCGGTAGTCGCGCCCGTCATGGGCGGCGGCGTACCAGTCGCGCGCGTCGGGCTGGGCGATCACGGTCAGCATCAGCGCCGCGTCGGCGACCGAGCGGGTGAGCGGGCCGTTCGAGGCCAGGGTGGCGTAGGCGCCGGTATTGGGCGCGTGCGGCACCCGGCCAAAGGTCGGCTTGATGCCGAACAGACCGCTATAGCTGGCCGGGATGCGGATCGAGCCACCGCCGTCGTTGCCGTGGGCGAGACCGCCGATCCCCGCCGCCAACGCCGCCGCCGCGCCACCCGACGAACCGCCCGGCGAGTGCTTGGGGTTCCACGGGTTGCGGGTGACGCCGGCGAGCGGGCTGTCGGTGATGCCCTTCCAGCCGAACTCGGTCGTGGTGGTCTTGCCCAGCAGCACCGCGCCGGCCTCGCGCAGTCGCGCCACTACCGGCGCGTCCTCGGTCCAAGGGCCGGCGGGATCGACCGTGAGCGAGCCTTGAAGGGTCGGCCAGCCCTTGGTCGCGACCAGGTCCTTGATGGTCACCGGCACGCCGTCGAGCGGCCCTTGCGGCGCGCCCTCGGCCCAGCGGGCTTCGGCCGCGCGCGCCGCCGCCCGGGCGCTCTCGGCGTCGACCAGTTGAAAGGCGTTGAGGGTCGGCTCGAACCGCGCGATCCGCTCCAGCGCCTCCTCGACCACCGTCACCGGCGAAAGCTCGCCGGCGCGGAAGCGAGCGACCATTTCGGTCGCGGTCATGAAGGCAATCGCATTATCCACCGTGAATACCCCTTTTGAATCCTTCGACTAGAGCGATTTCCGGTCACCTTTACGCTGTAAAGCTGACCTGCGTTCAAGCGCCACGCAGGCTCCCGCCGCACGAGCGGCGGCCCGCGCTTGCGGGCTGGCGCGATCCGAGCGGTTCCACCTATTCGGATCGCGCTCTAGTGCCCACCGCTTTCGCCATCGACCGCTTGGTCGATGCCGCCGCGAATGGCGCCGGCGTCGATCCGGCCCCACAAAACCTCGTGGCCGGCCGGCAAGGCGCGGCTGTTGGCGACCGCCAGCCACAGCCTGAACAAGAGCCGGTCGCTATCGTCGTCGTCGCGATAGGCGGTGCGGGCGTGATAGACGACGTGATTGTTGAAAATCTGGATATCGCCGGGGGCGAAGGGCGCCTCGGCGCAGAGTTCGTGGCAGAGCGCGGCGTGCAGATCGAGGGCTTCGTCCTGGTCCGGCGACAGCGGCGGCACCCCGGGGATCGCCTGGGCGGCCTCGACGAAGGTGCGCGAATACTGGGTGGTGAAGCGCCCGTCGCGGGTCGCGAACACCGGGAGAGCATAGGCTTGGGCCTCGCCGCCCGCCTCCTCGCCCAGGCGGCTGCGGTGGTAATCGCCGTAGAGACATTCCAAGAGGTCCGGCCGACGCGCGAGGATGGCGTTGTGAACGGCCAGCGCGCTGACGATCTGGCTGACCCCGCCGGCCGCCGCCGGGCGCACGCAGAGAAGCGCGGTCACGTCGGCGCGGTCGGTGTGGAAGCGGAGCGCGCCCGACGAGCGCGCCCGCGCCCGCGACGACAAGGGCACCCGGCCGTCGCCGCCGATCGCGACCACGTGGCGGACACGGCCGAAGGCGCGGACCTCGTCGCGAACCTCGCCGATCATCTCGCCGCGCGCGTTCTGCGGCCGGGGCTGGCCGAGATGGAGGCCGAGACCCCAGAAAATCCGGCGCAGGTCGTCCTCGTCGTAGCGCGCGACCGGCAGCCCGCGCAGCCGCACCACCCCGCGCCCATGCTCGAGCTCCTCGTCGAGCCGGGCCAGGGTCGGGCCGAGGCCGGGCAGCGGAAAGTCGGCCCGGGTCATCGCCCGCCACTCCGGCCGTAGCGCCTTGGCGGTGGCGAGCGCTGCGTCGATCTCGGCGATGGCGGCGCCATCCAGCGGCCAGATCCAGTCGCCGGCGGCGATCAGGTCGCGGCCATGCCAGACGGCGCGGCCGGTGAAAGGCTTGCGCGCGCTCTCCGGCGAACGCGTTATCAACGACGCCATCCTATCCCTCCCGATTGGTGGCCGATCGACGCGACCGAGCATAGGCGAGAGCGCCCCGTTCCGTCAAAACCGTCACGCGCGCGCGGCCGGGGCTTGACGACGGCCGGTCGGCGGGCCTTTCTGCGCCGGCGGAGACAAGGCTTCAGGGAGCGACGATGGCGCGCGAACCAGGCAAGGCGAAACGGAAACCGTCGCGCGCCAAGCCAGCGGCGCCGAAGGCCGCGCCACCACTACGGCGGCGCTGGGGGCGGCGCTGGGGGCGGCGCTGGGGGCGGCGCTGGGGGCAGGCGCTCCTAAAATGGCTGGCGGTGGCGACGATCTGGCTGGTGGTGGCGATTGGCGGGCTCGCCGCTTGGTACGCCTACGACCTGCCCGACGTTAGCCGCCTGGGCGAGCGCCAGCGCGCGCCGTCGCTCACCCTGCGCGCCGCCGACGGCAGCCTGCTCGCGCGCTCGGGCGATCTCTACGCCGCGCCGTTGCGCGCCGACCAAATTCCGCCGGTTCTGGCGCAAGCGGTAATCGCCATCGAGGATCGCCGCTTCTACAGCCATTTCGGGCTCGACCCGCTGGCGCTATTGCGCGCCACGGTGGCCAATCTGCGCGCCGGCGGCGTCGTTCAGGGCGGCTCGACCCTGACCCAGCAACTGGCCAAGAACGTCTTCCTGACCCCGGCCCGGACCTTCAAGCGCAAGGCCCAGGAAGTGCTGCTCGCGCTGTGGCTGGAGCGCAAATTCTCAAAGGATCAGATCCTCGCCATCTATCTCAACCGGGTCTATCTCGGCGCCGGCGCCTATGGGGTGGCGGCGGCGGCGCGGCGCTATTTCGGCAAGTCCGCGCGCGACCTCACCCTCGCCGAGGCGGCGATCATCGCCGGGCTCCTCAAGGCCCCCTCGCGCTACGCGCCGACCCGCGATCTCGCCCGTTCCCGCGCCCGCGCCCGCCAGGTGCTGGCGGCGATGGTCGCGGCCGGCTTCATCACCGAGGCCGAGGCCGAGCGCGCGGCCAAGGCGCCGGTTCGCCTCGCGCGGGTTCGCGGCGGCGAGCGCGGCGGGCGCTATTTCGTCGACTGGGCGCGCGACCGGGTGGCCGGCTTCGTCGGCTCGGGGGCCGGCGACCTGATCGTCGAAACGACCCTGGAGCCGAGCCTTCAAGCCGCCGCCGAGGCCGCCGTCGCCAAGGGCTTGGCCCAGGCGAGAAAGCGTGGCGCCGGCCAGGCGGCCTTGGTGGCGATCACCCCCGACGGCGCCGTCCGCGCCATGGTCGGCGGGCGCGACTACGGCCAAAGCCAGTTCAACCGCGTCGTCCAGGCGCGCCGCCAGCCGGGCTCGGCGTTCAAGCTGTTCGTCTATCTCGCCGCGCTCGAAGCCGGCGTCTCGCCCGACGACACGGTCGCGGACGCGCCGCTCACCATCGACGGCTGGAGCCCGCGCAACTTCAACGGCCGCTACGCCGGCCGCGTGACGGTGCGCGATGCCTTCGCCCGCTCGCTCAACACGGTCGCGGTGCGGCTCTCCGAGCGCGTCGGGCGGGCGCGGGTGATCGCGATGGCGCGGCGCCTCGGCCTCACCGGGACGCTGCCCTCGACCCCGAGCCTGGCGCTGGGCACGGCCGAGGTCACGCCGCTCGAACTGGTCGCCGCCTACGCCACCCTCGCCAACCGGGGGCTGGGCGTCTGGCCGCACGCGATCACCGCCATCCGCGACGGCGACGGCCGGGTCCTCTATCGCCGCCGGGGCTCGGGGCCGGGCCGGGTGCTGACCCCGGCGACGACCCGGGCGATGATCGACATGCTCGCCACCGTGGTCGCGCGCGGCACCGGCAAGGCGGCGGCGATCGGTCGCCCGGCGGCCGGCAAGACCGGCACCAGCCAGGCCTTTCGCGACGCCTGGTTTGTCGGCTTCAGCCGCGACCTCGTCGCCGCTGTCTGGGTCGGCAACGACGACGGCGCGCCGACCAAGGGCATCACCGGCGGCGGCATCCCGGCCCGCGTCTGGGCCCGGTTCATGAAAACCGCCTTGGCCGGCGTTCCGCCGCATCCCCTGGCCCTGCCCGCCGACGCTCCAATACCGGCGCCCGCGTCGGCACCGGCGCCGCCCTCGCCGAGCCCGACGAAGGCCGAGACATCATCATCATCGCGCGACGAGACCTCGGCCCGTTAGCGTCCCAAGAGCGCAATCCGAATAGGCGGAACCGCTCGGATTGCGCCAGCCCGCAAGCGCGGGTCGCCGCCCCCGCGGCGGGAGCCTGCGTGGCGATTGAACGCAGGCCATCTTTACAACGTAGAAGGTGACCGTAAATCTCCTTACGGCAGCCAGTCGACGATATGCGTTTCGAGATAATCCTCGAGCCGGTCGTCCTCGACCTCGGGCACGGTGCGGCCGCGCACCGAGATGCCGGCCTGGCGCACGGTCTCGGGATCGCCCGAAACCAGCGGATGCCACCAGGCCAGGTCGCTGCCCTCGGCGATCCGGCGATAGGCGCAGCTTGGCGGCAGCCAGGGCGTGGTCAGCGCCGTCTCCGGCGTCAGCGTCGCGCATTCGGGCACCCGCCGGTGACGGTTGGCGTAATCGCCGCAGCGGCAGTTCTCGCCGTCGAACAGCCGGCAGGCGACCCGGGTATAGGCATAGACCGCGTCGTCCGCGTCGAACAGCTTATGCAGGCAGCAACGGCCGCAGCCGTCGCACAGCGATTCCCATTCCTCGGACGTCATCTCGGCCAGCGTCTTGCGTTGCCAGAAGGGCGCTTCGGCGCTCAATCGTCGACCCGGTCGATCAACTGGACGAAGGAGCCGACCACGTTCCCTTCGGCATATCCAACCGGCGGCAACAGCCGGCCGGCGGCGGTGGCGCCGTCGAACAGCGCCGGCGCGGGCGCGTCGTCGACCAGATCGCAATGGCGGAACTCGTGGCCCCGGAAGCGGCGTCCCGCCGGCCCCAGGGGACCATCGCGCTTGAGGGTCAGCTTGCGGTAGCCGATGCGCAGGCGGCGCGCCGCCGACGAGGTCTCGATCGGGATCAAGCCGGCCATCTCGTGGCGGGTTCCCTGATCGTCGATCAGCCCGCGCCCCAAGACCCGGTAGCCGTCGCGTTCGCCATAAATCGCCACGCCGCGCGCGGCGGCGGCGCGCAGCCCGCCGAGAAAGCCGGCGGCAATGGCGAGTCGCCCGGCGAAATCCTCGGGATAGCCACCGGGGAGATAGATCGCGTCGGCCTCCACGTCGGCCGTCTCGCCGGCCAGGGGCGAGAACGGCATCACCGTCGCTCCGGCCGCGCGCCAGCCCTCGAGCACCCAGGGGTAGGCGAAGGCGAAGGCGGCGTCGTCGGCGACCGCGATGCGTTGACCCAAGGGCGGGATCGGCACCGGGGTCTCGGCGTCGTCCTCGCCCCGCGCCGGCCGCGCGGCCGCGACCAGGGCCGGCCAGTCGATGTGGCTGCCGATGACGTCGGCGGCGGCATCGATGAACAATTCGAGCTCCTCCTCCTCGGCCGACCGGGCCAGGCCGAGGCGACGGGCGGCGACCGCCAGGCGCGGATCGCGGGCGATGCAGCCGAGCACCGGCACGGTGCCGGCGCCTTCGCAGGCTTGGCGCAAGAGGGCCGCGTGCTCGGCCCCGCCGACCCGATTGAAGATCACCCCGACCAGGGCCACGTCGGCGCGGTGGCCGGCGAAGCCGCGAACCACGGCGGCTGCCGATTCGGCCATCGCGTGGGCGTCGATCACCAGCACCACCGGCCAGCCCGTGAGCGCCGCCAGATCGGCGGTCGAGCCGCCGCCGTCGGCGACCCCGTCATAGAGGCCCATCACCCCTTCGCCGATCACCAGATCGGCCGTCCGCGACAACCCGCCGATCAGCCCGTCGAGGGTCGCCCGGCGCATCGCCCAGATGTCGAGATTGACGCAAGCGCGGCCGGCGGCGGCGGTATGGAAGGCTGGATCGACCGTGTCGGGGCCGACCTTGAACGCGGCCACCGAACGGTCCTGGCGCCGGAGATGACGCAACAGGCCGAGCACGACCACGGTCTTGCCGTTGCCGGCGGCCGGCGCGGCGATGATGATGCCGGCGCTCATTTCGCGGCGCTCATGGGGCGGTGGCGTCCATCGGCGCGAACCAGGCCAGGGTCCGGTGAAGCTCGACCACCGCGCCGACGACGACGATCGCCGGCGGCTCGATCGCCGCCGCCCGGGCATCGGCTGCGCAAGCGCCCAAGGTCGTGGTCAGCACCCGCTGTGCCGGCGTGGTCGCCCGCGAGACCACCGCCACCGGCGTTTCCGCCGCCCGTCCCGCCGCCCGCAGCCGCTCGGCGACAGCGTCGAGATGGGTCAGCGCCATGTAGAGGACGATCACCGGCGCCGCGCGCGCCAGGGCCGGCCAATCGACGTCGTCGGGCAGACCGCCGGCGGCGGCGTGGCCGGTGACGAAGGCGACCGCCGCGTTGATGCCGCGATGGGTCATGGGAATACCGGCGTAGGCCAAGCCACCGACGGCGGCCGTAATGCCGGGCACCAGGCGATAGGGGATGCCGGCCGCGACCAGGGCCGAGGCTTCCTCGCCGCCGCGCCCGAACAGGCAGGGATCGCCGCCCTTGAGCCGACAAACCCGCAAGCCCTCGCGGGCGAGGGCGACGAGGCGGCGCGATATGTCGGGCTGCGACGGCGACGGCCGCCCGCCGCGCTTGCCGGCGTCGATCCGCCGGCCTCGGGCCAGGGCGAGAATGGCGTCGTCGACGAGGGCGTCGTAAACCACCACGTCGGCTTCGCTGAGGGCGTGCAGCGCCAACAAGGTGAGCAAGCCGGGATCGCCCGGCCCGGCGCCCACCAGCCAGACCGAGCCGGGCGCGAAAGGCGGCAGGGATACGGGGGTTTCCATGGTCGGACCATACACCGGCCACCACCCCTCCGCCTAGGGCGTGGCGGCGCCCTGGTTGCGCTTCGCGGCGGCCGGTTTGGCGATTGACCTGACGGGGCGCCCATTCCATGCTCGCGCGATGCTCGATCCCGCTTCCCTCGCCGCCGGTCCCGACGGGCCGATGCTGATGCTGATCGCCCTGGTGCTCGACGCCTATATCGGCGACCCGCCGCTGATTTTTCGCCTGCTGCCGCACCCGCTGGCGATCATGCGCCGGGTCGCCGAAGGGCTCGAGCGGCGGCTCGACAAGGCGCGGCGCAACGAAACCACGCGCCGGGTGCGCGGCGTGCTGGCGGCCTTGTTTCTGCTGGCGACCGGGGCGCTGCTCGGCTGGCTGATCGACGCCCTGCTGGCGCGGCTTCCCTATGGCTGGATCGTCGAAATGCTGGTGGTGATGACGCTGGTCATGCAGCGCGGCATCTACAAGGGCGTCGACGGCGTCGGCGAGGCGCTGAAAGAGGGCGGGATCGAAGCCGGGCGCAAGGCCTATGGCGCGATTACCAAGCGCGGCCCGGGCAGCCTCGACGCCCACGGCCTCGCCCGGCGCGCGATCGAGAGCGGCGCCGAGGGCTTCGCCGACGCCGTGGTCGGCCCGACGTTTTGGTATCTGCTCGCCGGCCTGCCGGGGTTGATCGGCTATTGGGCGGTCAAGACCCTCGACAACGCCATCGGCACCAAGGCGCCGAGCACCCGCGCCTTCGGTTTCGGCGTCGGCCGCTGCGCCACCGCCTTGAGCCTGATCCCGGCGGCGCTGGCCGGGCTGCTGCTGGCCGTGGCCGCCGCCTTCGTGCCCACCGCCCGGCCCTGGACCGCCTTGCGCGTCATGCTGCGCGACGGCCCCAAGCATCGCTCGATCGTCGCCGGCTGGGCCGACGCGGCGGTGGCCGGGGGGCTCGGCCTGGCGCTGGCCGGGCCGCGCCGCTACGGCGAGGTCGTGATCCGCGATCCCTGGCTCGGCGACGGCCGGGCGCGGGCGACGCCGCTCGATATCCGTCGCGCGGTCTATGTCGTCGCCGTCGGCTGCCTGATCAACGCCGGCCTGGTCGCCGGCCTGGCGGCGGCCCGCGCCACGCTGTGAGCCGGCCTTCGCCGGGACCGCGCGCCTCAGAGAACCGCCACGACGCCATAGAACAAGATCATGTTGTAAGTGAAATGGGCCGCCATCGCGGCTTCCAGACCGCGCCGCCAGAACAGCCAGCCAAGCGCCACCGCGAGCGTTATCCGCATCGCCTGAAGCGCGCTCGCCGCCAGCGCCGCGACTTGGGTGATCTCGGCCGGCGGGTCGATGTGGGTGAGCTCGAACAAGATCGCGGTGACGCCGATCGCCAGCCACATGCCGAGCGGCGTCGGCGCGCCGTCGGTTCCCGGCAGCAGCCGCGCCGCCAGCCAGGCGACCAGGCTCATGAGACCGAGGCGAAACAGCAATTCCTCGCCGATGCCGGCGCTGACCGCGTTGGCGAGCCCGGTCCAGGCCGGCATCACCTCGCCGCCCGGGGCGGCCGCGACGGCGGTGCCGGCCAAGAACGCCGAAAGGGCGACGCCGGCGAGGCCGAGCACGCCGCCGGCGATGGCGCCGAGACCGAGCGCCGGCCCGGCGGCGACCGGCCGGCCGGCCAGCCAGCCCTCGACCAGCGGCGCCCGCAGGCCGAGCCGGGGGCCGAGCCGCAGGCCGATGAAGACGGCGACGGCGTAAAGAACGGCGGGACCGAGGAAGGACGCCAGGATCGCCATGCCCCAGCCGATCTTCTCCTCGCGCAGGCCGGCCTCGCTGGCCATCACCAGCACCGGCGCCAGGGCCAGGCCCGATATCGTGCCGGCGCCCCACAGAACGAGAAATAGCCGCCCGTTCCAGGGCGGGCGCGGGGCGGCGTCGGCGTCGGCGGGGGAGCGGTCGAGGGCGATATCGGGCACCGGGGGCCTCCCTTTCGGGGTCATGGCGATGCCTCCCAGAACCTGGCCGAGAACCTGGCCGGGGGCTGCGTCGAAAGGCCACAGCTTGCGCCCGCGTCGGTGACGAAATCGTTAGCGATCGGGATATGAAAGTCGCGGCGAGGCACCGTCGCGCCACCCTTGGCGCCCCCGCGCGGACGGCCCCGGGGCGGCTCAGCGCGGCGGCAGGTTGACGTGGACGACGCGCCAGTCGCCGCCGGGTTCGGGCCGGTCGACATGCTCGATACAGGTCAGGGACAGGTTCTCCACGCGGACCGCGAGCGCCGCCTCGGGTTCGAGGCCCAGGGCGAGAACGAGCGCCGCCCGCACGGTGCCGCCATGGGCGACGGCAACGATGTCGCGACCGGCGTGGGCGGCGGTGAGGCGCGCGATGACGGCGGCGACGCGGTCGGCCACGGCGGCGAAGCTCTCGCCCCCGGGCGGCGCGTGATCGGCCGGGGCGAGCCAGAACTTGTGATAGACCGCATCGCCGTCGCGCTCCAACTCGGCGAAACTGCGCCCCTGCCAGGCGCCGAAATCCTGCTCGGCGAGGTCGGGTTCGACCAGCGGCGCGATGGCCGCGCCCCGGGCGGCGTTGATCGTCTCGGCGGTGGCCTGGGTGCGCCCCAGATGACTGGTCACCCACAGCGCCTCCTCGGGCAGGCGGGCGGCGAGAGCGGCCATGGCGGCGCTATCGGAAACGTCGCAAGGGACGTCGTTGCCGCCGTAGATGACCCCGTTGAGGCCGACCACCGGGGCGTGGCGCACCCACCACCAGCGGGTGATCATGCGCCCAGGCTCCCGGCGTTGGCCTGAAAATTCCGCGATTCCATCGCCCTGATATAGAGAAGCCAAACACTGTCGGCAATGCTCGATGGGCGGGTTCCGCCGTGGGCCTCGACTCTCGTGGGCCTCAACTCTCGCTGGCGGCGGTGGGGTCGCGAACCGGGGGCTGGGCGAAGTTCACCAGCCGCTGGCGGTCGCCGGCATTGCCGGCGGCGCTGGCCAGGGCATCGAAGACCCGTCCCACCGCGTCGGCGACCCGGCTCTCGGCGGCCAGCCGGAGAGCGGGCGCGGCGCCGAACGCGGGCACCACCAGCGCGCTCGGCCGCGATATCGGCTCGAGGATCAGGCCGGCGATATAGGCGCCGCCGGAGCCGACCGTCGGAAACGCGATCGCGAGCCGTCCATCGACGATGTCGACCGGCAGCATGACCGCGCCGCCGCCCGGGCCGCCGGCCGGCAGGCGCGCGTCGTCGAGCACCGCGCTCTTGAGATCGGGTCGCACCAGAACGCCGCGCTCGACCCAGCGTTCGGCCTCGGGGCGGGCCAAGGTCACGGTCACGCCGTTGACCCGGATGGCGTCGCCGAGCGGCGCGTCGCCCCCCGCCCCGGCGCCGACATCGTCGGTCAGCAGGATCAGGCGATAGGCGCCGTTGGTCGCCGGGATCGAGAGGCGGGTGATGCCGGCCACGCCGTCCGACAGCAGGCCGTCGCCGGCCGGTCGTTTCAGGCCGGTGCCGGCGACGCTCTCGCCAAGCGCGGCGGGCGTCATCCGTCGAAAACCGGGGTAGAGCGGCGCGTCGGCGGCGCCGAAGTCCCAGCCGGCCGCGCCCGCCGATAGGCGAAAAGCGGGGTCGACCGCGATCCGATAGACCGGCACCGCGGCCATCGCGTCCGAGGCGGCGGTGAAGATCGCGTCGGCCAGCGTGGCGACCACCTCGGGATCGCCGTCGAGGGCCTGGATCAGGGCAACCGCGAAGGCCGCCGTGGCCTCGGCGTCGCCGGCGGCGGGCGCGAACAGGCCATGCAGCCGCGCCCCGAGCGCGTCGCCATCGAGCACTGCGAGCTCGCCCGCCAAGGGTCGCAGATCATCGACGCTGGGGACGGCGAGAGCGGCCTCGCGCGGGGCGGCCGCCATCTGTCCGGCGGTCGGCGACGCGGCATTTTGCGCCCAGGCGCCAACCGTCACCGACGCCAACAACGCCGCGACGGCCACGCCCAAACCGTACCGATGTGAACGAGCCATACCTTGACCCAATCGAAACCCAATCATCGATAATAGCACGAATTCGGCCATTTTTCCATCATCGGGCGCGATGCGCCGCTCAGCGGTGGCGGAAGGTGGGCTTGCGTTTGTCGGCGAAGGCGGCCATGCCCTCGCTCCGGTCCTCGGTGGCGAAGGTCGCCTGGAAGAGCCGGCGCTCGAAACGGACGCCCTCGGCGAGGGTGGTTTCGAAGGCGCTGTTCACCGCTTCCTTGGCGAATTTGAGCGCCGGCGCCGACATTCCGGCGATGGTGGCCGCTACTTTAAGCGCCTCGTCGCGCAGTTCGGCGGCGGGCACGACGCGGCTTACCAGGCCGGCGCGCTCGGCCTCCTCGGCGTCCATCAGCCGGCCCGAGAGGATCATTTCCATCGCCTTGGCCTTGCCGACCGCGCGGGTCAGGCGCTGGGTGCCGCCCGAGCCGGGCATGGTGCCCAACGTGATCTCGGGCTGGCCGAAGCGGGCGTTGTCGCCGGCGATGATGAATTCGCACATCATCGCCAGTTCGCAGCCGCCCCCGAGCGCGTAGCCGGCGACGGCGGCGATCACCGGTTTCTCGCAGCGGCCGATCCTCTCCCACGGCTTGATGAAGTCGTCGCGCACCACGTCGATGAAAGACTTGTCCTTCATTTCCTTGATGTCGGCTCCGGCGGCGAAGGCGCGCTCGCTACCGGTGACGACGATCGCGCCGATGCCGTCGTCGGCCTCGAAATCGTCGAGCGCCCGGTTGAGCTCATCGATCAGTTGGGCATTCAGCGCGTTCAGCGCCTTGGGGCGGTCGAGGGTAATGATCCCGACCCGCTCGCGGGTCTCGACGGCGATGGTCTCGTAGCTCATGGCGGCTCCTCGAATGGCGACGCGACGATGCGGCGCGGTTGCGGTGGTTGGGGTGGTCAGTCGGGCGACAGCGAAAAGCGCACCCTGAGCGCGCCGTCGCCGCCGTCGATGGTCAGGCGCAGGCGTTCGTCGCCGCGCGCGTATGAAAGGTCGCCGAGCGGCCGCCAGCCGAGCTCGGGCAGGGTCGCGGCATAGAAGGCGACCACCCGGGCGCGGTCGACGGCGCCGGTGGCGACGGCCTCGACGATGCGCCCGGTCGCCTTGTCGAAGACCACCGCCCTGCTTTGGTCCTCGGTCAGGCCGGCGGCCAATGGCAGGTCGGGGATGGCGTCGAGAAAGCCGTCGCGGGCCAGCGCGGGGCCGGCGCCAAGGAGGACGGCGAGCAGAACCAGGGCACGGAATGCGATCATCGCTGGCAACGCGGGCAATAAAAGGTCGAGCGGCCGCCCTGAACGATGCGCCGGACGATGCCGTCGCAGGCGCGATCGGGGCAGGGCGCGCCGGCCCGATCATAGACCTTGAAGCGGTGCTGAAAATAGCCCAGTTCGCCCGACGCCTGGACATAATCGCGCAGCGACGAGCCGCCGGCGGCGAGGGCCTCGGTCAACACCTCGCGAATGGTCCCGGCCAGGCGCTCGGCGCGCCGCCCGGCGATGCCGCCGGCCAGGCGGCGCGGCGAGAGATGGGCGCGGTGGAGGGCCTCGCAGGCATAGATATTGCCGATCCCGGCGATCAGGCGCTGATCGAGAAGCGCGGCCTTGATCGCCGTGCGCCGGCCGGTGAACAGCGCCGCCAGCGCCGGCCCGTCGCAAGCGGGGTCGAGCGGGTCGAGGCCGAGCTTGGCGAGCAGCGGGTGCGCGGCCAGTTCCGCCTCGCTGGTCAGCTCGATCGCGCCGAAGCGGCGGGCGTCGTTGAAGACGACATGAAGATCGCCCTCGAAATGGAAGATCACGTGGTCGTGGCGGCCGGCGACCGGTGCGGCGCCATCGACGATCATCACCCGCCCCGACATGCCGAGGTGGATCAACAGCACCGCGCCGTCGTCGAGATGAACCAGGATGTATTTGGCGCGGCGGCCGAGCCCCGTCACCCGGCGCCCGCGCAGGCGCGCATCCAGCCGCGCCGGCAACGGCCGCCGGAGCTTCGCCACGCGTTGATCGACGGCGACGATGCGCCGTCCCGTCAGGCGCGGCGCCAGGCCACGGCGGACGGTCTCGACCTCGGGCAATTCAGGCATCGCGGCGCAATCTAGCCCCAGCCATCACAAAACGCCATCGCCCCGGCCAGCGGGCTTTCGCTGCGGCGCGCGACGAGGTAAAGTTTCCAAATCTGAAACCCTCAAATAGCGCTCATTCTCGTCCGAGGCCATCCGCGTGAACAATCACATCCGATATTGGCGCCGCCGGCGCGGCATGACCCAGGCCGAATTGGGCCAGCGCCTCGGGCTCGGCAAGGCCACGGTCTCGAAGCTCGAACGCGGCGATCTGCGCCTGCGCGACGTCACCATCGCCAAGCTGGTCGAGGTTCTGGAGGTTCCCGCCGGCGAGTTGTTGGGCGACTACGCCGCCGCGCCCGATACCGCGAACACGGATTCCGCCGATAGCGATCGCGCGTCCCGAGAGGCGCCGGCGGCGGAGCCGTCGCCGCCACAAGCCGATTTCGGCTTTCGCAGCGTCGCCGCCAGCGACAAGGCCGCCCTGGTGCGCGACGTGTTCAGCCGGGTGGCGTCGCGCTACGACCTGATGAACGATCTGATGAGCGCCGGCGTCCATCGCCTGTGGAAGGCGGCGATGATCGACTGGCTGCGGCCGCGCCCCGGGATGCGGCTGCTCGACGTCGCCGGCGGCACCGGCGACATCGCCTTTCGCATCCACCAGAGGCTGGGTCCCGGGCGGGCCTGGGTCGCGGTTTGCGACGCCAACCGCGAGATGCTGGCGGTGGGCCGCGACCGGGCGCTCGACCGGGGGCTCCTGGCCGGCCTCGACTGGGTCGCCGGCGACGCCGAGGCGCTCCCCTTCGCCGATGCCAGTATCGATGCCTACACCATCGCCTTCGGCCTGCGCAACGTCACCCGCCCCGAGCGCGCCCTGGCCGAGGCTCGGCGCGTGCTGCGTCCGGGCGGCCGCTTTCTCTGTCTCGAGTTCAGCCATGTCGCGCCGCCCGGCCTCGCCGCCGCCTACGATGCCTATTCGTTCCGCCTGCTGCCGCTGCTCGGCGAGATCGTCGCCGGCGACCGGGCGGCCTATGAATACCTGGTCGAGAGCATCCGCCGCTTCCCCGATCAGAAGCGCCTGGCGGCGATGATGACCGCGGCCGGGCTCGACCGGGTCGCCTGGCGCGATCTCTCGGGCGGCATCGCGGCGCTGCATTCTGGCTGGCGGCTGTAAGCCATGTGGCGCGCGCTCCGCAATCTCGCCCGCATGGTCGTCATCGCCGTCACCCTGGCCCGCCACGACGCGTTGTTCGTGTTCGACCCCTTGGGGCTGGGCGCGATCGCGGCGCTGGTCGGCGGCCTGTTTCGCCGCCGTCGCGCGGCCGACCGGCCCGGCCAGCGCCTGGCCGCCGCCTTGCAGGAACTCGGCCCCAGCTTCATTAAATTCGGCCAAGCGATCTCGACCCGGCCCGATCTAGTCGGCGAGGCGGTGGCCCGCGACCTGGCCGAATTGCAAGACCGCCTGCCGCCCTTTTCCGGCGCCATCGCGCGTGAGATCATCGCCAGCGAACTCGATACCCCGCTCGACGCGGCCTTCGTCCGCTTCGAGGACGAAGCGGCGGCGGCGGCCTCGATCGCCCAAGTCCATTTCGCCACCACCAGCGACGGCCGCGCGGTCGCGGTCAAGGTCCTGCGCCCGGGCATCGAGGCCGCGTTCGCGCGCGATCTCGACCTGTTCTACTGGTTGGCCGAACTGGCCGAGCGCCTGCGGCCGAGCCTGCGCCGGCTCAAGCCGGTCGAGGTGGTGCGTATCCTGGCCGAATCGGTGGCGATCGAGATGGACCTGCGCTTCGAGGCGGCGGCGGCCTCGGAACTAAGCGAGAATCTGGCCCATGATAGCGGCTTCGTGGTTCCCACAATCGACTGGCGGCGGACCGCGCGGCGGGTGCTGACCATCGCCCGGGTCGAGGGCATCCGCATCGACGACCGCGCGGCGCTGATCGCCGCCGGCCACGACCTCGACGCGATCATCGAAAAGGCCGGCCGCTCGTTCTTCAACCAGGTCTTTCGCGACGGCTTCTTCCATGGCGATCTGCATCCGGGCAACCTGTTCGTCGATGCCGCCGGCGATATCGTCGCCGTCGATTTCGGCATCATGGGACGGCTCGACCGCGACAGCCGGCGCTACCTCGCCGAGATGCTGATCGGCTTCCTCGCCGGCGATTACGCCCGCGTCGCCGAGGTCCATTTCGAGGCCGGCTATGTGCCCGCGCACAAGTCGCGCCCCGCTTTCGCCCAGGCCTGCCGCTCGATCGGCGAACCGATCCTCGGCCGACCGCTCAACGAAATCTCGCTGGGCCGGCTCCTGGGCCAGCTTTTCCAAGTCACCGAGGCCTTCGACATGGAGACCCAGCCGCGGCTTCTGCTCTTGCAAAAAAGCATGCTGCTGGCCGAGGGACTGGGTCGCAGTCTCAATCCCGAGGTCAATATCTGGATTCTGACCCAGCCGTTGATCGAGGATTGGATGCGCGAAAATCTGGGCCCCGAAGCGCGCCTGCGCGAGACCAGCGAGGAGGCGATGGCGACGTTGCGACGCCTGCCGGGGCTGCTCGCCGACGCCGAGCGGCTGCTGGCCGACATGGCCTCGGGCGGCCTGCGCCTCCACCCCGACACGGCGCGCGCGATGGCCGCCCATCGCGGCGGCGGCACGGCGGCGGCGGTGGGCTGGCTGGCGCTGGCGGCGTTGCTGGTCGCCTGCATCGCCTTGTTCCTGTGATCGGCGCGGATGGCGCGTGGACTTGCGCCCGACGAGGCCGGGACCTAGGTTAGATCGGGTTTCGGGTAACCGGCGCGCGGGGCGGCCATGCTCGACGGCAAGCGTATCCTTCTGGTCATCGCCGGCGGCATCGCCGCCTACAAATCGCTCGAACTGATCCGCCGCTTGCGCGATCGCGGCGCCCGGGTGCGCTGCGTGTTGACCCGGGCCGGGGCCGAATTCGTCACGCCGCTGTCGGTATCGGCACTCTCGGGCGAGCGGGTGTATGGCGATCTCTTCTCGCTAACGGACGAGAGCGAGATGGGCCATATCCGCCTCTCGCGCGAGGCCGATCTGGTGGTGGTCGCGCCGGCGACCGCCGACTTGATCGCCAAGATGGCCGCCGGCCTGGCCGACGACCTCGCCAGCACCCTCCTGCTCGCCACCGACAAGCCGGTGCTGGTGGCGCCGGCGATGAACACCGAGATGTGGGACCATCCGGCGACCCGGCGCGCGGTCGCGACGATCGCCGCCGACGGGGTGGCGCGGGTCGGCCCCGGCGACGGCGATCTCGCCTGCGGCGAGGTCGGCCCCGGACGGATGGCCGAGCCGGCCGAGATCCTGGCCGAGATCGAGAGCCTGATCGGCGGCGACGGCGCGCTCCAAGGCGTCACGGCGCTGGTCACCAGCGGCCCCACCCACGAGGCGATCGACCCGGTGCGCTATCTCGCCAACCGCTCCTCGGGCAAGCAGGGCCACGCCATCGCCCGCGCCTGCGCCCGCCTCGGCGCCGAGGTGACCCTGGTGTCGGGGCCGACGGCGCTGGCCGACCCGCCCGGGGTGCGCGTGGTCCATGTCGAGAGCGCCCGCGAGATGCAAGCCGCCTGCGAGACGGCGCTGCCGGTCGCGGTGGCGATCTGCGCCGCCGCCGTCGCCGATTGGCGGCCGGCCCGGGCGGGCGGGCGCAAGCTCAAGAAGAACGGCGCCCCGCCCAAGCTGGCGCTGACCGAGAACCCCGACATCCTGGCCGGCCTCGCCGCCGCCGGCAACCGCCGCCCCGATCTCGTCATCGGCTTCGCCGCCGAGACCGACGCGGTGGTCGAGAACGCCATCGCCAAGCGCCGGCGCAAGGGCTGCGACTGGATCGTCGCCAACGACGTCTCGCCGTCGTCGGGGACCTTCGGCGGCGAGCGCAACACCGTCCGCCTGGTCACCGAGGACGGGGTCGAGGACTGGCCGCCGCTGGCCAAGACCGAAGTCGCCCAGCGGCTCGCCCGGCGCATCGCCAAGCGGCTCGCCGCCAGCCGGCAATGAGCCCGGTCGCGGTCGCCATCACCCGCTTGGCCCATGGCGCCGGGCTGCCGCCGCCGGCGACGGCGACGGCGGAGAGCGCCGGGCTCGATCTCGCCGCCGCCGTCGACGCGCCGCTGGTGATCGCGCCGGGCGCGTGGGCGCGGGTGCCGACCGGCCTGGCCATCGCCCTGCCGCCGGGCCACGAGGCCCAGGTTCGGCCGCGCTCGGGGCTGGCGCTGAAATACGGCGTCACCGTGCTCAACGCGCCCGGCACCATCGACGCCGATTATCGCGGCGAGGTCGGGGTCATCCTGATCAACCACGGCCAGCGGGCCTTCACCGTGACCCGGGGCATGCGCGTCGCCCAGTTGGTGGTGGCGCCGGTCGCGCGGGTCGATTGGGTGGCGGTCGCCACTCTCGACGAAAGCGAGCGTGGAGACGGCGGCTTCGGCTCGACCGGGGTCGCGAGCGCCGGCTGATGGACTTCACCGAGGCCCAGTTACGGCGCTATGCGCGCCACATCATCCTGCCCGAGGTCGGCGGCGTCGGCCAGGCCAAGCTGCTGGCCGCCCGGGTGCTGGTGGTCGGCGCCGGCGGGCTGGGCTCGCCAGTGCTGATGTATCTCGCCGCCGCCGGGGTCGGCACCCTGGGGGTGATCGACGACGACCGGGTCGATCTCTCCAACCTCCAGCGCCAGATCATCCACGCCACCTCGCGGGTCGGCATGGA
>Ga0114931_10002743_pt1 | contig 22380 bp, 23 predicted proteins | sample 2SBtaG_FD_89579 | JGI IMG/M metagenome (GOLD analysis project Ga0114931, IMG submission 89579) | Deep subsurface microbial communities from Kolumbo volcano to uncover new lineages of life (NeLLi) - 2SBTROV14_V59a metaG | ecosystem: Environmental > Aquatic > Marine > Volcanic | place: Kolumbo... | reverse complement strand
CTCCTTTATCCTGTCAAACCGCGCCATGATTGTCTACCCCTGCATTTGCGACGCCCATTTTTATACAGACCTCGCAAACCCTTGCTACCATTGAGCTTCAAGATTCATGCTTCAGGGCTGCATTCGATGCACCACCATTGCCGGGCGCGGCGGAACGGTGCATGGAATGCACCCTACCTCTCGGCGCCGGCGGCGTTGTGGGCGATCATGGGGGCGTTGGTTTGCGCGTCGGCCGTGATTCGGTGACTATCGAACGGAAATGCCGATCTTTTGCTGAATAGGCTTTCACGAGATGCCTCATTACCGTCGTGCGGATACTCCCGGCGGAACGTACTTCTTCACCGTCGTGAGCTATCGGCGACAACCCTTCCTGTGCGATCCCGATGTGCGCGCGGCCCTGCGTCAAGCAATCCTCAACACTCGAGGCATCCAACCTTTTACCGTCGAGGCCTGGGTGTTGTTGCCTGATCACTTGCACTGCATTTGGACCCTCCCTGAAGGGGACGCCGACTTCGACGGGCGCTGGGCACGGATCAAGCGATTCGTTACCAAGGAGTGCCGCGCGTATCTGCATCGGAATGGCTTGATGCATGCATCCAAAGAGCGGCGCAAGGAATCCACTTTATGGCAGCGGCGCTACTGGGAACATCTGATCCGCGATCCGCGCGACTTTCGGCGACACTTGGATTATCTGCACTTCAATCCAGTCAAACATGGCCTCGTTGCGCGCGTCATCGATTGGCCATATTCAACCTTTCACCGGCATCTGAGGCGCGGCGTCTATGCGGAGAATTGGGCCGGGGAGAGTATTCGCGACACGGGAAATATCCGTTTCGGCGAATGAGCCGGGGCCGGGGAATGGTGCATGAAATGCACCCTACCGGCTAAGGTGCGTGGAACGCACCCTACGTCGGTTGCGCCCGGCCATCGCCGTGGGATTGTAGGGTGCATTCCATGCACCAATTCATCGCCGGGGCAATTACAGGAAGTTGAACAGCGACAGATTTTGAATCGAGACAAAGGACTTCTGGGCCGCCTGGAGGCTGGTATTGCCCCGGGTCAAGCGGGTGATCGCAGCGGCGATATCGACGTCGCTCACCGCGCTGATATTGCTCCGCAGGAACAGGTCGACATCGGCGTTGTTCTGGCGCTCGTTATCGATGGTGTTGAGGCGCGCGCCGACCCGCGCGCGCATCCGGTTCATCTTTTCCAGGCCTTGGTCGATGTTGCTGAGCGCGGCGCCAATCTGATTCGAGCGCCGGGTGCCGACCGCGGCACTGTTGCCGGAGATCTCGAGCGCATCGACGAGTCCTTGCAACGTGGCAAAAAGATCCTGGTTGGCGCTGGGGTTGAGAGTGAACTGATCGCCTGCCGCTGGGCTGCCGGAAATGCTGACCGACGTCCCGGGGATACTGGTGATGGCCGCACCGTCGACATATGGCACGCCGCTGGCAATCGTGGTGCTGGTGCTGGTGTCGACTACGTCGAACGCGGTAGCGCTGGTGAACTGGATGCGGTAGACGTCGCCGGTATAGAGCGCCGGGTCGACCAGACTCCCGGCGTCGACCAGGCCGGTGCCGGTATTGGCGGCGGCGGCACCGGCAACGAAGATTCCGTTACCGGTGCGGATGCTCTGGAATACGTCGCTGCCGGGATCACCGACCTGAATCCGGGTTCCGGTGGCGATCTGCAGGGAGCGCGCGCCCTGGTCGCCGGAATAGCTGACACCGGTTGTCGAGTGCGCGAACGGCGGGGTACGGACGGTGGTTCCCGCGAACAGGTAGTCGCCGTTGGCGTCGCGGGTGTTGGCAATTCCGATCAGAGCCTCGAGGTTCTGCTTCACTTCGGTCGCGATCGCGGCCCGATCGGTGGCCGAAAGAGGGGCGTTATTGCCCTGGACCGCCAGTTCCCGGACCCGCTGCAATAGATCGGTCACGTGTTTGAGCGCGCCGTCCTCCTGTGCGAGGCGGTTCTCGGCGTGATCGGCGTTGGCCTTGTACTGGCCGTTGAGGGCCAACGCCTGTTCCAGATCCAGCGCTCGCCCGGCGCCGGCCGGATCATCGGCCGGCGTCAGGATCCGTTTGCCGGTGGCGAGCTGCTGCTGAGTGTGCAACAGACCCGTTTGCACGTCCTGAATCGCGGCGAGTCCGCGCTGAAACAGCAATGAAGTGGAGACCCGCATGACTACCTCGACATCACCTGGATGAGGGTTTGGAAGATCTGGTTGGCGACCGAAATGGTCTGCGCGGCGGCTTGATATGCCTGTTGGTTCTTCAGCAGCTTTGCGGCCTCTTCGTCGAGATTCACCCCGGAGGTGGATTCGCGCGCGGCGACGATTTGATCCTGCACCGCGTGCTGGGCGGTGGCGTTGGTGGCTGCCTGCGCGGCCAGCGAGCCGACCCGGGTGACCTCGCGGGTGTAGGCGGTCTCGAAGCTCGCGGTCGCACCGTCGAGCGGCGTCGCGAGTTCCATCCCGGCAAGCACCAGCGCGTTTCGGTTGTCGCCCACCGCGCCGGTGGCTGCGCCCACCGTCACCACGTCGCCGGCTTGTGGTGCACCGTCCAGGCTGAATGTGTAACCGTTGAAGGAGATCGGTTGGCCCGGCGTGTAGCTCAGCCCGGTCGTCGGACTCCCGGTTAGCGCACCGCTCACGTCGAAAGTTGTCGCCGAGGTGAAGGTGACGGTGAGTGGATTGGTGAGGTTCGGATCGGCGCCCGAGGCGTCCACGCTGACGTTGCTGACCGATGCGCTGCCGGTGTTGCCGCTGTTGGCAGCCGGCACGGTGTTATTGAAGACAAAGCCGTCACCGGCCGCAGGTGCTCCGTTGAGCGTGAAGTCGAGCCCGTTGAAGGTGTAGCTGTTGCCCGCAACGTAGGGCACGCCGGTCGCGAGCGAGGCGCCGGAGGTGGCGTCCACGACGTCGAAGGTACCGGGCGCGGTGAACGTAATCGAGAGCGTATCCTCGGGCGAATTGACGCGCGGCGCGGAGGCGCTGAGATCGCCCTTGTTGGTCAGCGCCACGGCCGCGCGCACCGGCGCCGCGGCGGCAATCCCGCTCGGCGCCGTGACCGCCAAGCCGATCGCGCCGGCGGCGAAACGGGTCGGTTGAATGAGAAAACGGTCGCCGCTCGCGATCGTGCCGCCGGTGAGACTGATCTCGACCCCGTCGACCACCGCACTGCTCGCGGGGAAGCCGGAGAGCGTCGTCTGGACCCCGTCGGAGAGGCGCGTGAGGGTGTAGTTCGCGCCCTGGCGCTCGAGCTGGTAATCGCTGGCGGTCAGGGCACCGACGTCGCGCAGCTTGACGGCGAGCGTGGCTGCCGGCGCGCCGCTGTTGGCGGAGTGCGGAAACACCCGCGCCGCGGTACTGTCGAGGTCGGTGAACAGATCGCCACCGCGCGCACCGTTCAGATCGGTGCCGAGACGATGCTGGGTGTTGGCCTCATGGCTGAGCGCGAGCGCCACGCGACCGACGGCGTTCTGGGCCGGATCGAGCACCTGGCTGCGAAAGTTCAGCAGACCGCCCAGTCGACCGCCGCTGAGCACGCTGCTCACCACGCCGCCACCACCGCCGCTCGGGCTATAGGCCACCTCGAGCCGGGTCGGATCGAAGGATCCCGCGACCACGCTCAACGGCGCCGCGGTGGCGCCCACCACCAGCGCCTGCCCCGATCCGGTGGTCACCGTTATCGAGCCGTCGTCCTGGGTGAAGGTATTGATCCCGACCCGCTCGGCGAGCTTGCGTATCTGTTCGTCCCGGGTGTCGCGCAGATCGTTGGCCGGGGCGCTGAACTTGGCCTCGGTCTCCATGATCTGGCGGTTGATCCGGGCGATCGCGGCGGCGCCGTCGTTGATCTCGCTGACGATCTGCCGGATCCCGCCGTTGAAGGTGTCGCGCTGCTCGTCGAGACGCCGATCGAGGGTTTGAAAGCGTTGCACCAGCGCCTCGCCCCGGCTCAGCGTGACTTGGCGCGCGGGCACCGAGGTCGGATCGTCGGCGACCCCGTGGACGGCGCCGAAAAAGCCCTGGATCGCCGGACTCAGGCCGCCCGATTGGCCACCGATCAGGTTGTCGATCTGTGCAGCGAACTGCTGAAAGGTGTCGAGCGAGGTGGAGGTCGAGGTGCTGGAGCGCAACTGGCCGGTGAGAAATTCGCTGTACACGCGCGTGATCCCGGTCACCGTAACCCCGGCGCCGACGAAACCGATCCCGTTGCCGGTGGTCTCGCGGGCCGCCAGATCGACCCGCTGGCGGGTGTACCCGGGCGTGTTGACGTTGGCGATGTTGTGCCCGGCGGTGGCCAGCCCGGTCTGCGCCGCCTGCAGCCCCGAGAGCCCGGATCCCAACAGACCATGAGGTCCTGCCATGAATTTACTCCTGCAATCGCTACGTTATCGTCAGATCGGACGGTTTTCTTTAAGCGCCCGCACCCGCGGCATCAGCGCCAGCACCTTGTCGGCGTAGGCGGGATCAGTGGCGTAGCCGCCGTCCTGCAGCGCGTGCATGTAGGCGCTGGGATTGGCCGCCCCGAGCGCGGCGCGGTAACGCGGGCTGTCGCTCACCAGCCGAACGTAGTCCTCGAAACCCTCGGCGAAAGAGCGGTAGGCGCGAAACGGCGCCCGCACCCGGCGCATCGCGCCGTCGCGGTATTCGAGGGTGCTCTTGATCACGCGCGCACCATGCCAGTCACCATGGGCCTTGATCCCGAACAGGTTGTGACTGCTGGCGCCGTCGTCGCCGCGGATCACCGCCCGACCCCAACCGGTCTCGAGCGCCGCCTGGGCCACCAATAATTCGGGCGCAACCCCGAGTGCCTCGCCCGCACGGCGTGCGTGCGACCACAATGAATCGACGAAGCCGCGCGGTGACGAAGGCGCCGGCACGCCGGTTTCCGGTACCCGCTCAGGGGCCCGTGGCGCGGTCGGGCGCGCGATCGGCGGCAACATCGGCCGCGCCGCCGGCCGCGGCAAAATCGTCCGTGCAACCGTCTCGGACTCCCCGGAAGGCGGTTTGCCGCCGAGTTGCCGAACCAGCGCATCGCCTAGGCCCAGGCTCGATTTTCGCGCCATATCCAGGCTGATTTGTTGGTCGAACATGTCGCGATAGAAACGCATCCGGTCACTACCGAAAATCGGATCACCCGGGGTCGCGGCGCGCATGCTCTTGAGCATCATCTGCAAAAACATCGCCTCGATCTGGGTCGCCGCCTCGCGCGCCGCCTTGGGATCACTTCCACGTGCGCGGGCGCGCAGTTCGGTCAGCCCACCGATGTCGGTGTAGACCCCCGCACTCGGTATCAATGCACCGCTCACCAGCACCACCCCTCCGCGCCACGCTCACGGGTCGCGAGCGTCAGCATTCCAAACTCACCGTTCTTCATTTTCGGCTGAAGAGGGTTCCGGGTTCCCGGTTCAAAGGTTGAAGATCGCTACGCCGCATACTCTTAACTCCGAACTCTGAACCCTGGTTGAAGAGGGTTCCGGGTTCCCGGTTCAAAGGTTCGAAGGTTGAAGATGGCTACGCCACATGTTCTCAACCCTGAACCTCTGAACCCTGAACCTCTCAACCCTGAACCTCTCAACCCTGAACCTCTGAACCCTGAACCTCTGAACCTCTGAACCCTGCGCCCTGAACCCGCTAGATGACGATCAACTGGGCTCTCAGCGCACCGGCCTGCTTCAGCGCCTGGAGAATGGCAACCAGATCGCTGGGGGCGGCACCAACCTCGTTAATCGCGCGCACGACCTCTTCCAGCGAGCTACCAGTCCCGAACAGGAACGCCCGGCTACCCTTTTCTTTGACGTCGATCTGCGACTGCGGAACCACGGTCGTGGTTCCGCCCGCGAGCGGCGCCGGCTGACTCACCCGGGTGGTGTTGGTGATGGTGACCGACAGGCTGCCGTGGCTCACCACCGCGGGCGTTACCGTGACATGGCGCCCAATCACCACGGTGCCCGAACGGGCGTTGATGATCACCCGCGCCGGCGCGTCACCTGGCGTCACGTCGATATTTTCCAGCAGCGATGCGAAGCCGACCCGTTGCGCGGCTTCGCGCGGCGCGTTGACTTGCACGGTGGTGGCATCCACCGGGCGCGCCGCACCGTCACCCATGACCTTGTTGATCGCGCGACTGAGCCGCTCGGCGGTGGTGAAATCGGGACTGTGCAAGTTGAAGTAGAGGAAGTCGCCGCGGGCGAACACGGTCGGCGCGGGGCGCTCCACGGTCGCGCCGTTGGGGATCCGTCCCACGGTCGGAACATTCACCGAAATGCTGTTGCCGTCCTGGGTGGAGGCGCCGAAACCGCCGACGATGAGATTGCCCTGCGCGAGCGCGTAAACCAGCCCGTCGGCGCCCTGCAAGGGACTCAACAACAGGGTTCCGCCGCGCAGGCTCTTGGCGTTGCCGATCGTCGAGACGGTGATATCGATGGACTGGCCCGGTTTGGCGAAGGGCGGCAGCATGGCGCTCACCGACACCGCGGCGACGTTCTTGAGCTGCGGCGTGACCCCCGGCGGGATCACCACCCCGAAGCGCTTGAGCATGCTCTTGAGACTCTGCACCGTGAACGGCGCCTGTCCGGTGCTGTCACCGGTACCGTCGAGGCCGACCACCAGGCCGTAGCCGACCAGTTGGTTCGCACGGACTCCGGCGAGGCTCGCCAGGTCCTTGACCCGCTCGGCGCGGACCGCGCCGGCGCTGAGGATCAGCAAACCGGCGAGCGCCAGCCACGCCGTAGGACGAGTGCACCCGGAGCCATGTACCGCATTGACCATGAAAGTCTCCCGTCGCCGCGCTCAAAAGGGGAACAGCGCGCTGATGAAAAAGCGCCCGAGCCAGCCGAGCACATTGGCGTCGGCGCTCTGGCCCTTGCCGGTATAGATGATTCGTGCATTGGCGACGCGGGTCGAAACGATCGTGTTGTCGGCCGCGATGTCGGCTTGGCGCACCACCCCCGAGATCCGTACGTACTCGTCACCGCGATTGAGGGTGAATGCCTTTTCGCCCTGCACCACCAGGTCGCCGTTAGGCAACACCTCGGCCACGGTTACGGTGATGTCGCCGGTCAAACTGTTGCTCTGGTTGGCGTCGCCCTCGCCCGAGAAATCGGTCGACGAACTGAGGCTCGCGCCGAGGTTGTTGTTGCTGTGGCTGGCGAGTGGCAGGGCGGCGGGCGTACCGAACTGGACCGCCGAGCCAAGCACCGTGGGATTGGTGATAGTCGTGGAATTGGTCTTTTTGATGGTCGTATCGGATGCCTTTTTGGCCGCGGTTTTCTCCGTCAAGCGCACGGTCAGGACGTCGCCGACACGATGCGCTCGCAGATCCCGAAACAACTCCATGCCGTATCCGACGCGGTAGATCGCGCCGGCGGTCGGCGCCGGTGGATGCGGTGGACGGGGTCGCACCGCGGCGAAATCGGGGTCGTGCGCGGGGGTGGTGGCACAGCCGGTAAGGACCACGCTCAGACCAACGGCAACCGCGGCCAGCGTTCGCATCGGGGTGACTTTATTCATGTATCCGCTCTTAATTCTCAACCGGGGACCCTGGTTGAAGAGGGTTCCGGGTTCCCGGTTCAAGGTTCGAAGGTTGAAGACGGCTACGCCACATGCTCTCAATCTCTCAACCTCTGAACCCAGAACCTCTGAACCCTGAACCTCTCAACCTCTCAACCTCTCAACCTCTGAACCTCTGAACCCTGAACCTCTGAACCCTGAACCCTGAACCTCTGAACCCTGAACCCAGAACCCTGAACCTCTGAACCTAGAACCCCTTAAAGGTTGTTATTAACGTATCGGAGCATTTCGTCGACGCTGGCAATCGCCTTGGAGTTCATCTCGTAGGCGCGCTGGGTCTCGATCATGTTGACCAGTTCCTCGACCACGTTGACGTTGGAACTCTCGACCGAGCCCTGCACCAGGGTGCCCATGCCCGAGGCACCCGGACTGGCGGTCTGTGGCGAGCCGCTCGCGGCGGTTTCGACAAAAAGATTCTGGCCACGCGGCTCGAGTCCGGCGGTATTGATGAAGTCCGCCACTTCGATGGTGCCGATTTGGGTCGGCGTTGAACTACCCGCCACCAATGCAGAGACGGTGCCATCCGAGCCGACGGTGAGGCTCAGGGTGTTCTGCGGTACGGTCAGTCCAGGCTGCAAGGTGTAGCCGTCGGCGGTCACGATTTGGCCGCCCGAATCGAGTTGGAAACTGCCGTCGCGGGTGTAACCGACGGTCCCGTCGGGAAGCAGGACTTGGAAGAATCCGCGCCCCTGCATCGCCAGATCCAGGTTGCCGCCGGTCTGGAAGATGTTGCCCTGGGTAAAGGTTTTCTCGGTCGCGACGATTCGCACCCCGGTACCGAGCATCAGGCCCGAAGGCAGCTCGGTGCTCTGCGAGGATGCGGCGCCCGGCTGGCGGACGTTCTGGTACAGTAGGTCGGAAAAGATCGCGCGCCCGCGTTTGAAGCCGGTGGTGTTGACGTTGGCCAGGTTGTTGGCGATAACCGCCATCCGGGTCTGCTGCGCATCGAGCCCGGTCTTCGCTACCCATAACGCTTCGGTTGCCATCGGTCAGTTCCTCATCTCAACGGTTGCTCGGCGATCGGCCAGCGTCGCTCAGGCGATCCTGAGCATCTGCGTCGCCGTACTGTCATCTTCTTTCGCGGTATTCATCATCCGTACCTGGAGTTCGAAGCGTCGTGACAGTTCGATCATCCGTACCATCGACTCGACCGCGCTCGCGTTGCTCTGCTCGAGCGCCCCGGCGACCAGCTTGACCGCGGCATCGGGCTCCGCCGTGGCGCCGCCGCGGACGCGCAACAGGCCGTCCGCGCCCTTTTCCAACGTGTTGGGATCGGGGCTCACCAGCTTGATCCGATCGACCACCGCGAGCGACGCGTTGGCTTGCCCGGCGGCCTGCACTGAAATGCTGCCGTCGGCACCGATCGAGAGTTTGGATGCGGGCGGTATCGCGATCGACCCACCGTCGCCGAGCACCTGGCGCCCGGCACCGTTGGTCAGCAGACCGTTGGCATCGATCCGCAAGTCACCGGCACGGGTGTAGGCCTCACTGCCGTCCGGCGCCTGCACGGCAATGTAGCCGCGCCCGTCCACCGCCACGTCGAGGTCGCGTCCGGTGGTGCGGATCGCGCCGGGCTGGAGATCCACGCCGGGACGTTCCTGCATCGCAAAGACCCGCGTCGGGAGGCCCGGCCCGTACAGCGGCATGCTGCGGAACTGCTCCAGATCGGCACGAAACCCGGTGGTGCTGACGTTCGCCAGATTGTGCGCCTGGGCCGCCTGGGCGCGCAGCGTCTCGCTGGCGCCGGTCATCGCCACGTAAAGCATACGGTCCATAGCGTGTGTCCTGGTCTCCGCGATTCAACGCTAGCGGATGTTGATCACCGCCTGGGTGATCTGGTCCTCGGTCTGGATCACCTGGGCGTTGGCCTGGAAGTTGCGCTGCGCCTCGATCATGTTGACCAGTTGCTCGGAGATGTTGACATTCGACTGTTCCAGGGCACCCGACTGAACCAGCCCCAGGCTCGCCGACCCCGGCACCCCGATTAACGGTGCGCCGGAGGTCCCGGTCTCGACCCAGGTTGTTTGATTGTTCGGCTTGAGCCCCTGCGGATTGCTGAAATTGGCGATCGCGACCTGGCCCTGAACCGTGGACTGGCCGTTGGAAAAGCGCGCCAGCATCAGGCCGGTCTCGTCGATGTCGAGTCCGGTTAACTGGCCGGTGGTGTAGCCGTCCTGCGACAGCTTGTCGACTCCGAACGGGGCGCCCACCTGAGTGGTTCCGGTGTAATCCACGTTGAGGGTGATTGGCGCCGCGCCGTTGGTGGGGGTGAAAGTGCCGTAGCTCACCGGCATCGCCGCGGTGAGCTGGCCGCTGCTGTTGAAGGTCAGGGTCTGGGTTGCGGTGGTCTGTGCATTGTCGCCGTCGATCCGCAGGTAGCTCGCCCACTGATTGGGGGTCGAACTCTTGGCGAAGTAGAGCGTCGCGGTGTGCGCGCTGCCCAGCGAATCGAATACCGACAGCGCCGACGAGTTGTTGAAGGTCGCCGGATCACTGGGATCGAAGGCGCCGCTTGGCGCAGTTCCGTTGGCATCCAGATTGACGCCGACGTCGACCTTGCTGCTGGCCTGCGGTTGAAGATTCGCCGACGAGACCTGCAACGGCCCGAGCGCGCCGTTGACCGAACCGTTGACCGCGCCGAAGCCGGTCAGTTTCTGACCGGTGCTGTTGGCCACGAAGCCGTTCTTGTCGATCCCGAATTGCCCCGCCCGGGTGAAGCTCTGCGAACCGTTGTCGTCGAGCACGAAAAAGCCCTGACCGTTGATCGCCAAGTCCATGCTGTTGTCGGTAAAGGATAAGTTGCCCTGGCTGAACTGCTGCGCGACCGCGGTCAGTTGCACCCCCTGGCCGATCGCATCCTGCGAGCTGCCGAGGTTCGAGACCGCGTAGATATCGGCGAACTCGGCGCGCGACTGTTTGAAGCCGGTGGTCGAGCTGTTGGCGATGTTGTTGCCGGTTGTATCCAGGTCCGCGGTTGCGGCCTTCATGCCGCTCACTGCTATACGAAATGCCATTTCTCGCTACCTCGTCGCTTACAGAAGCTGGTCGATTTGATTCATGTCGACCGCACCGACGCCCTGCAGGTTGAGCGTCACGCCGGCCGGATTACGATTCAGGGTGACGCTGTCGACGTGGGCGCGCAGTAACGTAGGCACCGCCTGTTCACCGCTGTCGCCGTTGGCCAATGCCTGAACTTGATAGTATCCGGGCGCGGCCGAACCGCCGCCGTCGACGAGGCCGTCCCACTCGAAATTCACCTTTCCACCGGGCTGCGCGCCCAGATCAATGCTGCGAACATGGCCACCGGCCGGGTCGCTGATCCGCACCACCAGATCGGCGCTGGGAGTCGCCAGATCGACGGCGCCCGCGACCGTGCCGCCGGCGCTCAGCAAAGCGCGATCGCCGCGCACCAACACCTCACGCCCGACCATGGTCGACGCCTGCAAGGCCTGGCTGGATTGCAACGAACCCGCCAGCGACTGCACCGACTGCTGGACCCCGTTGATCCCGGTCACCGTGGAGAACTGCGCGAGCTGGCTCAAAAACTGGGTACTGTCCAGCGGCTTCAATGGATCCTGGTTCTTGAGCTGGGCGACCATCAATTCGAAGAATTGCTTTTGGCCGAGCGCACTCGGATCCTTTTTCTCGGGAGACGGCACACCGATCCCGAGATCCGCGATCCGCGCGGCCTGTTGCAGGTTGTTTATCTCACTCATTTCTCGTGCTCCCGACGTGATTCGTCATTGGGTGGCTTCAGCTAACGCCCCAGGGCCAGGGTCCGAAGCAGCATCTGCTTGGACGTATTGATCAATTCGACATTGCCCTGAAAGGCGCGCGAGGCGGAAATCATGTCGGCCATCTGTTCCACCGTGTTGACGTTGGGTAGATAGACGTAGCCGTCGCGGTCGGCGGCCGGGCTCTCGGGGTGATACTCCTTGCGCAATGGCGCCTGACTCTCCACCACTGCCCGCACCCGCACTCCCGGCGTCTCGCGACGGCGGCCGTGGGCGTCGCGCAGTACGGTTTCGAACACCGGCAGGCGTGCGCGATAGGTTCGGTCGCTGCTGCTGCTGACGCTGTCGGCATTGGCGAGGTTGCTGCTCACCAGATTGAGCCGCAACGACTGGGCATCGAGCGCCGAACCGGCGGTGTCGAATATGCTGAATAAGGACATGAACTGCTTCCCTCGAGACGCGCTTCGGCTACCCTTAGCGGCCGCCGCTGATGGCGAGCCGCAACTGGTTGATGCGGCCGCCGAGAAAGGTGAGGCTGGCTTGGTAACGAATGGCGTTGTCCAGAAAGGCCGCCTGCTCGCGCTGGGTATTGACGGTGTTGCCGTCGAGCGACGCCTGTAAGGGCGTGCGATAGAGCGGACGCACGCCGAACGGCGCACCACTCGGCGAGCCACTCAGGTGGCCGGGATTCGTGACCCGTGGCGCCAGCGCGAAACCGGTCTGCATGGTCTGATCGAGGGCGGCCTGAAAATCGATATCCCGAGCCTGGTAGCCGGGCGTATCGGCGTTGGCGAGATTGGCGGCCAACAGACTCGCACGATAGGCGCGCAGATCGAGTATCCGGGGTTCGATACCAAATGCCTGATCCAGTTTCATCTTCGTCCTCGCCGGTTCCGCTGTTCTTCGCTCGCTCGGTAAAATGCAGAATGCATGCCAACTAGCGACCACATTACGATTCAATAACTTAGCTCGCCCAGCCCGACACGCGACGGCAACCAGGCGGCAAGAAGCGGCCACCGCGGCAAAGCGGTTCCTCGCGACAAGCGAGTTCACCGCCTCCAGCGCGGCGAGCCCCGGCGACCAACCGCGGCGTCCACCGCACCAAGCCGGAAGGGCATGGCGGCGCCGAATTCACACCCGCGCAAGCACGCACGCTATTGTTAATTGAGAAAATTCGCGGGACGCCAGGACGAGGAGCGAGAGCAAATAGTGCGCGCGCAGGTCGCCACGGTGCCGCAACTTCGATCCTGAAGGGCGCGGTGCCGCCATCCGGCACGGTTGTTGCTTCCATTGAGGACAATCCCTTACAGGAAGCAACAAGACAGGAAGCAACAAGATGCGCATTCCTCATAAGCAGCGCCCGACGACAGGGGCTTCGACATGGATGGTGCCGCTACTGTGGGCACTCGGCATGGTGCCCGGCGTCGGCGCGGCCGCCGCCAACCCGATACAGGATCTCGCCGCGCTGCGTACAACGGTGTATACCTTTCTCCGTGTCCACGCGCAAAACCTCTATGGGCGCACCGAGGTCACGGTCGGCAACATCGACAGCCGCTTGCGACTCGCACGCTGCGACGCACCGCTGGAAGCCTTTCTGCCAAGCGGCGATATGCACGCCGGCACGATCACCGTCGGGGTACGCTGTCCGGGCACGCGACCCTGGCGTTTGTACGTTTCCGGCCGGATTCGTCTCTACCGGCCGGTGGTGGTGCTTCGGCGCGCGTTAGTGCGTGGTGCGGTACTGAGCAGCGGCGATTTGAGGCGCGAGACCCGCGACGTCTCGTCACTACATGCCGCCTTTCTCAGCGATCCCGCACGCGCGGTCGGCTTGCGGCTGCGGCGGCGAGCGGTCGCCGGTGCCTTACTGCGCGCATCATGGCTCGCCGCGCCCACCCTCGTGCACCAGGGACAACGGGTGATCCTGCTCGCCAAGTCCGAGGGATCGAGATCCGCGCCTCTGGCAAGGCATTGGCCAATGGCGCGCTCGGCCAGCGCATCGCGGTGCGCAATCTGCGCTCCAAGCGCCTCGTGGAAGGCGTGGTCAGTACCGGTGGCACCGTCCTGGTACCGATGTGAGGGCGGTAGGGGGTTACGAGTTCGGGTTCCGGGTTCCCGGATCAAGGTTCAAAGGTTGAAGACGGCCGCGCCACATGCTCTCAACCCGGAACCCTGGTTGAAGAGGGTTCCGGGTTCCCGGTTCAAGGTTCAAAGGTTGAAGATGGCTACGCCACATGCTGTCAACCCTGAACCTCTGAACCTCTGAACCTCTGAACCCTGAACCCTGAACCTCTGAACCCCTGAACCATCTTCTCTGATAATGCTAAAGTTCAACCGCGCCAGGCCGATACAGGGACCGGCAAAAGTGCTTTGCACGCACGTTTCGCGGCATTCGCCATAGCTGCCGCGTGAGGTTAATAATGAGTATTATCAAAGGGTTGGGAAATAATCTCAATCAGTTCCCCGGGCCCGCCCAGCGCGCATCGCGAGCGGACGCTGCGCGCTCGCAAGGGGCAACCGATTCCGATCGCGCCCGCGAAAGTGGCGAAATCGTCGAAACCGATGGCGACAAGCTGAGCTTGACCGCGGCCGCCAGCAAGCTGCGGGATCTGACCAATGGACTGGAACAACTGCCGGCGGTTGACCGCAAGCGGGTCGAGGCGGTGCGCAACTCACTGGCCGACGGCAGCTTCCGGATCAACCCGGAGCGGATCGCGGACAAATTGATGCAGGTCGAGCAGCTTCTGGGCAAATCGGCGCCCCGCCTTAGTCGACAGTGAGTAACCCACGACCTCGACCCCTGGTCGTATTGTCCGGGGACGACCCTCTCGACGCGGCGCTACGCGACGCGCGGATGCTCCGCGAACTACTCGATCTGGAAGCGCAGGCGTTGACCGCGGCCCGGCCCGAGCAACTCATGGAAAACAGTCGCCGCAAACGTGAACTCGCCCAGCGCCTCGAAAGCCAATCCGCCGCGCTGCGCGACCATCTGCGAGAGGTGGGTAGTCGCGGCGATCCGCGCGCCCGACGCCTCGCCGATTTGCTACGCGATTGCCGGCGCTGCAATAGCGAAAACGGGGTGATGATCGGCGCGCTGGGACGGCATACACGCCGCGCCCTCGCGCTGCTCTCGGGGCGCACCCGGGAGGCCACCGTTTACGGACCCTCGGGTCGGGAACTGATCGTGAACGCCAACCGTCACAGCGCCCGCGCATGAGCGGCAACGTGTCGTGGGTGCGGACGCCGAAGCTTCACCTAGACATCCTCGGTTGACCGCTACATTCCCGTAGCAACCGACGGATTTGAAAGTTATCGCCTTCGATTCAGGTGTTCACCCGCTGGGTGCATCACGCGATGGAGGTGAATTGCACGCTTGCGGCGGCGCAGCGCGTCGTTACAACGCTTTGAGTAAAACACCTATTCCGCATTGCGGTGCCTTGCCCTGCACCACCGCAAACGCACACTTCACCCCGTCCAACCGATGATTCCAGATTCAAACCCCTGCGTTCGAACCGTTCCCACTCATCCAGAGCGGTGCCAAGAGGGCAAGATCCTCCGGCCGGTCGATATCCGAGCGCGGGGCGAGTTCCGTCCACTGCCAAGTAAGTTGCGCCAAACGGGCCCGCGTCGCTTTGAGCACCTCGCTGCCACCCCATTCGACCCCGGTGAACAGGCGTGCGTCGACGCGCCGCAGTCCGATCAGAACGTAACCTCCGTCGCACGCCGGGACCAACACCGCATCGCGACCCCGCGCCAGTGCGCAAGCGGCGGCACGCAGATCGTCGGCGGTCAAAAACGGGCAATCACTGCCGATCAGTAAGGCCGAACCGGCGGCGGCGACGCCGTGCGCCAACGCGCCCGCCATCCGCGCTCCCAGATCACCATCAAGCTGATCGTGAAGTGACAGCGGTCGCTCGCGCACCAGCGCCTCGACGGCCGGATGACCGCGATCCGGTGCACACCAAAGCTCCACCGGTCCAAGCGCCGCATCCAACGCCGTCGCGATCGCACGGTCGGTCATCCAGCGCTGCAGTTTTGCGGCACGGCAAGCGCCCAAACCCGGAATCAGGCGCGTTTTTACTTCGCCCGCCACCGGTGCGCGGGCCAAGATCTGCACGATCATCGGTAGCGCCGCGCCAACCGCTCCGGGTCGGCGCCCAGCCAATAGGCGAGCCGCGAGCGCCACATCATCAACACCGTGGCCGCAACTCCGGCCCTTTCCCAACGCCGACTGGAGGTCGTAACCCGTGCCCGCAAACACGCGGGTGCCGCCAGCCGCCGCAGTCTCGTCGACAGCGCCAGATCCTCCATCAACGGGATATCGGGATAGCCGCCAACCCGCATGAACGCCTCGCGGGTACAGAAGATTGCTTGGTCGCCGGTGGCAATGCCGCTGAGTCGAGAACGCAGGTTCATCGAGATTTCGATCATCCGGAAGGCGCTTCGTCGCCCCGAAAGGCACACGTCGAAACGACCCCAGACGGCGCCCGGGTACGCCAGCCCATCGAGTATGCAGCACACCGCGTCGACCGGAAGGATCGTGTCGACGTGCAGGAACAACAGGATGTCGCCACGCGCTACGCGCGCGCCGGCGTTCATCTGTCGCGCCCGCCCGGCGCTACAACACACCAGCCGATCGTGGAGTCCCGCCGCACACGCAACGGTGCCGTCGTGACTGCCACCGTCGGCCAACACCACCTCGTGCCCGGCACCGCGCAAGGAATCGAGGCGGGAGAGACACGCCTGCACCAGCGAAGCCTCGTCGAGCGTTGGAACGACCACCGAGATGCGTGGATCGTCACGCCTCGAATTACCACACTCACGCTTCACGCCGAGCTGGCTCGCGCCATTGCTATTTCCTCTCCGATCAGTGCCAAGACCAAAGAGGCTCTTGCAAAATTGCAAGAGCCGAGCGGTTCAGGGATGAACCGCCATTTTCGACGGCTGGAATCCGTTGAAAATAAAGAAACCGGGAAATCGCATTTTCCGGTTTCATCTTGCAAAACCGCCATGGAATGCAGTTTTGCAAGTACCTCAAAAAAAAATAATTGCCGTTCCGGGTGATGGACGCCCGCCCGGCAAGTCGCGAGAAAGACCAACAGCAGGGCTTTTCAACTGATGAGCAACGCCGCCCCGGCGAGATGAATCGGCACTCGGAGGGGTGAATTTATTTTTCACCGGGCCCTTGGGTTCGCAATACCGGACAACGCCAGTGCATCGACGTGCCGCCATCGGTGGCGGCCGAGTTTACGACAGAGCGCCGCCGCAACTACTCCCGTTGCCGGCCGTGCAACCGAAGCAGTGGTCGCGCACCAGCACCGATCGGCCTTCCAAATCGACCCCGATCAATTCACTCAAATGGGCGCGTGGCGTACCGTTGACACGTAGCGGCAAGTCCAGCATCTGATTGAAGTCGCAGTCATAGACATAGCCGAGCCAATCCACGCTCAGCAGGGTGCGACACATCACGCCGGCCACATTCTCTTCGCGGTGGGCCGCACGCAACAGGTCCATATACCCGGCAAAACAGCCCTGCGAGTGCAACCCGTGGGCAAAGCGCCCAACCGGCATGTTGGTCAAGGTCAGCAGGCGATCGAAAACCACGCCGAAACGGGTCTGCATCTCACGCTTGTAGTCCTCCTCGAGGGTCTGCTGTGGCGGCGGCAGCACCGGACCCTGCGGATTGTAGACCAGCTCCAGTTGCAAGCCGCAGTCCGGACGACCGTAGCCGAGCGCATTGAGCCGTTGCAAGCCACGCACGCTCTTGCGGTACACCCCCTTGCCGCGCTGGTGATCAACGTTTTCTTCAAGGTAACAAGGCAGCGACGCGACGATATCCACGCCCTGCCCGGCCAGGAATTCAGCAAGATCCTCGTGCCCTGGCTCCTCCAAAATGGTGAGGTTGCAGCGGTCGATGACCCGCAACCCTCGCGCCCGGGCCTCGCGCACCAGATAGCGAAAGTTTGCATTGAGCTCCGGCGCACCACCGGTAATATCGAGCGTCGAGATCCCCCCGGCATCAATGAAGCGCACCACGGCCTGCGCCGTTTCGAGCTGCATCTGTTCCGGTCGTTTCGGACCCGCGTCCACATGGCAATGGGTACACGCCTGGTTACAGCGATAGCCGACATTGACTTGCAGGGTGTCAAGCCGCGCCCTGCGAATCGAGGGAAAATCGGCATAGGAAACGGGAGGCAGCGCTACGGCGACCGCGGTCATTAGTGAGTGCTCCGAGTAAGACTGAGGGGGCATCCTATCCGGGCGTATAGACCGCATTCAAGTTGCTTTCGTTTCAGGCGTGACAGGCCGCCGGGGAGGCGGTTAGAATTCGCCCCTCCAACGACATGGGGCCGTAGCTCAGCTGGGAGAGCGTCGCGTTCGCAATGCGAAGGTCAGGAGTTCGATCCTCCTCGGCTCCACCATCAATCCGGACGGCGTGGCGGCAGACGCCGCCGCGCCCGCGGTACGCGCGAGCATGCCGTATTCCATGTGAGAATACGAAAGTTGCGGTTCCGCCCCGGTAGCTCAGCCGGATAGAGCGTCCGCCTCCTAAGCGGAAGGCCACAGGTTCGAATCCTGTCCGGGGCGCCCTCCAAACCGTGGCTTTCCTGCGAAAACCACCCGATGACTTGCCGGAGGCGAAGACATCAGAGCCTCTACAAATGCACCAGCGGCCATCCGTTCAGTGTCGCGGGACGAAGCGTTGCGTCAATTGGTGCCGGTGAGTGGATTCGAACCACCGACCTACTGATTACGAATCAGCTTCAAGGAGTCATGCCCACTGATTCGTTAACGTTCATTAACATTGTGAAACAGCATGTTAACCCGTATGATTGCATTCTCCGTGCTACCCTAACATTCTTGGAAATGCCCGAAAAAGGTAGCACCGGTGTAGCACGACCAAACCTATTGATCTTCAAAACTAAGGTCTACGTTATGGAACGAATGCACTTCACCCGCGCTTCAATTGAGGCGCTCCCCGACGCTGCGCCCGGTAAACGCGATTATTTTTACGATGACCGAATCGATGGATTGCAGGTCGCAGTTACCGACCGCGGAACGAAAAGCTTTTGCGTCTATCGCAAGATCAAGGGCAGGCCGAAACGGATTATCCTTGGGCGCCACCCCGATCTCTCGCCGGCTGGCGCCCGAACGGCTGCGATAAAAACGCTCGCCAAGATCGCCGAGGGCGTGGATCCGATCGCCGAGAAGCGCGCTACGCGAGCGCGAGGCGTCACACTCGACGACGCGTTCAAGGCGTTCAAACTCGCACGGAAGAACCTCAAACCAAAGACACTGTACGACTACGCGAAGATCATGGACACCGCATTTCCAGACTGGCAGCGGCACGCCGTGGCGGCGATTTCAAAGGACGATATTGCTAAACGGCATCGGGCACTCGGAACGGGTCGCGGCCAAGCCTACGCAAATCTTGCGATGCGGGTACTACGGTCGGTGCTCAATTTTGCCTCTGCGCAGTTCGAGGCCCCTGACGGCTCACCCCTACTCCCCGACAATCCTGTACGCCGCTTGTACCAGACGCGCGCCTGGTATCGTGATCGACGCCGCGATACCTACATCAAGCAAACGGAGCTTCCCGCATGGTTCGAGGCGGTCGAATCGCTTCGTGAGGGCGCAGACTTGCCGACCGGCCCGACGGTCGCCGATTACCTGCTCGTGCTTCTTTTCACCGGTCTGCGGCGTCAGGAGGCCGCTCATCTTCGGTGGTCGGACGTTGATCTCGCCGCGCGGGAATTGATCGTGCGCGAGACGAAGAACCACGAACCGCACACGCTCCCACTTTCCGACTACCTCAAGGCGCTTTTTCAAGTTCGCAGTGAAATGACATCGAGCGAGTGGGTGTTTCCGGGCGCTGACGACGGATGCCCGCTGGTGGAACCACGCGCGGCCATCGCACGGGTCGTTAAACGCTCCGGTATCGCGTTCACGCTGCACGATCTTCGCCGCACCTTCGTTACCATCGCCGAAAGCCTCGATATCCCTGCTTACGCACTAAAAAGGCTCGTCAACCACAAGATGCGCCATGACGTGACTGCGGGATACATTCAGATTACGCCCGAGCGGCTTCGGCGACCGATGCAGACGATCACGGATTTCGTGCTGGCTTCGGCGCATCGCCGACCCGGAGGCGATGTCGTGGCGTTCCATCAGGTCGATACCGCACGCGATTCAGTTGGTTGACTAAGGATCAGGCCGAATGGCAACCGAGGGGAAGAAACCGCCTTCCACTGTCGGCGAAATCATCTCGGATCTCGCCGCCGAGATGCAGCGTGCGAGAGAAGCCGAGCGGCAACGTCGGGCCGCCATGCCACCGGCCGAGCTTGCCGCGCTCGAAGCACGGGAGCGCCGCCACGTCGAAACGCGCCGCCGGGAGGCTGAAGCGCGACGCCAGGAAAAAGAAGAGCGCGCCTATCAGAAATACAAGAGCGGCTTCCTCGAATGGCTGGCAAGGGATTGGTGGACGGTTCAGGAATTCGTGAACCTGCTCCACGGTGACGCGCCTGGCTTTGATCCGTTCCTCGTCTACACCGACGACCGACGCCGAACGGACGAAACGGTCGAGCGGTGTCTTGGCGAATCGTTGGCGACGAAGACGGAACAGGGGTTCCTTTCGACAACCGTGTACGTTCGGGCTCGGGATTGTCTCGGGTGGCCTGAGCGCCGAATCGATCCCGACCCGTATTGGCGGCGTGCGATTGCCGAAACCCAAGGCTCGCGCACGAACGATTCGACGGCCGATACGTCCCGAGTCGACCACGAGGGAACTCGGAGGCGCCCCCGAGGAACCGCAGAGGGATCCCCTGAGCGCCCCCAAGGTATCCCCAGGGGATCTCTACAGGATCTGCGGAGACATTCGAGCACCGCCAAGGCGAGCGAAGGCAAACAGGCCGGCATCAAGCGCCGGAAAGACCTACTCGGAGAGTTCCTCAACCAAGTCGACTCGCGCGCGGCGGCCAACCACTACGGGTGGAATCGCGAAAGCGTTCCCGTCACCAAGAGGGACTTCTGCCGGGCGTTCTACCGTTTCGCCAGCCGCCAAGGGGCAAAGATCCCGAAAGTCGGGGAAAAAGCCATCGCGGCCGAAGCCCGTGCCCTTGGCGCTGGGTTTCAACACGGCACAAAACACACTGCAAACAACGTGTTAGACAGGTTGTTCCTCGACCGAAACTCCGCCTAACGAAACCCACCCAAACTCGCCGTTTTCGTTCGAAATCGGCGAGTTTGGCCAGTTTCTCAAGCGCTCTCGCGCGGCCACGCTCCACCCATACCTGTAGGTCCAGGTGAATGCATGTGGAGTATTGGTCATGCCGTTATCGAGACTGCTCACCCCGGGGGAGGTCGCCGATCTCCTCTGTGTAACTACGCACACGCTCGCCGTGTGGCGATGTGAAGGCCGCTACACCCTCCCCTATGTGAAGACCGGGCGCCTGGTGCGCTACCGGGAAGAAGACGTGCGCGAGTTCATCGAGGCGCACACCAACAACGCTAGCGAGGCTTCCTCTCATGTACGTTGAATCAAACCGGCGGCTGCCCCAAACGGCACCGGCTGCAGGCGGCCAGCCAATCCCACCTTACGGGCATGCGTTGATCGCAGCTCGCGAAGCAGGCTGGTCGGGCACTCTGTTCCTCGTCTGCGGCGCGCACGCATGGGAAGACGCGAAGCGCCGGATAGAGTTGCATCCGACCGTCTTGCTTCCTCCAGGCAAGGATCCTCGCGGATACCGATGGCCGGTCAGCGGGCTCGATATCCTCGTATTCGTGAAGGGTGCGATCAGCCCGGAAACCTTAGCGGCGCTCGTTGAAGACCTCCTCGCCGCTCGCGCCCGCAGCATCCTTGTGTTCGACCCGCTGGAACACCTTGGCGCTGGCCTCAAGAGTTTCGGCACGGTCTCCAGTGCCTATGGGGCGGAGGATGTGCGATGAATCCCCAACCGATCGCGGTCGCGCTCGCGCCGCCGTGGGAGGGCGTGGCCGTCCCGGACGGCTATCAACTTGCCGGAGGAGGTGTCTCGCTGGTCAAGGACAGCGGGCGGGCGATCGAAAAGCTTGCCGGCCCGGCATGGATCAAAGCTACCACCGCCGACGACGCCGGACGATTCGGTATCGTCGTCGCATGGATTGACCGTCTCGGCCAGCTTCGTGAGCGAGCATTTCCGTGCCAACGCCTCCACGACGCCGGGCGCATCCTGACCCAGCTTCTCGCCCGCTACGGTCTCGCAATCGTTCCGGGCAAAGAACGTGCGCTCGCCACTTATCTCGGAAACTTTGAAGGGATCTCCACCTGGCGGGCGGTCACGCGCGCCGGCTGGCTTGACTCCCGGGACGGGAGACTCGGCTACATCTTGGCGGGCTCGGAGGATCTGATCGGCGATGCCGGCTCAATGCCGGTCGTCGTCCAGCCGGAGCAGCGCAGCATCACGGAGGTTGCGGCGCGACCGTGCGGAACGCTGGGCGAGTGGCACCGCTACGTGCTCGACCCCTGTCGCGCGAATCCCGGATTGCTCTTCACGATACTGGCTGCCCTCGCGGCTCCCCTGCTCAAGCCTGCCCGACTCGAATCCGGTGGCTTTCACCTGTACGGGCGCAGCAGCCGGGGGAAGACAACCGCTTTGCAGGCCGCGGCGTCCGTGTTCGGGTGTGGCGCCGATCCCGCTGACTGCGCAGAACACGCATACATCCAGCGATGGAACACGACTGCGAACGCGCTCGAAGCGATCGCAGCGACCCACAATGACGCCCCGCTCCTTCTGGACGAGCTTCACAGTCTCGACGCCAAGGATCTCGGTCGCGTCGTCTACAACCTGACGGGTGGCCGGGGAAAAGCCTCGCTCACCAAGGATCGAGACTACCGCGAGCCGCGCGTCTGGCGCTGTCCTGCTACCGACGGCGTGATTTTGTAGCAGATTGGTCGGTTTGAAAATGCAGTGGCGATCAGGGAGTTCGACAGCGGTAATCGAGGCGCTCACGGCGCCTCGATTTGGTCCTTCATGCGGAAGCTTTTCCCTTCGATCGTGACGGTCTCGGCGTGATGCAGGAGGCGGTCGAGAACGG
>Ga0114931_10002742_pt1 | contig 22381 bp, 22 predicted proteins | sample 2SBtaG_FD_89579 | JGI IMG/M metagenome (GOLD analysis project Ga0114931, IMG submission 89579) | Deep subsurface microbial communities from Kolumbo volcano to uncover new lineages of life (NeLLi) - 2SBTROV14_V59a metaG | ecosystem: Environmental > Aquatic > Marine > Volcanic | place: Kolumbo... | reverse complement strand
GATCCCGAGGTAGCGCGGTCGCGACGCTTGGCGCAGCGCGAAGAATTCCTCGCCGAGGCGCCGCGCCAGGCGCGTGGCGCGTGGCGCATCGCCGTCGGTGATCACCAGGGTCCGGGTGCCGACGTCGGCGACGTCAGCCCACGGAAAACCGTGCCCCAGAGAGACCGAGAGCACCCCGTCGCGGCCCTCGAGTGCGCCCATCCGATCGACGAATCCGCGCACCGGCTGTTCGGTCGTCAGGTAGGTGCCGATCATCCGGCAATCGAACAACGCCATCACCGGGCGGGTCTTGCCCGTCGCCGCGTCGGCGATCAGGGCGAAAAGCTCCTCCGCGCGGTCGCGGATATCGACGTGCGGGTATTCCTTGTAGGTGATCAGGGCCGTCGCGTTGCTCACCATCGCCTCGCTGAGGTGACAGTGGAGATCGAGCTCGGCGCCGACCGGCACCTTGCCACCGACGACCGCCCGCACCCGCGCGAGGAGATCCCCCTCGCAGTCGTCGTAGCCGACCGCTACCATCGCACCGTGCAAGGCCAGCAGCACCATGTCGACCGGCATCGCGGCGCGCAGATCCGCGAGGATCTCGTCGCGGAAGGTCTCGTACACCGCGCGGACCACGGTGCCGCCCGGTTCGGCGACCGCGCACAGGCTTTCGGCTACCGTCCATTCGCGCGCCTCCGCGCGGCGCCGCCAGGTATGAAGCTGTTCCGAGCAGTAGTTGAGATCCCGGAGGCTGGCATCGCCGTGGGCGATGAAGTAATCGGCGAACGATTGGTGGCCGGTCGGGATCGGTGCGAAGGTGTTGGTCTCGGTGTCAAGGCCGGCAATGAAGACTTTCAACCTGGAATCCTCAGTTGACCGCTACATTCTGACAGCAACCGGCTGATACGAATGCGTTCAGTGTCAATCGATGCCGTCAGCCGTCCGGTGAAGCACGCTTCATTCTGATGGTAACCGGCCGATAGGACGGCGAACCACTGACAGGAGGAAATCGTCACCGCCGGTGAACGCCCGGGGCTCAGTCGCGAGCCGGTGCTTGAACCGATCCGGTCTCGAGACATTGATCCCAGTAGGGGTGATCCCCGAACCGCCGGGCGAGAAAGTCCACCAGCGCCCGGACCCTTGCCGAAAGCTGCCGGCCCGGCGGATAGAGTGCGTAGGCCGCGGTCTCGGACCAGATCTGATCGACCAGCAGCGGCACCAGGCGACCGGCGCGCACCGCCTCGTCGACGATGAAGGTGGGCGACACCACCAGCCCCAGGCCGGCGATCGCCGCATCGCGCAGCACGTCGCCGTTGTTCGTCACCAGCCGGCACGGAACCCGTACCGAGTAGGGCTCACCGGTGGCCGCGCGGAAGCGCCACACCCGGCGTTCAGGCACGTTGGCGTAGCGTAGTCCGACGTGGCGCGTGAGATCCTCGGGCACCCGCGGCACGCCGTACCGGGCCAAATAGGCGGGGCTCGCGCAAACCAAATGGTGGATCGGCGCCAGGCGGCGTGCAACCAGACTCGAGTCGGCGAGCCGGCCGATCCGGATCGCCAGGTCGAACCCTTCCTCGATCACGTTGACCTGACGATCGTTGAAGTCCAGATCGAGATCCAGGCTGGCGTGCAGCGCGAGAAACTCATTGAAAGCCGGCGCCAGGTGTGCGATCCCGAAACTCAACGGGGCAGCCACGCGCAGCGTACCGCTGAGCGCGGCGTGCTGGCTTGACACGGCGTTCTCCGCCTCATCCATATCCGCGAGGATCCGTTTGCCGCGTTCGCAGAATGCACGCCCGGTTTCGGTCAGGCTGAGGCGCCGGGTGGTGCGATTGAGCAAGCGCGCGCCGAGGCGCGTCTCGAGGTCGCTGACCCGGCGGCTGACCGCCGACTTGACGACCTTCATACGCTCGGCGGCGCGGCTGAAACTGCCGCTTTCGACGACCGCCACGAAGGTACGCAGATCCTCGAAACGATCCATTTTGTGCTCCTTAGAAGAACAGTTAATTCACAATAGCACGGTTTATCTACAGACTAGAAACAGCGAGACTGTCCAGAACGCGCGGTCACTGCGGGCCGGGCGCAATGGAGACCGATATGGAAAAACTCGACCCCTACCTGAAATTGCTTGGTCGCCTATTGATCGCGGTGATGTTCGTGATCGGCGGCATCGAAAAGATCGGCGGTTACGCAGGGACCCAGGGTTACATGGCCGCGATGGGCGTTCCCGGTGGCCTGCTGCCGCTGGTGATCGTGCTCGAGCTCGGCGGCGGACTCGCGGTCCTGTGCGGCTGGCAGACGCGCGTCGCCGCCTTCCTGCTCGGTGGCTTCAGCGCCCTCACGGCGCTGATCTTCCACGCCAACTTCGGCGATCAGATGCAGATGATCATGTTCATGAAGAATTTCGCGATCGCAGGTGGTTTTCTGTTTCTGCTGGCCGCGGGCCCCGGCGCCTTTTCGATCGACGCATGGCGTGCGGCGCGGCGATCGGCGGGCTGAACGCCGTCGCATGAGGTTGGGCAAAGTGCGCGAAGCGCCGAGGGCCACCGAAATCACCCGTCCGGTGGTGGAAAAGGTCACCGGGCTCGCGGCTCGCGACGGCGCCGGGGTGCGCCTGACCCGCGTCATCGGCCAGCCGCGGCTCGATATGCTCGACCCGTTTCTGCTGCTGGACGCCTTCGGTTCGGATCAGCCGGATGACTACATCGGTGGCTTTCCGGCGCACCCGCACCGCGGTTTCGAGACTGTCACCTACCTGCTCGCGGGTCGCATGCGACATGAGGACAGCGCCGGCCACGCGGGCGTGATCGAGGCCGGTGGCGTACAGTGGATGAGCGCCGCGCGCGGCATCGTTCACGCCGAGATGCCCGAACAGGAAGACGGCCTGCTGGCCGGGTTCCAGCTCTGGATCAACCTTCCTTCGCGACTCAAGATGAGCGCTCCGCGTTATCAGGAGTTCGCGGCCGGCGAGATCCCGACCGAATCGCGCGACGACGGTGCCACGATCAAGGTGATTGCGGGCACCAGCTCGCAAGGTACCCGTGGTCCGGTGCGCGAGGTTCCGACCAAGCCGATCTATTTCGACGTCGCACTCGAGTCGGGCGCAACGATCGGGGAACCGCTGCCCCCTGAGCATAACGCCTTCGTGTACGTCATCGAGGGGGAGGTACGGGTGGCCCGGGCGAGCACGGTGCCGGCGGGTACCCTGGCGGTGCTGGGCTCGGGGTCGAAGGTCGATCTGGAGGCCGCGGGCGAAGCAAGCCGCCTGCTGCTGGTCGCGGGCCGCCCGCTCGGCGAACCGGTCGCGCGCGGTGGCCCGTTCGTGATGAACAGCAGGGCCGAGGTGCTCCAGGCATTCCGCGATTACGAATCGGACCGCTTGTGAACCGCGTGCCGCGGTCGAGCGCGGATCGCAGGAGGGAGACGCCGTGGGTATGCTGGTAGACGGGCGTTGGCAGGATCTGTGGTACGACACCAAAGCGAGCAAGGGGCGTTTCGAGCGCGCCGGATCGCGGTTTCGCAACTGGATAACCCCGGAGGGCGGTCCCGGCCCGAGCGGTGTCGGCGGTTTTGCGGCCGAGCGCGGACGCTACCATCTGTACGTTTCCTACGCCTGCCCGTGGGCTCATCGCACGCTGATATTCCGCGCCCTCAAGGGCCTCGATAACCTGATCGGCGTATCGGTCGTGCACTGGCACATGGCCGAACACGGCTGGACCTTCGATGACGGTCCCGGCGTGGTGCCGGATACGGTCAACGGCGCGCATTACCTGCACCAGATCTACACCCGCGCCGACCCTTCGTATAGTGGCCGTGTCACGGTGCCGGTGCTGTGGGACAAACAGACATCGACGATCGTCAACAACGAGTCGTCCGAGATCATCCGGATGTTCAACAGCGCCTTCGACGGTGTCGGTGCGGCGCCCGCCGACTACTATCCGGCGGACGCCAGAGAGGAAATCGACACGATCAACGCGCGCGTCTATAAGACCCTGAACAACGGCGTTTATCGCGCCGGTTTCGCCACCACCCAGGCCGCCTACGAAGAGGCGGTGGTGCCATTGTTCGAGACCCTCGATTGGTTGGATGAGCGTCTCGCCACTCGGCGTTATCTCACCGGCGCGCGCATCACCGAGGCCGATTGGCGACTGTTCACCACCCTGGTGCGCTTCGATCCGGTCTACCACGGCCACTTCAAATGCAACCTGCGCCGCCTGATCGACTACCCGAATCTGTGGGGCTACGTGCGTGACCTGTACCAGCAGCCCAAGGTCGCGGCGACCGTGAACCTCGATCACATCAAGAGGCACTATTACGGCAGCCATCTCACCGTGAACCCCACAGGGATCGTCCCGCTCGGCCCGATTCTCGACTACGCCGCGCCCCACCACCGCGAACGGCTGGCTTGACGCCCGGTCGGTCCCGCGCAAACCGGGGTCAACGCTGCGCCGCGGGCGCACGCGTTGACCTCGCCTTTCCTTGGAGGTTGCCGGTCCGGAAGCGAGTGTCGGTGAAGGGTGGGTGAAACCCACGCGCGACAGGCGCCGGCGAAACGACGCTCTGGTCTGGTTGGAAACGTCCCCCGATGCGTATGGGGCGCACGCATGGGCTACGCCCACCCTACAGCCGTAGCCCTAGTCGCCGCCCTTCGTAGATCGCCGCGGGCGCTTGGCGCGGCGACACGCAGTCGCCAATCGCGTGCAGTTCCAGGCCGCTGTCTTTCAGTTCATGCGTCAGGGTGTCCTCGACGGTGTTGACGGTCGCCAGAACCAGCGCGTCGAAGGGTTCGTCGCGAGTAGAGCCGTCGAGCAGATCACGGATCGTCGCATGGTCCCCGTGCCAGGCGTCGATCGCCGATTCGGTGACGAAGCGCACCCCGAGCTTGCGCAGCCGCTCGCGCAGCGGGATGTCGGCGGCGGTGCGGGTGACGGCGGTACCGAGATAGGGGGCGGCGGTGACGATCGTGAGTTCATGACCCTGTTCCGCCAGTTTCCAGGCGCTGCCGAGCGCGGCGTAGGTGCCGAGGTCGTCGAGCAGCAGGACCCGCTTGCCGGGCCGTGCGACGCGCGCCACGACGTCTTCGATCGCCCACACGTTCGGCTGCTCCACGCCGGGTAGGCGATCGCGGGTCGGGAGCCCCCGTTGCCAGCCGCTGCGTGACGGCTGCGAGCCGGTGGCGAGGACCACCGTCTCGGCCCGGTAGGCGCGCACCTCGTCGCCGTCCAGCGGTCGATTGAGCTCTACCCTGACCTGTAGTTGTTGCAACCGGCGCTGGTACCAGTCCAGCAATTCCAGGATCTGGCCGCGGCGCGGCAGCATTCCGGCGAGCCGGAATTGGCCGCCGAGTTCCCCCGCGGCCTCGGCAAGTGTGACCCGATGGCCGCGCTCGGCGGCGACACGCGCGGCCTCCAGCCCGGCCGGTCCGCCGCCGACCACGAGTACCTCGCGCGGACTTTCCGCGGGGCTGAAACGATCGCCGCCCCATTCGAATTCGCGTCCCGCCGAAGGGTTGACCAGGCAGCTTATCCAGTAGTCTCGGGAGCGCCGCCCCCAGCACATTTGGTTGCAGGAAAGGCAAGGCCGGATGTCCTCGGCGCGTCCCGAGCGGGCCTTGTTCGCCAAATGCGGATCGGCGATCTGGCCGCGCACCAGACTCACCATGTCGGCCTGGCCCGAGGCGATCACGTAGTCGGCGTTTTCGGGGGTGCGGATGTGGCTTTCGGCCTGTACCTTGGCGTGCTTTATCACGCCCTTGATCTGCTCGGCGTAGGGCGGCCCGAGCTTGTCGGCGTAGACGAAGGTCGGGATCAACCGGGTGAACTCGAAGTAGCCGCCGGTGCCGACCGTCACGTAGTCATACAATCCGCGCTCATCGTGCCACGCTGCGATCGCCTGCTGATCCTCGATCGACAGTACGTCAGGACGGGTCGCGTCAACGCTGATCGCGACGCCGATCACGAAATCCGGCCCGCACAAATCACGGATCCGGCTCAGCACCTCGGTGGAGAAACGCATGCGCCGCTCGAAGTCGCCGCCGTAGCGGTCATCGCGGCGATTGTTGTACGGCGACCAGAATTGCTCGATCAGCGCGTTGTAGGCGGCCATCAACTCGCAGCCGTCGAAACCCGCTTCGCGCGCGCGGCGCGCGGCCTGGCCGAAGCATTCGACGATCTCGCCGATCTCGGACTCGCTCATCGCGTGGCTGCCGTCCGAATCGTGCATCGAGGGAAAACCCGAAGGCGACCAACTCGGCTCGTAGGAATTGTCCCAGTCGCCGTGCGCGCCGACGTGATAGAGCTGCTGAATCATCACCGTGCCGTGCTCGTGGCAGGCGTCGGTGATGCGCCGGAAGGGTGGGATCACGCCGTCGTCTTGACGGAAGTTGCCGCGCGTGAGCACCCCGGTACGATGCACCGGCACCGGCTCGACCACGATCATCGCCGCGCCGCCGAGCGCGCGCTCCAGGTAGTAGCCGAGATGGCGCTCGGCCGGCAAGCCATCGGCGCTCATATTGGCGGTATGCGCGCCGAAGTTGAGCCGGTGCTTGAGCGTCTTGCCGCCAATCGTGACCGGGCTGAAAAGATGCGGAAAGGGCTCGCTCATGGGTGGGTCTCCGGATTGTTCGCGTAGCCAGGGTCAAGCAGGCGTAGGTCGGGTTAACGAAGCGCAGCGGAGTGTAACCCGACGGTTTCCCGGTTGCCGATGTCGGGTTACGCTACGCTAACCCGACCTACGAAAAGCCCGAGACACACCTTGTCCTGCCGGGCGGCTATAAACCCGGCTCGGTCAAACCGCGACGATTGCTACGATGCCATGTGCCTGATATTTATCGCTCACCGGCTGCACCCCCGCTACCCGCTGCTGGTGGCGGCGAATCGTGACGAGTTTCACGCCCGTCCCACTGCGGCGGCGGATTGGTGGGCCGACGCACCCGAGGTGCTGGCGGGCCGCGATCTACAGGCCGGCGGCACCTGGCTCGGGATCACGCGCGGCGGACGCTTCGCCGCGATTACCAACTACCGCGAACCCGGCAAGCACCGGTCGCATGCGCCGAGCCGCGGAGATCTGGTGAGCGACTTCCTGCGCGGCGAGGAAAGACCCGTCGAATACCTGGACCGGGTCGCCGCGCGCGGCACCCGCTACAATGGCTTCAGCCTGTTGGCCGGCGATGGCGCGGTGATCGGCTGCTACTCCAACCGGGGGGGCGCGCCGCGCGTATTGGTCCCCGGCCTCTATGGTCTCAGCAATCACCTGCTGGACACACCGTGGCCTAAGGTGGAGGAAGGCAAGCAGGCACTGGAGAGAGTACTTGCGCGGGACGCCATCGACCTCGATGCGCTGCTGGAGCTGCTCGCCAACCGAGAAACCCCGCCCGACGAGGTACTGCCGGACACCGGCATCGGTAGCGAGTGGGAGCGGCGTCTTTCGGCGCGTTTCGTCCGCGGCGCCGAATACGGTACGCGCTCATCCACGGCCTTGGTCGTCGACGTTGCAGGGCGAGTGCAATTCGTCGAACGGGCCTTCGACGCCGCAGGGGACGTGACCGGGACCCGCAGGCATGCCTTCGATTTGGGTGGTCCCGCGCCCTGAGCGGCGATCGCATGGTCACCGATACCGAGCGCGTTTCCGCGCTGGTTTGAGCGCCCATGTCCGGCGCAGGAGTTGACCGGCCTTGCCTTTGGCGGTCAAATCCACAATTCAACGAACGATAGGGGAGGTTGCGATGAGCGACACCGCGGACTGTATTTTTTGTAAGATCGTCGCGGGCGAGATCCCGTCATTCAAGGTCTACGAGGATCCGGACACCCTGGCCTTCATGGACATCAACCCGGCCAATGAGGGCCACGTGCTGGTGATCCCCAAGCAGCACGCGGCGGATCTGTACGCGGTGTCCGAGCACGCGATCGCGTGTACCGCCCGCACCGCGAAGAAGGTCGCCGTAGCGGTGCAACAATGCCTGGAGCCCGCCGGTCTGAACTTGGTGCAGTGCAACGGCCCGGCGGCGGCGCAGTCGGTGATGCATTTTCACCTGCATGTATTGCCGCGGCGCAACGGTGACGAACTCAAACTCAACTGGGGGATCGTGCCGGGAGACATGCAGGCCATCGGCGCGCTGGCGGAGCGGATCGGCGCGCGTCTGTAGCGGTGCGAGCCGCGGTCAGGGATTGAGATTTTTATCAACGATCGAGGGAGAGGCGATGGGTCGGCGACGGATTGAAGGGATCAAGGTTTGCATTTTTGACGCCTACGGTACCTTGTTCGACGTGCACTCGGCGGTCGGACGGTATCGGGATAGGCTCGCGGACAAGGCCGACGCGGTGTCGGCCACCTGGCGCACCAAGCAGCTCGAATACACCTGGATGCGCAGCCTGATGCAGCGCTACGTGGACTTCTGGCATGTCACCGGTGACGGACTGGACTACGCGCTCGATGCCCACGGCGTCGACGATGCGGGCCTGCGCGCCGATCTGATGAACGCCTACCTGGGACTCGACTGCTACGCGGAGGTGCCCGACGCGCTGTTGGAACTCAAGGAGGCCGGGGTGCGCACCGCGATCTTGTCGAACGGGTCGCCGCGGATGCTGGCGGCGGCGGTGGCAAGCTCGGGTCTCGGCGCGGTGCTCGACGCGGTCTTGTCGGTGGACAAACTCGGGATCTACAAACCGCATCCGAGCGTCTATCAACTGGCGCTCGACGCCTTCGATGTCGGCCGCCGGGAGATCTGCTTCCAGTCGTCGAATGCCTGGGACGCCGCAGCCGCGGCCACCTTCGGTTTTCATGTGGCGTGGGTGAACCGCTTCGCCCAGGCGCCCGAACGCCTGCCGGACGATCCCGATGTGGAGCTAAAAACCTTGGAAGAATTGCCCGGGGTGGTTCTACCCTGAACGGGTTCCGGATTCCGGGTTCCGGATTCCGGGTTCCGGGTTCCGGGTTCAGAAGGGATGATGCATGAATATTGAAGGTTGTGGGGCGCTGGTGAGCGGCGGCGGATCGGGAATGGGTGCGGCGACCGCGCGGCGGCTCGCGACCGAGGGTGCGCGGGTCGCGCTGCTCGATCTGAACCGCGACGCGGCGGCGGCGGTGGCGGCCGAAATCGGCGGTTTGGCGATCGAGTGCGACGTGGCGTCGGCGGCGAGTACTGAACGGGCGGTGGCCGAGGCGCGGGTTGCGCACGGCGCGGCGCGGATCTGTATCAACTGCGCCGGGATCGCGCCGGCGGCGCGGATCGTAGGGCGTGAGGGTGCGATGCCGCTCGCCGCCTTCCAGCGCGTCATCGACGTGAACCTCGTCGGTACCTTCAATCTGATGCGTCTCGCGGCGGCCGATATGTGCGCCCTCGATGCGGTGGGCGACAGTGACGAGCGCGGCGTGGTGATCAACACCGCTTCGGTGTCGGCCTACGAAGGCCAGATCGGACAGTCCGCATATAGCGCCTCGAAGGGCGCGGTGGTGGCGATGACGTTGCCAGCGGCGCGTGAACTAGCGCGCTTCGGGGTACGGGTGATGGCGATCGCGCCGGGTCTGGTGGCGACGCCGATGCTGCTCGGTATGCCGGCGGAGGTGCAGCAAAGCCTCGCCGCTCAGGTGCCGTTTCCGCATCGCCTGGGGAGGCCGGAGGAATACGCCGCCTTGGTCGCGCACATCATTGAAAATCCGCTGCTCAACGGCGAAGTCATCCGTCTCGACGGGGCGATCCGGATGCAGCCCAAATAGTCCCGCGCGAGTGGGATGGTGGCAGTCCGTTGACTTGATGGTTACTTATTGACACATGCGGGATGGACTCTGCTACCCTTCCCCGCGTAGTCGAATGGCGCACGTGCTACTGCGTTCATAGGCGATTCAAACGCTTGGAACGGGGGCGCGGCGACGATTAGAAATCGGCGCGGAACTTGCGGCGAACCAGCATCCGACGCCGGTCGATCCGATCGGGACGGCACGGTCTCGTGAACTGAGGATTTGTGGAGAGATGAACGCTTCCAGCGGCGAGCACCCTGCGCCGGGCGGTGAACTCGACACCTTCCCGAAACTGTTGCTGCGCAATGCCGTGCGCTATGCCGATCGCCATGCGATGCGCGAGAAGGACTTCGGGATTTGGCAGGCCTGGACCTGGGCCGAGGTCCGTGAGGAAATCGCGCAACTCGCGTGCGGGCTGGCGGCGCGCGGCGTCAAGCGCGGGGACAAGCTGGCGATCATCGGTGACAACCGACCGCGGCTTTATTGGGCGATGTGCGCCGTCCAGTGTCTCGGCGGTGTCGCGGTGCCGATGTAACAGGACTCGGCCGCCGAAGAACTCCGTTACGTGGTCGACAATGCCGACGTGCGGTTCGCGCTGGCCGAGGATCAGGAACAAACCGACAAGCTGCTCGACGTGATGGAGCACTGTCCGGCACTGGAACTCATCGTCTATGACGATGCACGCGGGCTTCAAGACTACCCCGACCAAGTGGTCGACTACGCGGCTCTGCAACACCAAGGACGCGATTTCGCGGCGGCCGATCCCGGATTTCTGGAGCGCGAGATCGCGGCCGGAAACGGCGCCGAGACCGCGGTGATCCTATACACATCGGGCACCACCGGGCGGCCCAAGGGGGTGATTCTCAGTCATGACAACCTGCGCTTGACCGCGGCCAACGCGATCGAGCGTGACGGCCTGACCTGCGAGGAAGAAACCCTCGCCTACCTGCCGATGGCGTGGGTCGGGGACAATATTTTCTCCTACGCGCAGTCCTATGTCAGCGGATTCTGCGTGAGCTGTCCGGAAAGCGGCGAAACCGTACTCACCGATCTGCGCGAAGTCGGGCCGACTTATTTCTTTGCTCCGCCGCGGATATACGAAAACCTGTTGACCACGGTGATGATTCGCATGGAGGACGCCAGCCGCCTGAAGCAGCGGATTTTCCACTACTTCATGGGCGTCGCGCGGCGCGTCGGCGGACGGCTGTTGGACGGCAAGCCGGTGGCATTTTCCGATCGACTGCTGTACGCGCTGGGCTCTCTGCTGGTCTACGGGCCGCTCAAGAACACCCTGGGTTTTTCACGAATCCGTCTGGGTTATACCGCGGGCGAGGCAATCGGTCCGGATATATTCGAGTTCTATCGCTCGCTCGGCCTCAACGTCAAACAGCTCTACGGCCAGACCGAGGAATCGGTGTTCATCACCATGCAACCCGACGGCGGAGTCAAGCCCGACACCGTCGGCACCCCGGCGCCGGGGGTCGAGATCCGCATCGAGGACAACGGCGAGGTGATGTATCGTAGTCCGGGCGTGTTTCAGGAGTATTACAAGAACCCCGAGGCGACCGCCGAGACCAAGACCGCCGATGGCTGGGTGCATACCGGCGACGCCGGATTTCTGGACGAGGACGGGCAACTCAAGATAATCGATCGCGCCAAGGATGTCGGCAAACTCAACGACGGTTCGATGTTCGCTCCCAAATACATCGAGAACAAGCTCAAGTTCTTCCCCCAGATCAGAGAGGCCGTGAGTTTCGGCGATCAGCGCGACTATGTGACCGCGTTTCTCAATATCGACCTCGAGGCGGTCGGTAACTGGGCGGAACGCCACAACATTCCGTACTCCAGTTATCAGGAATTGGCGGCCCACCCCGAGGTCTACCAGCTCGCGGCGGAATGCGTGGCCAAGGTCAACCGCGATCTTGCCGCCGACCCCCATTTGTGCGGATCACAGATTCGGCGCTTCCTGCTGTTGCACAAGGAACTCGACGCCGACGACGGTGAACTCACCCGGACGCGCAAGGTACGCCGCCGATTCATCGCCGATCGCTACGGGGACCTCATCGAGGCGCTTTACTCGGGGGCCGATGAGGTGCACGCCGAGACCGAGGTGACCTTCGAGGACGGGCGCAAAGGGGTGATCGCCGGCGACTTGAAGATCCGCGAGGTTGAGCGCTTCGAGGCGCTCGCCAAGGCAAGCTGAATCCCCGCGTTAAGCCAAGGACAGGCACGCAATGAGTGAAACCATACACCCCGGCGAACCCTTGCTGGTGGTGGACAATATCAGCCTCTCCTTCGGTGGCGTGAGCGCCATTCAGGACGTGAGCTTCGATGTGCTCAAGGGCGAGGTGCGCGCGATCATCGGACCCAACGGCGCGGGCAAGAGTTCGATGCTCAACGTCATCAACGGTTTCTATCACCCGCAGAAGGGCAGCATCACCTTCAAGGGCCAGACCCGCAAGCAAATGCGTACCCATGAGGCGGCGGCGCAGGGCATCGCCCGTACCTTCCAGAACATCGCGCTGTTCAAGGGCATGAGCACGCTCGACAACATCATGACCGGGCGCAATCTCAAGATGAAAGTGAATTTTCTGCTGCAGGCGCTGTATTTGGGGCCGGCGCGCCGCGAGGAACTGGCGCACCGCGCGGTGGTCGAGCGGATCATCGATTTTCTCGAGATCGAAGCGATCCGCAAAACGGCCGTCGGGCGGCTCCCCTACGGATTGCAGAAACGGGTCGAACTCGGTCGCGCGTTGGCCGCCGAGCCGGAAATGTTACTCCTCGACGAGCCGATGGCGGGCATGAACTCCGAAGAAAAAGAGGACATGAGCCGCTTCATCCTTGACGTGCAGAAGGAATTTGGAACCACGATCGTGCTCATCGAGCACGATATGGGCGTGGTCATGGATCTCTCCGACCGGGTCGTGGTGCTCGACTACGGGCGCAAGATCGCCGACGGAACCCCGGACGAGGTCGGAGCAAACCAGCAGGTGATCGACGCCTATTTAGGCGTGGTTCACGATTAGGCGACGGGTAGAACGCAGCGATGGACATCCTCAGTCAATTCTTTCTCGCGCCGTTCCAAGACATGTGGGTACATCCAACATTTTTGGCCGAGGTCATGGTCACCGGCTTGCTGACCGGCGTCATGTACTCGCTGGTGGCGCTCGGCTTCGTGCTCATCTTCAAGGCATCGGGGATCTTCAACTTCGCGCAGGGTACGATGGTGCTGTTCGCGGCCCTGACACTGGTTGGCCTGATGGAATTGAGCGTCCCGGTGTGGCTCGCGATCATGCTCACCATCGCGGTCATGGTGACGTTGGCCTTCGCCATCGAGCGGCTGATGTTGCGCCCGCTGGTCAACCAGGATCCGATCATCCTGTTCATGGCGACCATCGGCTTGAGTTTCATCCTCGAAGGCCTCGGTCAGTTCGTCTGGGGGGCCGACGTCAAGGCCCTGGACGTCGGTATTCCCGAAGGATCGTTCGAATATCATGGCATGTTGATCGTCGAGGCCGATCTCTACGCGGCCGCGATCGCGGGAGTGCTGGTCGCTGGGTTAGCGATCTTTTTCCAGAAAACCGCGGTCGGCCGGGCGCTGCGCGCGGTGGCCGACGATCACCAGGCGGCGCTGTCGATCGGTATCCCACTCAAGACTATCTGGGTCATCGTGTGGGCGGTGGCGGGACTGGTCGCACTGGTCGCCGGCGTCATGTGGGGGTCGGCGAGCGGGGTACAATTTTCGCTCTCTCTAATCGCGCTCAAGGCGCTGCCGGTGTTGATGCTGGGCGGATTCACCTCGGTACCGGGGGCGATCATCGGGGGGCTTATCATCGGCGTGGGCGAGCAGGTATTCGAGAATTACTGGGGGATCCCGTTTCTCGGGGGCGCGACCGAGAATTGGTTCGCCTACGCATTGGCGCTGGCCTTTCTGCTGTTTCGGCCGCAGGGGCTGTTCGGCGAGCGCATCATTGAACGCGTGTGAACGGCGCGCGTCGTAGTCAGGGTTGATAGATGTTCTACAGGGAATCCGGACAGTTCAAGACGAGCTACGCCTCGGACCAGGCGATCTTTCCGATTCCGCAGGATCGCTGGTTCATTTTCTTGGTGCTTGCCATTGCGTTTCTGGTGGTACCGGCGGTCGCCGACGATTACTGGCTGCAGGCGGTCATGATCCCGTTTCTGGTATTCGCGATGGCGGCCATCGGACTCAATTTGCTGACCGGCTACGCGGGTCAACTGTCGCTCGGGACCGGTGGTTTCATGGCGGTCGGCGCCTACATCACCTACAAGATCACCACCGCGTGGCCGGAACTCGACATCGTCGTCGCCTTTCTGCTCTCGGGCGTGGTGACGGCCGAGGTCGGTATCATTTTCGGTTTGCCCAGCCTGCGCATCAAGGGCTTCTATCTCGCGGTCGCGACCCTCGCCGCGCAGTTTTTTCTGACCTGGCTGTTCAACAAGGTCGGCTGGTTCTACAACTACAGTCCCTCGGGCACCGTCACCGCGCCGCCACGGACGATGTTCGGGTTCATGATTACCGGACCCGAGGCGACCGCGACGACTCGTTATATCGTCGCTTTGTCACTGGTGTGCGTGCTCGGATTGCTGGCCAAGAATCTGGTGCGAGGCCGTGTCGGGCGCTCCTGGATGGCGATTCGCGACATGGATATTGCCGCCGAGATCATTGGATTTCGCCCCTTGCAGACCAAATTGTCGGCCTTCGCCATCTCGTCGTTCTACTGCGGCGTGGCGGGCGCCATGAACCTGTTCCTGTGGCTCGGCAGTGTGCAGATCGAGGCCTACAGTCTGGAGATCTCGTTTTCGGTGCTGTTTATGGTCATCATCGGTGGATTGGGGAGCATCATGGGTTCGATTCTAGGGGCGGCTTTCATCACCCTGGTGCCAATTTTACTCACCAACGCGCCGCATCTTTTCGGCGTGGAAATAGCCACCGACATTGAGAAGGATTTCGAAGCGATTATCTTCGGTGGCCTCATCATTATATTCCTGATCATCGAGCCGCATGGCCTCGCGCGGCTGTGGCAGATCACCAAACAAAAGTTGCGGGTGTGGCCCTTCCCGTACTGAGGGAGACGAGCAAAAGGGCTTGGTTGGTGGGGGCGTGCTAAAGTTGCCGGCAGCGTAGTCGCCGCAGGCGGCGCGTCACCCGGGTGGAGTTGAACTGCACAAGTCAAATTGATAGGAGGATGTGCAATGAAAATGCGAAAGATCGCCCTGAGCGGACTCTGCGCCGCAACGGTATTCGCCGGCGCCTACGCACCGACGGTCACCGCCGCGGAGCAATTTCTACCGGTGCTGGTGTACCGCACCGGGCCTTACGCCCCGAGCGGCATTCCGTGGGCCAATGGGTATACCGATTACCTGAAACTGATGAACGCCCGCGACGGCGGGATCAACGGCGTCAAACTCACCTACGAGGAGTGTGAAGATCAGTATCGCACCAACCTCGGAGTGGAGTGCTACGAGAAGCTCAAGAACAAGGGTTCTACGGGCGCCCCGATTTTCCACCCGCTGAGCACCGGCATCACCTATCAGCTCATTCCCAAGGCCTCGGTCGACAAGATCCCGATCCTGTCGAGTGGGTACGGGCGCACCGCGGCGGCCGATGGGCGCGTGTTCAAGTGGATCTTTAACTTCCCGACCACCTACTGGAGCCAGGCCTCGGCGTTCATCCGCTACGTCGGCCAGCAGGAAGGCGGTATGGACAAGCTCAAGGGCATGAAGATTGCTCATGTCTACCACAACAGCGCTTACGGCAAAGAAGCCAACCCGACCCTCCAGAAGCTGTCCAAGAAGTACGGCTTCAATCTGACCTTGTTGCCGGTCGATCATCCGGGACAGGTGCAGAAAGCCACTTGGCTTCAGATCCGCCGCTTGCGGCCGAAGTGGATCTTCATGTCCGGGTGGGGCGTGATGAATCAGGTCGCGATCAAGGAAGCGGCCAACATCCACTTCCCGATGGACCACTTCGTTGGTAACTGGTGGTCCGGCAGCGAAGCGGACGTGAGGCCTGCCGGCAAGGCCGCGATTGGCTACAAGTCGGCGACCTTCCACGGTGCGGGCATGGGCTGGCCGGTATTCGACGACATCGTCAAGAATCTCTACGGCGGTGACAAGGCCAAGGCCCAGGCCAATCATGTCGGCGAGGTGCTCTACAACCGCGGCATGGTGAATGCGATGTACAGCGTCGAGGCGATCCGCAATGCCATGAAGAAATTCGGCAACAAGCCGATGAACGGCACCCAGGTGCGTTGGGCGCTGGACCACTTCAATCTCACCGAGGCGCGGCTCAAGGAGATGGGTATCCCCGGCTTCATGCCGCCGGTCAAGGTGAGTTGCAAGGACCATGAAGGAAGTGGGCCGGTGATGTTCCAGCAGTGGGACGGCAAGCACTGGAAGTTCGTCAGTGACTGGGTCAATCCGATGCGTGAGGTGGTGCGGCCGATGATCGAGAAAGCGGCTGCGGCCTACGCAAAGGAAAACAACATCACCCCGCGTAGCTGCTCTTGAGGAGTTAGGCGTCGATGCAGCGCCAGGCCCAAGCCCAGACAGCGCCCAGCGCGCTGTTGGCGGTCAACAACGTCGAGGTCATCTATGACCGCGTGATCCTGGTGCTGAAGGGTGTATCGCTGGAGGTTCCCGAGGGGGGCATCGTCGCCCTCCTCGGGGCCAACGGCGCCGGCAAGACCACCACGCTGAAGGCAATCTCGAATCTGCTTCATGCCGAGCGCGGCGAGGTCACCAAGGGTGCCATCGAGTATCGCGGCGAGCGGGTCGACACGCTCTCCCCGTTCGATATGGTACGTCGCGGCGTGGTCCAGGTGATGGAAGGGCGCCACTGTTTCGAGCACCTCACGGTCGAGGAAAACCTGCTCACCGGCGCCTACACCCGGCGCGACGGCCGCGCCGCGATCCGCGACCACATGGATAAGGTTTACGGCTACTTCCCGCGCCTCAAGGAGCGGCGCAAAGCCCAAGCCGGCTACACTTCCGGCGGTGAGCAGCAGATGCTCGCCATCGGCCGCGCGCTGATGTCCAAGCCCTCTTGCATCCTGCTCGACGAACCCTCGATGGGGCTTGCGCCGCAACTGGTCGAGGAGATCTTCGGAATCGTCAAGGAACTCAACGAGAGAGAGGGCGTAAGTTTCCTGCTCGCGGAGCAGAACACCTCCGTGGCCCTGCGATATGCCAGTTACGGCTACATACTCGAGACCGGCCGCGTGGTGATGGACGGCGACGCCAAGTCGCTCGCCGAAAACGAGGACGTCAAGGAATTCTACCTCGGCGTTACCGGCGAGAATCGCAAGAGCTTCCGTGACGTCAAGCATTACCGTCGCCGCAAGCGCTGGCTGGCGTAAGCACCTTTGCGCTAACCCGTTGGTCGGGTTAGCGGAGCGAAGCGGCGTGTAACCCGACGGTTTTCTTGACGATTCGTCGGGTTACGCTACGCTAGCCCGACTTACCAATCTCTCTTCTCACGGGCTCTTCATCCTATGAGCGACCATTACGATCCACTGGAAACCCGAGACCCGACGCAGCGCGAGGCCGCGCTGTTCGCCGCGTTACCCGGGCAGTTACGTCACGCGCAGGCCAACTCCCCGGCCTTCGCACGGATCCTCGCGGGGGTAGACCCGGATACGATTTCCGATCGCTCGGCGCTGGCGGCGCTGCCGGTCACCCGCAAGTCCACCTTGATCGAGCTGCAACGGGCCACGCCGCCGTTCGGCGGGCTCGCCGCCGCGCCACTCGCGGAATGCGCCCGGGTGTTTTCCTCGCCCGGCCCCATCTACGAACCGGAAGGACGCGGCGCCGACTACTGGCGCATGGCGCGGGCACTCCATGCGGCGGGTTTCCAGCGTGGTGATCTGATCCACAACACCTTTAGCTACCATTTCACGCCGGCCGGTTCGATGCTTGAGACCGGCGCCCACGCGCTCGGCTGCGCGGTGTTCGCGGCCGGCGTCGGCCAGACCGAATTGCAGGTGCGCGCAATCGCGGATCTGAAACCCCGCGCTTATGTCGGTACGCCGTCTTTTCTCAACATCATCTTGTCCAAGGCCGATGAATTGAATGCCGACCTGTCGTCGCTCGCGGTCGCCTTGGTGTCCGGGGAGGCCTTGCCTGCGAGCTTGCGCGCCACCATCGAAGAGCGCGGGATCCGCACCAGTCAGTGTTACGCGACCGCCGACCTGGGACTGATCGCGTACGAATCCGAGGCACGCGAAGGCCTGATCGTCGACGAAGGCGTGATCGTCGAAATCGTACGTCCCGGGACCGGCAATCCGGTGGTCCCCGGTGAGGTGGGTGAAGTGGTGGTGACCACGCTCACGCGCGAGTATCCGCTGATCCGTTTTGCCACCGGCGATCTCTCGGCGGTGCTCGACGGCCCGAGCCCCTGCGGGCGCACCAACCTGCGCATCAAGGGCTGGATGGGACGCGCCGATCAGACCACCAAGGTCAAGGGCCTGTTCGTACACCCCGAGCAGGTCGCCGAGATGGTCAAGCGTCACCCCGAGATCCACAAAGGCCGCTTGGTGGTCACCAGTCGCGCCAATCAGGACCTGATGACCCTGCGCTGCGAAGTCAGTGGCGACCCCGGCGAGGCCTTGGTCGCCGCGCTGAGTGCGACCGTCCGCGAGGTGTGCAAACTGCGCGCCGAGGTCGAGTTGTTGGCCCCCGGCTCGTTGCCGAACGACGGCAAGGTCATCGAAGACGCCCGCTCCTACGAGTAGGCGCTTGCGGTGTTTGCTCGCCAGCGGACCGCCGCCGTCATTCCGACCGCGGGGAGAAATCTTAGGAATCCGCCTTCACTCCACGTATATCCGCGGCAGGACAGGCATGGAACGGGCGAACGGTCGCGCCAATCGTTCCCGGTTGCGGTGGCGCCTTGACCGTGGACATGTCTACGATCACCACGCTCGCCACGGCCGAAGGGCTGGACGTGCGCGGAGCTTTCACCCCGCAGGCGGAGGATCGGGCGTTGCTCGGCGGCGAGCCGATCGGCACCCTCGTTCTGCTCGGCAATGCCGGCGGGCGCATGTGGAGCCATTTCGCGGCCGCTCCCGAGGGCGGCGACGGCGCCCCGGATCCGCTCGATCGCTGGAGCCGCCGGGTGATCGAAGCGCTCGCCGTGCGGCTCGATGCGCGAGCGCTGTTTCCCTTCGACGGGCCACCCTACCTGCCTTTCCAGCGTTGGGCGCAGCGTGCCGCGCCGGTCTGGCCATCGCCGATCGGCCCGCTCATCGACGCCGAATACGGACTCTGGCACGCCTACCGCGGCGCGCTCGGTCTGGCCGTGGCGCTGCCATGTCCCGACCCTCCGGAGCGCGCCAGCCCGTGTGATTCGTGCCGAGAGCGTCCGTGCCTCGTCACCTGCCCGGTCGGCGCCCTCGGCGAGGGCCATTACGATATCCCGGCCTGTACCGACCACCTACGCACCGCCGCCGGCCGCGACTGCATGGAACAGGGCTGCCGCGCGCGTCGCGCTTGCCCGGTCGGCACCCGGCACCACCCGGCACCCGAGCAGGCGGCCTTTCACATGCGCGCATTCCTCGGCGCCCGTGGAAGATGATCCGCGCAAGAATGCGGAGGCAAGAAGAGGAATTCGCGCCAAGACGCCAAGACGCAAAGGGGAAAGATAAGAGAACAGATCGAAAAAAGTAAAAGCGTTTTGTGGAGTCTCGCTACACGCAGATCGGCGCCAAGCCGTGAACCACAAAATCTTTGCGCCTTGGCGCCTTCGCGCGATTCTCTTCATTTTTCGCGTGTGCGTGAACCGAGGAAAGGAGGAATTCGCGCGAAGGCGACAAGAAGAAAGACAAGAAAATTCTTTGGGTCCGGCTCGTCCAGCTTGGGACTTATAAGGTTGCTATCTTATGAGTGGCCCCTATCCCTGCCTTCCTGGCGGAGGCGCGTCCGGCCGCGGCGCGTGGTTAGGCGTGGTACAGGCGGGACAATACGAAGCGATAGACGCTCGGATCGATGTTTGCGGCGAGTGCTTCGAAGCGCAGGGCGACGGCGACCGGGTCGTAGTGTCCGTCGCTGACCACGATCGGCGCGTCGTTGCGCCACGGCGTGGATTCACCGTCATCGACCCGGGTATGCACCCAACCGCCGCTCGCGTTCCAGCGCAGGCTGTGCTCGGCGTTGGGTTTCCCGTAGCACAGTTCGAAGGAGTTGACGCGCCCGTCGGTCTCCCACAGGTAGAGATCCATATCAGCGCAGGTAAACCAGCGCCGGCCGGGGGAGTGCCGGGCGGCGCCGCGGATCTCGCGCAGGTGGTGATCGCCGTCGCGCATCGCGGTCGGGACCGGGTGGTCAGCCCTGGCCGAAGCGCGCACCACCGTCGCGGAGGTAGTCGGCCTCGGCGGGTGTATCGGCGCGTCCGAGCACCGCGTTGCGATGCGGAAAGCGGCCGAAACGGGCGATGATGTCGCGGTGGCCACGGGCGAATTCCGCACTGCGTTCCAGATGCGCTTTGATTGGCGTGGGGGCCTCGGCGGCGAGCGCAGTATAGAGCGCCACCGCTTGTTCTTGCGCCGCTCGGTCTTCGCTGTGCTCCAGCGGGAGGTAGAAAAAACTCCGCTCGATGGGGTGGAGGCCGCGATCGCCGCCGTGCGCGAGGGCGTCGCGCACGATGGTCAGCGCGCGCGGGTCGCCGGCGAAAGCCTCGGCGGTGCCGCGCCGGCAGTTGCGGGTGAGCTGATCGAGTACCACGACCAGGGCGAGCGCGCCGCGCGGGCTCATCGCCCAGCCGTCCAGTTCGCCCTGCAAGGCCGCCGCCAGGGTGTCGCCGAAGCGCTCCCGGAGCAACTGGTCGAAGCCGGCATCGACCCCGAACCATACTTGATTGCGTCGCTGTAACCAGGCGGGGTCGTCGAGCCCGGAGCCGAACCAGAATTTGAGCAGCGCGTCGAAATCGGTGATCCCCGCAGTCATCCGATGTTGCCGGATCCGTGCCACCGGGCGCGTGCCGCGAGAATGAAGGCGGATCCACTGCGGGCGACGGCGACGCGCATCGGCCGCGCGGCCGCGCGGCCGATCAGGCGTCGTTCATTCACCGGCCGTTTCCACCAGCAACACCACGCCATCGGCGTCCTTTACCACCACTTTCGAGCCCGCGGGTTGGTCGTTGCCGCGCACCTTCCAGGTGCTGTCATCGACCCGGATCTTGCCTTGCCCGTCAACGATTGCCTGTTCCAGGGTGAAAGTGCGCCCTACATACTGCAGGCCGCGCTGGTTGAGCAGCGGCTGTTCGCTCTCGATCGGACGTGACTTGAGCCACTGGCGCAGTGCCACAACCGACACCAGTGACAGCACTCCGAACACCACCATCTGGATCTTCCAGTCGAGGGTTGGTGCGAGCCACACCGTGACGCCGACCACCAACCCCGAGAGCCCCATGCCGAGAAAGAAGCCGCCGGGGACGAAGACCTCGACCGTCACGAAAATGATTCCGAGCGCGAGCCAATGCCAGTAGGCCAGGTCGAGCGCCAGTTCAGACATTTCCTCGTGTCTCTCCAGCGCTGCCGTCCGATTTGCCGAAGGTGGCCTTGGCCAACTCGCCGATCCCGCCCAGCGAACCGAGGATCTGACTCGCTTCGAGAGGCATCATTATCACCTTCTGGTTGGGTGCGCTGGCGATATCGCGTAGCGCCTCCACGTACTTCTGGGCGACGAAGTAATTTACCGCCTGAACATTGCCGGCGGCGATCGCCTTGGACACCATGTCGGTGGCCTTGGCCTCCGCTTCGGCCAGGCGTTCGCGCGCTTCGGCTTGGAATGCGGCCTCGCGCTCGCCTTCCGCCGACAGAATCTTGCCTTGCTTTTCACCTTCGGCGCGCAGGATCTCGCTCTGCCGGTGGCCTTCCGCCTCGAGGATGTTGGCGCGTTTTTCGCGCTCCACCTTCATCTGGCGGGCCATCGAGTCCACCAGATCGCGCGGCGGCGCGATATCCTTGATCTCGATGCGGGTCACCTTGATCCCCCACGGCGTGGTCGCGTCATCGACGATGCTGAGCAGTCGGTGGTTGATTTCGTCGCGCTTGGAGAGCAGTTCGTCGAGTTGCATCGACCCCATCACCGTGCGCACATTGGTCATCGTAAGGTTGACGGTCGCGTATTCGAGATTGTTGACCTCGTAGGCGGCCTTGGGCGCGTCGATAACCTGGAAAAAGACCACCCCGTCGACCGAAACCATGGCGTTGTCGCGGGTGATGACCTCTTGGGTCGGAACCTCGATGACGGTCTCCATCATACTCAACCGGGCGCCGATGCGGTCGATGATCGGCATGATGAAATGCAGGCCCGGTGACAGGGTACGGGTGTACCTCCCGAACCGTTCCACGGTGTAGTTCATGCCCTGGGAAACCGAGGTAACCGACATGAAACCGGCGACCACGACGAAGGCGACGAACAGCAGGACGACAATGGCAGGACCTTGCATGGCTGGACTCCCGGGAGCGAACGCACGGCACCGTGCGCGAAAGGGTAAGTATAACGAGGTACTTGCAAAACCGCCTTCCATGGCAGTTTTGCAAGACGAAACCGGAAAATGCGATTTCCCGGTTTCTTCATTTTCAACGGCTTACAGCCGTCGAAAATGGCGGTTCATCCCTGAACCGCTCGGCTCTTGCAATTT
>Ga0114931_10002741_pt1 | contig 22385 bp, 18 predicted proteins | sample 2SBtaG_FD_89579 | JGI IMG/M metagenome (GOLD analysis project Ga0114931, IMG submission 89579) | Deep subsurface microbial communities from Kolumbo volcano to uncover new lineages of life (NeLLi) - 2SBTROV14_V59a metaG | ecosystem: Environmental > Aquatic > Marine > Volcanic | place: Kolumbo... | reverse complement strand
GTCTCCTTTATCCTGTCAAACCGCGCCATGATTGTCTACCCCTGCATTTGCGACGCCCATTTTTATACAGACCTCGCAAACCCTTGCTACCATTGAGCTTCAAGATTCATGCTTCAGGGCTGTCACGAATCGGAGCGTTTCCAGCGCGAGAAAATGCCCTTTCGACTGCGCCGGCGCTCGCGCCGCGGAGTAGCGAACACCGATCGCGACCCTGAACTCAAACGTTGAAGCGGAAGTGGACGACGTCGCCTTCCTGAACAACTTAGTCTTTCCCCTCGAGGCGCCACTTGCCAGCCTCTTTGGCGCCCTGCTCGCCGTTGCCGGCGACGAAATCCTCGTAGCCCACCACTTCGGCGCGGATGAAGCCCTTCTGGAAGTCGCCGTGAATCACGCCCGCCGCCTCGGGCGCCGTGGCCCCGGCGCGTACCGTCCAGGCTCGCGCCTCTTTGGGACCCGCGGTGAAAAACGTTCGCAGGCCCAGCAACGCATACCCGGCGTGCACCAGGCGATCGAGCCCCGGCTCCTCAAGCCCCATGTCGGCCAGAAACTCACGCCGATCCGCGGCGCCGAGGGTGGCGAGTTCGGCCTCGATCGAAGCGCAGATCGGAACCACCGCCGCCCCGTCACGTTCGGCAACGGCCTCGACCTCGCTGAGCAGCCGGTTTTCCGTGAATCCGTCCTCGGCGACGTTCGCAACATAGAGCACCGGTTTTGCCGTCAGCAAATGCAGGGCACGCAACCAGGCCCGCTCTTCGCCGTCGAGTTCGAGCGCGTGTACCGTGCGGCCGGCGTCGAGCTGCGCGGCGGCCCGCTCCAGCAATGCGAGTTGCGCGCGCTGGGCCTTGCCGCCTGCCTTGGCGGCTTTGGCAGCTCGCTCGCGGGCACGGTCAACGGTCTCGATGTCGGCGAGCAACAATTCGGTGGCGATGATCTCGATGTCGTCGGAGGGCGCAACCCGGCCGCTGACGTGAACCACATCGGGATCCTCGAAACAACGCACCACATGCGCGATCGCCTGGGTCTCACGAATATGCGCAAGAAACTTATTACCCAGCCCTTCACCCCTGGACGCCCCGGCGACCAATCCGGCGATATCGACGAACTCCATGGTGGTCGGCACCACGCGGCGGGTGTTGACGATCGCCGCCAGGCGATCGAGTCGCGGATCCGGCACCGGGACCACGCCGACGTTGGGATCGATGGTGCAGAAAGGATAATTTTCGGCCGCGATCGCATTGCGCGTGAGCGCGTTGTAGAGGGTCGACTTACCGACGTTCGGCAGGCCGACGATGGCGCAGTTGAATCCCATGAAATAACCCCGACGCCCGGCTAGCCGGGTTCGGCATCCGGGTGTCGATGCAGCCGATTCATCACCGCGCCGAAGTTCCCGCCGATAATCGGCTCGATCTCGGCGAGCACCCGATCCAGGGCTTGATCGATTTCCGCCTGTTCGTTCGCGGGCGGGCGGCGCAGCACATAATCGATCACCTCGTCACGGGTGGCGGCGTGTCCGACCCCGATCCGCAGGCGCGCGAAGTCGCGGGTTCCGAGACAGGCGATGACGTCGCGCACGCCCTTGTGCCCGCCGTCGCCGCCACCGCGCTTGAGGCGCACGGTGCCGGGCGCCAGATCGATGTCATCGTGCGCCACCAGGATCGCCGCGGGGGGAACCCGATAGAAATGCGCCAGCGCTTCAACCGCGCGCCCGCTGACGTTCATGAACGTGGTCGGTTTGAGCAACCGCAACCGATGGCCGCCGCAGCGGCACTCGGCGAATTCGCCGGCAAAACGCGGCGTGGCGCGAAAGCTTGCCGCGCAGCGGCCCGCCACCGCGTCGGCCAGCCAGTAACCGGCGTTGTGGCGGGTGTTGGAATAGCGCGGACCGGGGTTGCCGAGCCCGACTAGCAGCGCGATCGGATCGGCCACAACGGGCAGGCGAACTATTCGAGCCTCTCGCAAAACCCGTGAGCGGCGATTGGCTTCCCCGTTGCGACCCGTTTCCGCGCTGCAATTCGCTCCATGGAACCACCATGCAGCTCATCGCATCGCGAAAATGGACTCGCAGTGGGAGCGCCACTCATCCACTCCGAGTATTGCAAGTGGCTCATTCGTCGCCGTCGCCGCCCTCGTCCTCTGGCGGCGTCTCGGCCGGAGCCGCGGCCAACTCTTCGCCTTCTTCGGCCTCGACCTCTTAGACCTCTTCCTTCTGCGGATGGGTGACACTCACGACCGGCCCGTCGAGCGGCGTTTCGTGGGTCAAGGCCACCAGTTGGACATTTTCCGGCAGGACCAGGTCGGAGAGCTGAATCGACTCGCCGAGCTCGAGCTTGGCGAGATCGACATCGATCGATTCCGGCAGGTTCTTGGGCAGGCAGACCACCTCGACGTCCACCATGTTGCGCAACAGTACGCCGCCGCCTTCGCGCACCCCCGGGCAATGGTCCTCGTTGAGGAAATTCAGCGGGATCGGCATGCGGATTTCCTGCTTGCTCAAGATTCGCTGAAAGTCGATGTGAATTACCCGATCGGTGGCGGGATCGCGCTGCAGATCCTTGATGACGACGTCCTGCTCCTTGTCCTGCACCTTGATGGTGAGGACTCGCGAGTAAATCGCCTCGTTGGCGAGGCGTTTGGCGATCATCGTGCTATCGAGTTTCAACGCCACCGGCTTGCGGTTGCCACCATAGAGTACCGCCGGGATGCTGCCGGCACGGCGCAGACGGCGGATCGCGCCCTTGCCGAGATCCTCGCGCAAGTCGGCGGTCAATTCGAATTCGTTCATCTCATTACTCCAGTTATCATACGGAGGGTCCAAAGCGATGGCGTGCCCCTCAGTCCATAAACAGTTCGCCGATCGATTCTTCCTCGCTGACCCGGCGCATGCTCTCGGCTACGACCCCGGCGACGCTGAGTTGCCGGATCCGCGGACACGCGGCGGCGCGCTCGGTGAGCGGAATGGTGTCGCTCACCACCAGCTCGTCGAGTTCCGATCCCTCGATATTCTCGATCGCCGGCCCCGACAGCACCGCGTGGGTGCAGTAGGCCACGACGCTACGGGCGCCGTGGCGCTTGAGCGCGCTGGCGGCGCTGCACAGCGTGCCCGCGGTATCCGCCATATCGTCGATCATCACGCACGTGCGGTCGTTAACGTCACCGATGATATTCATCACCTCGGCCTCGTTGGTGCGCGGGCGACGCTTGTCGATAATCGCCAGATCCGCGTCATCGAGCCGTCTGGCGAGGGCGCGCGCGCGCACCACGCCGCCGACATCCGGCGAGACCACCATCAGGTTCGGGTACTCGTGCTTCCATACTTCGCCGAGCAGCACCGGCGAGGCGTAGACATTATCGACCGGGATATTGAAAAAACCCTGGATCTGATCGGCGTGCAAATCCATCGTCAGAGCACGGTCGGCGCCCGCGATGCCGATCAGGTTGGCGACCAACTTGGCCGTGATCGAGACCCGCGCCGAGCGTGGCCGACGATCCTGGCGTGCATATCCGAAGTAGGGTACGACGGCGGTGACGCGGCGTGCGGACGCGCGCTTGACGGCATCGAGCATCACCAGCAGCTCCATCAAATTCTCGTTCGACGGGCGGCACACGGGCTGCACGATGAACACATCGCGCCCGCGCACCGAGTCGATGATCTCGACCATCACTTCGCCATCGCTGAAACGCCCGACCAGCGCCTTTCCGAGGCGCATATTGAGGTGTCGGGCGATGGCTTCCGCGAGCGGTCGATTGGCATTCCCCGCGAACACCATCATGCTGCTGTCCATGCGCACATGCTCGGCGGCGAGATTCTTGCGTCGCTCGCGCTCGCGGCGCTCGGTCTTGTGGTGTCGTTCGCTCAAGATCCACTAACCCTCAAGGTGAAAAACTACTTCACCATCCCAAGCCCCGCCCGTCCCGCCCGGCAGCGCGATTCGGCGCCGCGTATGGCTGGGGCGCCAGGATTCGAACCTGGGAATCCGGGAGTCAAAGTCCCGTGCCTTAACCACTTGGCTACGCCCCAACAGACTCACCGCACCCCTCGCCGAGTTCGGCCTGCACCCATCGCGCGCGCCGCCAGCCCCGAGCGATCCACCCCGCGCGCGACGAAGGCCCGCCAGTCACCGGGCACCTCCGCAAGTACCGCCCGCGCGCTGCGTTGATCGGCGCAGCGCAAGAACACCGAACCGCCGGTGCCGCTCATGCGCGCCGTGCCATAGCGCGACAACCACTCGAAAACCGTATCGACCTCCGCGTAAAGCGCGCGGGTCACGGGCTCGCAGTCGTTGGACCCTTGCTCTATGAGATTCCGGGGGTCCAAGGTCGGCGCGCCGGTTCTCGTTTCACGGCGAAGTGAATTCGATATTGTCAACAGTGGGGAATTTCGTGTCAATGTTGAATGCGCGAATATCCGCCCGGTTGCGACCTCGCAGGAGGGCGTGACGACCAGGTACCAGGACCCGCCCAATGCCACCGGCCGTAAGCGATCGCCGACCCCTTCGGCCCAGGCAGAGTGGCCGTACACGAACACCGGCACATCGGCGCCGAGCGCCACACCGAGTTGCGCCAGCCGCCGTCTCGACCATTCCAGGCCCCACAGCCGATTGAGCCCCACCAGGACCGTGGCCGCGTCGGAGCTGCCGCCGCCGAGACCGGCGCCGCTCGGGATTCGCTTGTGGATACGGATATCGGCGCCGCAACCGATTTCGGCCGCCGCCGCAAGCGCGCGCGCGGCGCGTACCGTGAGGTCCGCCTCGGGCGCGACCCCGGGCACCCCGCCGCGGCGCACGATACGATCATCGCCACGCACCGCGAGTTCGATGTCATCGCCGTAGTCGAGGATCTGAAATACCGTCTGCAGACTATGGTAGCCGTCTTCGCGGCGACCGGTCACGCGCAAAAAAAGATTGATTTTGGCCGGCGCGGGCCAGGTGCGGGCGGACATCGCGGGTCGCGGTGCTCTAAAGCGTCAGCTTCCGAGCCGCCAACGGCTCAGCACCACCAGCGCGTGGACACGGGAATTGTCGAGCGACAGCTTGCGCGGCAACGTCAGATCCCCGACCTGTTGATAGGCGAGGTAGCGGATCCGCCATCCCGCTTGGAAAAGACTCTCGAGTCGCCCCGCGGGATCGAGTTGCAATCGCTCCACCACCACTCCCGGCTGCGGACTGCCGAGTACCCAATAGCGCAGCCCGATCAGCGGCACGCGCCAACCGGAGCGGGCGTAGAGCAGTGCCTCGGGGTCCGTCGCGCGATAGCGTTCGCCACGCCCGCTACGCAACTCGACCTCGCCGGCGGTGCCGGAGATCTCATACAATCCCTGGCCGAGCGGGCCGCTAAGCCGGATCCGGTAACCGTCGCCGCGCTGCTGCCAGCGCAGCGAGGCGCTCATCGAATCGTCAGCGGTGCGAATCGCGATCTTGCCGCCCGCCGTCCACACGGAAATCGCCGCGAGGCGCCGCACGTGAACGCGCCAGACGCCCTCGGGGTCCGCCACCGGGCGTACTTCGGGCGGTGTCGCGCAGCCCCCCGTCAGCACCACGAGCACGACCAGGAAAACCGGCCGCAGACTCGCCACCCACCGCACCGCGCGACTTACCGGCGACGCGCGAGCGGGGACAGCCCGGACCCGGCCGTGCGGGCTCCTTGCCTGCCCCCCCGGATCACTCGCTGAATCGCTTAATCACCTCGCGCAGCGCCTTGTGGTCCGGGGTCCGCTTGAGCGCGGTTTCCCAAACCTTGCGCGCCTGCTGATGATCGCCGGTCACCCACAGCACCTCGCCGAGATGCGCCGAAATTTCCGGATCATCATTGAGTTCCAAGGCCCGACGGAGATACTTCAACGCTTCCTGGTTGCGCCCCATGCGGTACAGGATCCATCCCATGCTGTCGACGATAAAACGATCGTCCGGCTTGAGTTCCAGGGCACGCGTGATCAGCTTATAGGCCTCATCGAGGCGCTGGCGGCGATCCGCCAGGGTGTAACCGAGCGCGTTGAGGGCCTCGGCGTTGTCGGGCTCGCGCGCAAGAATACTGCGCAAATCGCGCTCCAACAGCTCCGGCTTGCCCATTTTTTCCGCGAGCATCGCACGTGCATACAGCAGATCGGAGTTTTGCGGAAACTCATCGAGCGCCGCATTGTAGACCGCCATCGCATCGGCGCTGCGATCATTGCGCATGAGGAGCTCGGCTTCGGCGCGGTACACGCGTACCGCCTCGACGGTGGTCCGGGTCGGATAGTCGCGCAGAGAAGCGCGTGCCGCGTCGATCTCCCCGTCCTTGGCCATCAGCAGCGCGGCGCGGATCCGCGCGTCGAGCGCGTGCTGGCCACGATCCACCTTGCCATAGGCCTTGAGCGCCGCCGCATGGTCGCCCTTCAACTCGGCGATTTGGCCCAGGTAGTAGTAGGCCGCGTAGCGTCGCTTGAGTCCCGCGGCGAGGTGTTCAAAATGGGCCTTGGCCTGGTCGAGATGGCTGGTTTGCAGCAACAGCAGCGCCAGCGCGTAGCGCACGTCGTCATTGTCCGGGGCTCCTTTGACCAAGCGCTCAAACTGGGCCCGAGCCTGATCGAATCGCTTGGCATCGACCAGCAGTCGCGCGTAGGTTATCCGTACCGAGTCGGCTGCCGGCGACTGCTCGAGAAACTTTGAGAGGGTCGCCAACGCGTCCGCGGTGCGCCCTTGACGTTGCCGTACCCGCGCCAGCAAGGCCACCGCGCGCTGGTCATCCGGCGCCAGCGCCAGCGCCTTGCCGACCGCCGCCGCAGCCTCGTCAAAGCGGCTCGCAAGCGCCAGCAGGCGACCGTAACTGATTAACGCAGCCGCACTTTCGGGGTAGTCGGCGACCAGCGCCGCCATCACCTTGAGCGCCGCGCCGCGATCCTTTTCACGCGCCAACATGTCACCGATACGCCGCAACGTCTGCGGCTGCTGATCGCGTTGTTTTTCCACCAGGATCTTGAGTTGGGCCACCGCCCCCGGGATCAACCCGGCGCGAATCAAGAGCGATGCATAGACCTCCCGCGCCTTGGCATTGTCCGGCGCAAGTTCCGTCCACAGGTGCGCGGCGGCGCGTCCCTGAACCGGGTCGCGAGCGTATACGGCGATCCGCACCGCGCGTTCCGCCACCGCCGGGTCGCGGGTGGTACGGGCGACATCGAGATAGTCGCGTATCGCCAGATCGAGGTTGCCACGGCGCCCCGCGAATTCGGCGACCAGGAGCTTGTAAAGGGCGTCACCGGAAATCCCGGCGCGCGGTTCGGTGGCCGTTTCGGGCGCCGTGCGCGTCACTTCCGCGACCGGTGCCGCGGGCGCCGCCGCGTCGCGACTCGGGGTCTGCGCACAAGCGAACAGCGTGAGGCTCAGCCCCGCGAGGGTGGAAACCGAGAAGAGCCGCCTGGCTCGCCGCCCCGCTCCAAACTTGGAACCTTGGGAATCAATCATAGCCTGCCACCTTATCATTGCGATCGAGCGACGTGCTTTCCGCCGGTGGTAACCGATCGAACACGCCAAAACTGCTCCAGATCAATATAATGTAACTCGGTGCGGCGACAAGGGTAAGCCCGGGGTCGTAATGTAAGCGGTGCTTTCCTCCCAACCGGCCGCGGATTATGCGCTAAGATCATCGCAACGCCGGGACTTTTAATCCGGCCCGTCAGCGCCGCAGAACCACCTAGCCAACGAAATTGATGCCACCTCGCAGCCCATGACCATCGTTGCACTAGGACTCAACCACAGCACCGCTCCGGTGGCGGTACGCGAGCGCCTCGCCTTCCCGCCGCAAGATTTGCCGCGTGCACTGCGCCAACTCACGACCTGTCAGGGGGTGGAGGAAGCGGCGATCCTGTCGACCTGCAACCGCACCGATCTCTATTATCGGCACGGCGACGGTGACGCGGGAGAAGTCCTGCGCTGGCTGGGTCGATACCACCACGTCGATCCCGAGGCGATCCAGGCGCACTTCTATACCCACCGGGCCGAACAGGCGGTACGACATCTGATGCGGGTGGCCAGCGGCCTCGATTCGATGGTCCTCGGCGAACCGCAGATCCTCGGCCAGGTGAAACTCGCCTACTCGGCGGCACACGCCAGCGGCGCCCTCGGCGCGGTCCTCGGGCGGCTCTTCCAGCAGTCATTCGCCGCAGCCAAGCGGGTCCGCACCGATACCGCGATCGGGTCGAGTCCGGTCTCCGTGGCATTTGCCGCGGTGTCGCTTGCCAAACAGATCTTCGAAGCATTCCCGGAGCGCACCGCGCTGCTCGTGGGTGCCGGGGAAACCATCGAGTTGGTCGCTCGACATCTGCACGGGAACGAACTCGGACGCATCATCATCGCCAACCGCACGGTCGAAAAGGCCCACTGGTTGGCCAGCGAAGTGAGCGGCTATGCGATCGCCCTCGACGAGATCCCCGAGCACCTGGCGGAGGCCGACATCGTCATCGCCTCGACCGGCAGTCCGTCGGCGTTGATCTCGCGCGCCCAGGTCGAACAGGCGATCGAGTCGCGCAAACGGCGGCCGATGTTGCTGATCGATATCGCGGTACCCCAGGACATAGAACCCACCGTCAGCGAGTTACCCGACATTTACCACTACGGAATCGACGACCTGCAGGGGATCATCGAAGAAGGCCGGCGCAGCCGTCGTGAGGCGGCGGTGGAGGCCGAGGAGATCATTAGCGCCGAGGTCATGAGCTTCATGGGTTGGCTCGGCACCCGCCGCATCGCCGACACCATTCGCGATGTGCGGGGTCAAGCGGCAGCCACCCGGACCGAGGTTCTGCGGCGTGCGCAACGGATGCTCGCGGCGGGCGATGACCCGGCCCATGCGCTGGAATACCTCGCCGACACACTCACCAACAAGCTGCTCCACGCTCCGACCGCGGAGATCCGCAGCGCCGGGGCGCAGGGTCGTACCGAGGTCGTCGCCGCGGCACGCACCCTGTTCCACCTCGATCGGCAGCCGGACAAGAAACAGTCAAGCCCGCCGCCGCGTCCGCCGCGACGATGAAGGCGTCGGTCGAGGCACGCCTCGATGCGCTCAACGAGCGCCTCGACGAAGTGAGTTCGCTGCTCGGGGAAGCGACGGTCATCAGTGACCAACAACGCTTTCGCGCGCTGTCGCGCGAATACGCCGAGCTCCAACCGGTGGTGGAGTGCTACCGCCGCTACCGCGAAACCGGCGCGGCCATCGAGGCGGCCACGACCTTGCTCGATGAAGGCGACCCCGAACTGCGCGATCTGGCGGCCGATGAGATCGCGGCGAATCGGGAACAGCGTGCGCTGATCGAGCACCAACTGCACGGCCTGCTGATCCCCGCGGACCCGGAGGACCGCGCCAACATCTACCTGGAGATCCGCGCCGGCACCGGCGGCGACGAGGCGGCCTTGTTTGCCGGGGATCTGCTGCGCATGTACCTGCGCTACGCGGAACGACGAGGCTGGCAGGTCGAGACCGTCAGCCAGAGCGAGGGAGAATACGGCGGCTTCAAGGAAGTGATTATCCGTATCGTCGGGCGCGGCGTCTACGCGCGGCTCAAGTTCGAGTCCGGCGGGCACCGCGTCCAGCGGGTGCCGGAGACCGAATCGCAGGGCCGCATTCACACTTCGGCCTGCACGGTGGCGGTACTCCCCGAGGCCGACGAGATAAACGAGATCGAGGTACGTCCGGCGGACCTCAAGATTGACACCTTCCGTGCCTCCGGAGCGGGCGGGCAACACGTCAACAAGACCGACTCGGCGATCCGGATCACCCACCTGCCGACCAACACCGTGGTCGAGTGCCAGGATGAGCGCTCGCAGCACAAGAATCGCGCCCGCGCGATGTCGCTGCTCAAGGCGCGGCTGCTGGCCGCCGAACGCGAACGCCAGACCAGCGAACGCGCCGAGACCCGCCGTATGCTGGTCGGCAGCGGCGACCGTTCGCAGCGCATCCGCACCTACAACTTTCCCCAGGGCCGGATCACCGATCACCGCATCAATCTCACCCTCTACAAGCTCCCGGAATTCATCGAGGGCGACCTCGATCCGGTGATCGACGCCTTGATCAGCGAAGATCAGGCCGATCGCCTGGCCGCGCTCGGTGAATGAACGGGCCACCGATGGCGACCCCGCGCCGCCTCGACCAGGCGCTGGCACGCCTGACCGAACGACTACGCGAACGCTCGGCCAGCCCGCGCCTCGACGCCGAATTGCTCGCGATGCACGTCCTGAAGCGCCCCCGTACGGCACTTTACGGCCACCCGGAATCCCGCCTGAATCGCGACCAATGGAGGCGCATCGCCGAACTCGGAATGCGACGTGCCGATGGCGAACCGATCGCCTATCTGGTCGGGCATCGCGAATTCTGGTCGCTCGACCTCGAGGTCGCGCCCGCGACCCTGGTGCCGCGTCCCGACACCGAGCGCTTGGTGGAGATTGCGCTCACCCACCTCGCGCCCGACTGCACCGCCACGGTCGCCGATCTGGGCACCGGCTGCGGCGCGGTGGCGCTCGCCATTGCCAGCGAATCCCCGCGTGCATCAATCGTGTCAACCGATCTCGACTCCGATGCGCTGCAGATTGCCGCGCGTAACGTCAACCGCCTGGCACTGAACAACGTCAAGCTGTGTCGGGGCGACTGGTGCGCGGCACTCGCACACCGACGCTTCGATCTGATCGTCTCCAACCCGCCCTATGTACGCGACGGCGACCCGGAACTCGATCCCCACAGCGCCCGCTATGAGCCGGCGCTCGCGCTCGCCGGCGGCCCCGACGGCCTGCGCTGCATCACCCGCATCGCCGAACAAGCCCGCGACCACTTGGTCACCGGCGGTCACCTGGCTCTGGAGCACGGATTCGACCAGGCCGTCGCCGTAGCCCGACTGTTGCTGAGTCTCGGATACCGCAGCCCGCGGGCGTACCGCGATGCCGCCGGTCGAGAGCGCGTCAGCGAGGCGCGCTGGCTCGGCGGATAGCGCGGGCCGTCGCCGGTTACGGTGATCTCCCCTTTCCCGCCCCTAACCCGGGTCGCGGGCTAGCCCGGCGAGTTTTCGATAGGCGGCCACGAAGCGGCCGAGGGTCGCCGACACGGCACCCCGCGGCAGGATGACCTCGATGAGTTGAAAACGACCACGGGTGCGGATCGCGGTTTCCAGGGCGACGGCCAGTTCGGCGCGGGTGGTCACCCGTACGCCGTCGCCACCCAGCGAACCCGCGACCTCGGTGAAATGCCAGTCATCGAGCTTGTTGTAGGGGGTCTCCGGCTGGAAGGTCGCGAGCATCTCCCAGCCTGAATTGTTGAATACCAGCACGATCGGATCCCAGCCGTAGCGGCGGCAGTTGCCGAGTTCCCAACCGGTCATTTGGAAGGCGCCGTCGCCGACCAGGACCAGCGGTCGTGTGCCGCTCGCGGCCTGCACGCCGAGTCCCGCCGGCACCCCGAAACCCATTGTCGCGTAGTAGCCCGGTGCCACCAGCTCGGTATTGTCCATGTCCATCGCGGTGAACAGGCAGTCACCCATATCGGAGGCCAGAGGCAGCTTGCCGTGACGGTCGAACAGGTCGTTCACGGCCCGTGCGACATCGTCCGGGGTGAGCGGCGTCGCGTCGTCCGGCAGGTCGCGCGGATACTCCGGCAACACCCCCGGCACGGCCTTACCGATCGTTGCGGCGCGTGCCAGCAGCGCGTCGATCAGCTCGGCGAGCGGAACCCCCGGATACACATGGTGCGCGAGACTGACCTCGCGGTTCGAGGCGTCGATGGCATGGCGCAGGTCGATCTGGCGCGCCGAGACCCCGAAGTTGGTGTCACAAAGGATGACGCCGAGCATCAGCAGCGCGTCGGAGCTTTCGACCACCGCCGAAATATCGGGGTCGCCGGCGAGCCCGAGATAGGTGCCGAGCAACGGGCAATCGGCCCCGGCGAGCAGGCCGCGCCCCATGAAGGTGGTCACCACCGGCACCGCGAGTCGTTGCGCGAGCGCCGCGACCTTGTCCTCCAGGCCATAGCGACGGATCTCGACGCCGACCAGCAGCACCGGGCGGGCGGCACCGATCAGGTGGTCAACGACCTCGTCGGCACACACCGCGACCGCATCCGGATCGACCGGCGACGTGGCACCCGCCGGCACCGGCGCGCAGGGTGCCGTGGCCATGTCGCGCGGCAGTTCCAGATAGACCGGCCGGGACTGCTCCAGGCAGTTGCCGAGCACCCGGTCGATGGCGCCCGGCGCCGTCACGGGATCGTCGAGCACCGCCTGATCGCAGGTGATCTGCTCGTAGATACGGTACTGCGAGTTGAGCGCCTTGGCCTGATGGTGGAGCAGCAATCCGCGGCGACCCTCGGCGGCGCCGGGCGCGCCCGAGATCACGACCACCGGCGACTTCTCGGAATAGGCACCGGCGATCGCGTTGACCATGTTGAGCCCACCGGCACCGTAGGTCACCGCGGCGACCCCGAGTCCGGAGCGGTAACGCGCCGCGGCGTCGGCCGCGAAGCCGACCGCCGGTTCGTGACTGAGCGTGTAGTAGGGCAGGATGCCAGATTCGGCGATGACCTTGAACAGGGGCAAGGCGAAATCGCCGGGAATACCGAAGATCTCGCGCGCGCCACGCTGCCGGAGAGCGTCGAGCAGCGCGCCGGCGATGTTCGCGGCGGCCATCCGGTCAAAGCGCCGCCAGCGCGGCGCCGTAGTCCGGTTCATCGCCGATCTCGCCGACCAGTTGGGTGTAGCGCACGGTATTGTTCTCGTCGAGCACCAGCACCGCCCGCGCGGTGATGCCCTCCAAAGGCCCGTCGATGATCAGCACGCCGTAACTCTTGGCGAAATCGCGGCCGCGCATCATCGCCAGGGTGATCACGTTCGCCAATCCTTCGGCGCCGCAGAATCGCCCCTGAGCGAAGGGCAGATCGGCCGAAACCACCAGCACCACGGTATCCGGATGGGCCGCCGCGTGGTCGTTGAATTTCTTGGTGGACAAGGCGCAGGTCGGCGTGTCGAGACTCGGCACGATGCTGATGAGTTTTTTCTTGCCGGCGAAGCTCGCCAGGCTCAGGTCGGCGAGATCCTTGCCGACCAGATGAAAATTCGGCGCCTGCGCGCCGACCGCCGGCAGCTCGCCGGAGGTGTGAACGGGGTTGCCTTGAAAGGTGATGTTCGCCATGGTGTGCTCCTGGGTATGATTGAAAACAGCGTCCGTGTGACACCGTATTTCGTGTCCATCCGTCTTTCCGGACGGGCACTGTCTAGCGTGGATCCGGAAACGGCCATCCTGGCCGTTTCCGGGGTCGAAACCGGGAAATGCAATGTCCCGCTCTCTCTCCCATTTTCAACGACTTACAGTCGTCGAAAATGCCGGTGCATCCCTGCACCGGATCGAGTGCCCGTCTTTCCGGACGGGCACTATATCGGGGTGGCAGGATAGTGCCGCGCGCCGGTCAAGGGAACCACCGGGCGGTGTGCCGCGGAGCTACGCGGATCGAATCGGAAGATTTCTCCCGTTGGTCGAAATGACAGCGGTGATCGAAATGACGGTCGCCGTCATGTCGAGCGCCAGCGGGAAATCGCCAGCGGCCGGCGGTCAATCAGGGCGCGCCTCCGCGTAGGGCGCGGCGACGTGTTCGCGGTAGCGGCTGCGGGCGATCGAAACGCTGAGCACCAGCACCGGGATGATCCCGACCGCGACGATCGCCAGCGCCGCACTGGCGGCATCCTCGATCCGTTCGTCGGAGGCCAGCTCGAAGGCGCGAACCGCCAGGGTATTGAAGTTGAAGGGGCGCAGGATCAAGGTCGCCGGCAGTTCCTTGCTGGCGTCCACCACCACCAACAGGATCGCGGTGAGCAGGCTGCCCTTGAGCATCGGAATGTGGACGCGGCGCACCACCTCGTGGGCGCGGCAACCGAGCGACCGGCTGGCCTCGTCCATGCTGCGGGTTATCTTGCCGAGTCCGGCGTCAACGGTCTGCAACGCGACCGCCAGAAACCGCACCGTGTAGGCAAACAACAGCGCGACCAGGGTGCCGCTCAGCAGCAAGCCGGTAGAGATATCGAAATGCAACCGCATCCATGCGTCGACGGCGTTGTCGAGGGCCGCGAACGGCAGCATCACGCCGACCGCAATCACCGTTCCCGGCACCGCGTAGCCGAGTCCGGCCGCACGCACCGCGCCGTTAACCATCGGCCGCGGGCGGATGCGCTTGCCGTAGGCCATCAGCAACGCCAGCGACACGGCGATCGCCGCCGCGCCCACCGCCAGTCCCACGGTGTTGAACGCGAGTTGCGCGAAGCGCGCGTCGAGATTGCGCGGCGCGGTACGCCATGCCCACACCGCGAGTTGCACGCCCGGCAACACGAAACCGAAGCCCAGCGGGATCGCGCAGCCGATCCACGCCAGCGCCGCGCGCAAGCCGGTGAGCGGATAGATGCGCAGTGAGCGCGATCGACTGCCCACATGGTGATAGCGCGCACGGCGCCGCGACCAGCGCTCCGCGAGCACCAGGACCAGAACGAACAGCATCAGCACCGCGGCGAGCTGCGCCGCGGCGCCGCTGTCGCCGAGACCGAACCAGGTACGAAATATACCGGTGGTGAATGTCGGAACGCCGAAATACTGCACCGTGCCGTAGTCTGCCAGGGTCTCCATCAGCGCCAGCGACAAACCGGCGATGATCGCCGGTCGCGCGACCGGCAGGGACACCCGCCAAAAACTCGCCCACGAGCCGCAGCCCAGCGTACGGCTGACGTCGACCACGTAGGCCGATTGTTCCAGAAAAGCGGTCCGCGCCAACAGATAGACGTAGGGGTAGAACACCAGCGACAGCATCACCACCGCACCGCCGAGCGAGCGCACGTCCGGAAACCAGTAGTCGCCGTGCGACCACCCGAACCAGGCGCGCAACGCGCTCTGCACCGGCCCCGCGTAGTCGAGCATCCCGGTGTAGGTGTAGGCGATGATATAGGCGGGGATCGCGAGCGGCAGCAGCAGCGTCCACTCGAATACCCGACGGCCGGGGAAATCGCACATCGTCGCCAGCCACGCGGCGCCGACCCCGAGCGCCAGCGTACCGACCCCGACCCCGGCCATAAGGATCAGTGAATTGCGCACGTAAAGGCCGAGCACGGTAGCGACCAAGTGGCGCCATACCTCGCCCGCCGGGTGCAGCAGGTAGCTCGCCACGACCAGCACCGGCAGCGCCACGAGCAGGGCCACGAGGACCACGCCCGAGGTCCAGAGATCGGGTCGCGGCAGCCGCCACAGCGAGCCCGCGACCCGGCCGCGCAGTACCGCGTTCAACGCCACCCGGCGATATCCATCAAATTCACCGCATCGGCGTTGTGCGCGCCGAGTTGCGCCAGATTCAGGGTGTCGGCCTTGAACTCGCCGAAGCTGCGCACCACCGCGCTCACCGCGACTCCCGGTTTGACCGGATACTCGTTGTTGGTCTCGGCGTACCACTGCTGAGCGTCATCCGACACCAGATACTCCAGCAGGCGCATGGCCGCGGCGCGGTGTGGCGCCGAACGGGTGACCCCGGCGCCGCTCACGTTCACGTGGGCGCCGCGCGCGGCCTGATTCGGCCACACTACTTCAACCTTGGAAGCGGCCTCGCGCTGGCGCGGATCATCGGATCGCAGCATCCGCGCCAAGTAGTAGGTGTTGGCCAGGGTAATGTCGCACTCGCCGACCGCCAGCGCCTTGATCTGGTCGCGATCGCCACCGCGTGGCGGTCGTGCGAAGTTCGCGACCAAGCCGCGCAGCCAGGCCAGAGTTCGCTGTTTCCCGTCGGCGGCGATCATCGACGCGACCAAGGACTGATTATAGATATTCGAGGAACTGCGCATGCAGATGCGTCCCTTCCAGCGTGGCTCCGCAAGACCTTCATAGGTCGTCAGCCGGGTCCGATCGACACGCCCTTTGGCGACCATGATCGGCCGCGCGCGCAACGACAACCCGAACCATTCTTCCGCCGGATCACGGTACGCGGCGGGAATCGCCGCGTCGAGCACCTTGCTTTTCACCGCCTGTAGCACCCCGGCAACCTTGGCCTTGTAAAGGCGTCCCGCGTCGACCGTGATAAACAGATCGGCCGGACTGTTGCGGCCCTCGGCCTTGAGACGCTCCAGCAACGGCCCGGCCTTGCCGGTGACCAGGTTGACGCGCACACCGGTCTGCTCGGTGTAACGGTCCAGCAACGGCTTGATCAACGCCTCCTTGCGGGCCGAATAGAGATTGACCACATCGGCGGCAAACGCCTGACCGGCGACAGCGCAGGCGGCAACCATTGCCAACGCTCGAAGTACTTGCTTGCTCATCGTCCATTCCTCACTCGTCAAAAAAAGATTGGCATCGGTCCATCGACACCGCCCCACGCCTATCCCGCGGATCCGTCCGTTTGCTACACCCCGGCCTACCCGCACGCGAGGCCGACGACCGACCGGGGCGGGATTATCAACGAAAAGCACGGCCAATGTAAACGAGAATCATTCGCGTTTATGATCCAGATCAATACAAACCCTGTCAGGCAACCCTGCAAGGCGCTTTGGTCGCGGCCGCGAGCCCCTGATAACATTAGCGGGTCCCGTGCCGGCTATCCGCCGGTCCACCAAGTCGCGCGGACGCTCTAGCGCTGCTGGAAAACCGCATGCGCACAGCCGGCTCAGGGCGAAACAAGGGTGCCGGGCAGGTGGCGCGGAGCCGTAAGGGCTCGGGTGGAAATCAAGTTGCCCACCGCCGGGACGCCCGACCGGCAGCGACGAAAGCGAACGGTCGCTCTATTCAACTGACGAGCAACGCCGCCGGGCGGGATGGATCGGCACTCGGAATGGCGAAGCTATTTTGAACCGAGCCCTGAGCGCAGCCAATCGTGATGAATGAGCATTTTGATCCCGTTACAACGCCGTGATGCCAAGCGCAACCGTGTCTCAGCCGACCGCCAATCCACTGCTCGACGCAGGGCCCTTGCCGGCCTTCGCGCGGATCAGCGCGGAACAGGTACGTCCGGCGATCGACAGCCTTTTGGCGGGCGGGCGCAGCGCGGTCACGAAGCTGCTGGCGGCCAACGCCGGATCTTACACCTGGGATAACCTGATCGATCCGCTCGAAACGCTCGACGATCGGCTCGACCGTACCTGGTCTCCAGTGTCCCATCTCCACTCGGTGGCCGATCAAGCGGCGCTGCGTGACGCCTACAACGCCTGCTTGCCGCTGCTCAGCGACTACGCCACCGAACGGCGCCAGAATCACGCCCTCTACGACGCCTATCGCAGCATCGCCGAAGGACCGCGAGCCGATCATCTGGACGCCGCGCAACGCAAGGTCCTGTCCAATGCCTTGCGCGATTTCCGCTTGGCCGGGGTTGCCCTCCCGGAAAACGACAAGGCCCGCTTCAAGAAGCTCAGCGCGCGTCTCACGGAGCTGGGTAGTCGTTTCGAAGAGAATCTCCTGGATGCCACCCGAGGCTGGCGACGCCATCTGCGCACCCGCGAGGAGGTCGGGGATCCCCGCCAGCGCCCTCGCGGTCGGCGCCGCGGATGCCGCGCAGGCGGGTTTGGATGGGTGGCTGTTCGGACTCGACCACCCCTCATACCATGCGCTGGTCGGCTACGCCGACGACCGCGAGCTGCGCCGCGCTGCGTACACCGCCTATGTAACGCGCGCCTCGGACCAGGGCCCGAACGCGGGGCGTTGGGATAACACGCCGGTGATGGAAGAGATGTTGGCGCTGCGCCATGAACAGGCACGCCTGTTGGGCTTCGAGAGCTACGCCCACCTGTCGCTGGAACGAAAGATGGCGCGCGATCCGGGCGCGGTGCTCGAATTGCTGGGTGAACTCGCGAGTCGCGCTCGGCCGGTAGCCGAGGCCGAACTCGCCGAGTTGCGCGCCTTCGCCCGTGACCAGCGCCACATCAGCGACCTCCAGGCGTGGGATCTGGCGTATTTTACGGAACAACTACGGGTCGCGAAATTCGCCCTCGCCGAGGAGGAACTGCGCGCATACTTTCCGGTGCCGCGTGTACTCGAGGGCCTGTTTGAACTCAGCCGGCGGCTGTTCGGGGTGCGGATCGACCCGCAGGAAGGCGTCGACACCTGGGATCCGGGCGTGCGGGTGTACGCGATCACGGACGCGCAAGGCGAGCTGCGCGGCCGCTTCTACGTCGATCTGTACGCGCGGACCAACAAGCGGGGTGGCGCGTGGATGGATGAATGCGTGGTGCGCCGGCGCACCCGCGACGGCGTACAAATCCCGGCCAGTTATCTCACCTGCAACTTCAGCCCCCCGACCGACGGCGCCCCCGCACACCTCACCCATGATCAGGTGACGACCCTGTTTCACGAGTTCGGACACACCCTCCATCACCTGCTTAGCCGGGTCGACTATGCGCCGGTCTCGGGGATCAACGGGGTCGCCTGGGACGCCGTGGAGGTGCCCAGCCAGTTGCTCGAACACTGGTGTTGGGAGCCCGAATCGCTAGCCCTGATCTCGGCGCACCGGACGACCGACGAACCGTTGCCCGGTACCCTGATCGAGCGCTTGCGTGACTCGCGTAATTTCCACTCCGGTCTGCGTACCCTGCGCCAGGTCGAACTGGCGTTGATCGATCTGCGTCTGCACCTCGATTACGACCCGGTGCGCGGGGCGCGCATCGCCCAAACCGTCGCCGCGACCCGGCGCGAGGTTGCAGTGATCACGCCGCCGGAGTTCAATCGCTTCATGCACGGATTCTCACACATCTTCGGCGGCGGCTACGCCGCCGGCTACTACGGCTACAAATGGGCGGAGGTACTGGCCTGCGACGCCTACTCGCGCTTCGAAGAGCGCGGCGTGCTGGATCCGCGGACCGGCCGCGATTTCCTTCACGCGGTGCTGGAACCAGGCGGTACTCGCGACGCGCTCGATTTGTTCAAGGCGTTTCGCGGCCGTGAGCCGAAGATCGACGCGCTGTTTCGCCACGACGGGCTCGCGACGGCGGAGGCGACGGCGTGAAACGCGCCGCGCTGCTCGCCCTGCTCGCCCTGCTGGCGCTGATGGGTAGCCTCGGCGCACGCACCGGCCTCGCGCAGACGCGCTATGTCGGCAATCAATTCAAGATCGGGATCCACGCCGACAAGACGCTCGCCAGTCCGATCCTCGGACTGGTCGCAAGCGGTACGCCGCTCGAAGAATTGAGCCGCGCCGACCCGTTGGTACAGGTGCGAACGGCGGACGGGATCACCGGCTGGGTCGACGGCACCTACCTGACCGACGAGCCGCCCGCCGAGGTGCGGATCAGCGAAGCCGTGGCCGCGCGCGACCAGGCGCGCAGTGAACTCGAACGGTCTCAGGCCGACAATGCCGATCTCAGCAACCGCTTGAAAGAAATGGAAAGTCGCGCGCGCGCCGCGGAACAGAGCCTCCTCGCGAGCCAGCGCGAAGCGACCCCCAAGGCCCGCGCGGCCGAAGCCGCGGCCGCCGCAACCAGCGACGCATTGCGTGAGATGCAGGGCCTCGCGGAACAAAATCAGAAACTCAAACAACGGATCGCGGAACTCGAAGCGGTGCAGGCGATGGCGGCCGAGCAACCGCCGGCCACCCCGCCGCGCGCCGATCCGGCGCCAGCGATCCCCGCACCGCGGCCCGCGACGATGGTCTCCAGTGACAACCCCTATGCGCCAATCCTCGCCTGGCCAAGGTGGATCTGGCTGCTGCTCGGTTCCGTCGCCTTGCTTGCCCTCGCCCTCGGCGCCTACCTGGTCGACTGGAGCACGCGTCGGCGGCACGGCGGTTTCCGGATCTGAACGGATGGCACTGCGCATCGCAACCTGGAACGTGAATTCGTTGCGCGTGCGCCTCGATCAGGTGCTCGCGTGGCTCGACGCGCAACGCCCCGACGTGCTCGCCTTGCAGGAAATCAAACTCAGCGACGAGCAGTTCCCGGTGGCTGAGATCGAAGAGCACGGTTACCACTCGGTCTATGCAGGGCAAAAAACCTACAACGGCGTTGCCCTGCTGGCACGCCGGCGCCCCGAGGCAGTGCGGCGTGAGGTACCGGGCCTCGACGACCCGCAGAAACGATTTATCGCCGCCACGATCGAAGGCGTGCGCATCGTCAATCTTTACGTGGTCAACGGCCAAGCGGTTGGATCGGAGAAGTACGCCTACAAATTGCGCTGGCTCGACGCCGTGCATGCCTACCTGGTCAAGGAAGTCGAAGCGGGGCGACCACTGGTGGTGCTCGGCGACTTCAACATCGCGCCCGAGGATCGGGACGTCTACGATCCGCAAGCGTGGCGTGAACGGATCCTGTGCAGCACGCCCGAGCGCGAAGCGCTCGCACGACTCCTCGCTACCGGGCTGGAGGACACCTACCGGCGCCTCGACACCGAATCGGGCGGCTACACTTGGTGGGATTACCGCGCCGCGGGTTTTCGTCGCGACCACGGCATGCGCATCGATCTGATCCTCGCGAGTCGCGCCTTGGCCGATCGCTGCACCCGATGCACGGTCGACCGCGAGCCACGCCGCGCAGAGCGACCGTCGGATCACGCGCCGCTGATAGCCGAATTTTCGACCGCCGATTGAGCGTGTGAAGTATACCGATCTGCGCGAGTTCATCGCGATGCTCGAGGGCCGCGGCCTGCTCAAGCGGGTGCGTGCCGAGGTCGACCCCTGCCTGGAGATCACCGAGATCTGCGATCGTACATTGCGCGCGGGCGGGCCGGCGCTGCTATTCGAACATCCCAAAGGACATGCCATCCCGGTGCTCGCCAACCTCTTCGGTACCACCGAGCGGGTCGCGCTCGGCATGGGCGCCGAATCGCTGAGCGCCCTGCGCGAGGTCGGGCGTCTGCTCGCCGCCCTCAAAGAGCCCGATCCGCCGCGCGGCGTCAAGGATGCCTGGCGCTCACTACCGCTATACAAGAAAGTGCTCGACATGGCGCCGCGCACCGTCGGCCGCGCATCGTGCCAGGAGGTGGTGATCGAGGGCGAGGACGTGGATCTCGCGCGCCTCCCGATCCAGACCTGCTGGCCGGACGACGCCGGCCCGTTGATTACCTGGGCGCTGGTCACCACGCGCGGCCCGCACAAGGAGCGCGCCAATCTGGGCATCTACCGCCAGCAGGTCATCGCTCGCAACCGCGTGATCATGCGCTGGCTCGCGCACCGCGGCGGAGCCATCGACTACCGCGAATGGTGCGCGGCCCATCCGGGCGAACGCTTTCCGGTCGCGGTCAGCCTGGGCGCGGACCCGGCGACCATGCTGGCGGCGGTCACCCCGGTGCCGGACACGCTCTCGGAGTACGCCTTCGCGGGCCTGTTGCGTGGTGCGCGCACCGAACTGGCGAGTTGCGGGAGTCATTCACTCAAGGTTCCGGCACGCGCCGAAATGGTGCTCGAAGGCTACATCGAACCCGGCGACGAGGCGGACGAAGGGCCGTTCGGCGACCACACCGGCTACTACAACGAGGTGGAGCGTTTCCCGGTCTTCACGATCGAGCGCATCACTCATCGCCGCGATCCGATCTACCACAGCACCTACACCGGCCGACCACCCGACGAACCGGCGGTGCTCGGGGTCGCGCTCAACGAGGTGTTCGTGCCGATCCTGCAGAAGCAGTTTCCGGAGGTCGTCGACTTCTATCTGCCGCCCGAGGGTTGCTCGTATCGGGTGGCGGTGGTGAGCATGCGCAAACAGTATCTCGGTCACGCCAAGCGGGTGATGTTCGGCGTGTGGTCCTTTCTGCGCCAGTTCATGTATACCAAGCTGGTGATCGTCACCGATGACGACGTCGACGTGCGCAACTGGCAGGACGTGATCTGGGCGATCACCACGCGCATGGACCCGGCACGCGATACGGTGATGGTCGAGCGCACGCCGATCGACTACCTGGATTTCGCGTCGCCGACGGCGGGCCTCGGCTCCAAAATGGGCTTCGACGCGACCAACAAATGGCCCGGCGAGACGGACCGCCAGTGGGGCCGGCCGATCCGCATGAGCGACGAGGTCAAGACCCGAATCGACGCCCTGTGGGGCGATTTGGGAATCCACCCGGGAAAAGCCGAATAGCGCCGTCGACCGGCGCGATTTGCCGGCACCTGCGGGGTGGCTGTAGCAGCGCAATTTCTCCCGGCGGTCGAAATGACAGCGGCTGTGTCATTTCGACTACGCCACTCGTCATCGGGCGCCGGGAGAAATCTACCCTACCCGTCAGCGCCACGCGAAAGCGGCAGCCCGCCTCGTTTCGACCGCGGCGACCGATCGGCGCTCGCGCGGCTGGCGAATCGATCCTATCCGTCGTCGCGAAGATTCGGTCTTTTTTCTTCACACAGCCCCTACGATTCCAGTATCATAAGCCGTTTTCCACGTACCGTCGGGCGCTTGCGCCACGGTTAGTCAGGACTCGCGACCCATGAAGAAAGGCATCCATCCCGAGTAC
>Ga0114931_10002740_pt1 | contig 22392 bp, 18 predicted proteins | sample 2SBtaG_FD_89579 | JGI IMG/M metagenome (GOLD analysis project Ga0114931, IMG submission 89579) | Deep subsurface microbial communities from Kolumbo volcano to uncover new lineages of life (NeLLi) - 2SBTROV14_V59a metaG | ecosystem: Environmental > Aquatic > Marine > Volcanic | place: Kolumbo... | reverse complement strand
CGGGGGCGGCATGCCCGGCGGGATGCCTGGGGGCATGCCCGGCATGATGTAGTCGCCTGCCAAGCGGCTGCGACCCTTGCGGACGCCCCGGTGGCCCCAGGCCGCCGGGGCGTCGTGCGTGGCGCCGGGCGTCCTCCAGGGAGCACGCGGGTTCAAGCTGCGGGCGCGCCGGGTCGAAGAAGAAGAGCCCCCCCTTCGCTGCCAATCACGCACGCGAGGGCCCATGAACCAAGCCAATGAGCGCCGGATCCAGGAGCATTGGCTACAGCTCCTGCGCGGCATGGGCGCCCAGGCTGAATGGGTGGCCGGGGAGCGCTGCGTGCGAGCCCGCCTGCCACTGCGCCGGGGTCCCTTCCCCGGTCTGGAGCGCAGCTTCGAAACGCTCTGCCTGGCCACCGTCGGGGTACGGCATGTGAAGTGCCTGGAGCCGGAAGAGCTGTTCCAGCTGCCCATGGTGGACATTGGCGGCTGCGAGCGCTGCGGCCAGATCGAGGCGCGCATCCGCGAGGCCTGGGAGCAGCAGCAGCACGCCCTGCAGCAGCTGCGCGCCCAGCTGGCTGCGCTCGGGGCGCCTGCCGAGCGTTCGGGCGGAGGCGCAGGCCTCGAAACTCCGATCACCAGCACAGACGGAGAGCTTTTGGCGGCCGCGGGCCCGCGCAGCCAGCTGGTCCTTCCCGGCGGCGGCCCCTTGGCCGGGGTGCACTTGGCCCGCGCTGGGGACCGGCTACTCGCGTGGGACAACACCTGGGAATCCGCCACGGATCTCGAGCTGGCCGTCACGAGCCGCATGACCGCGCTGGCGCGGCGCGCAGCGCAGGCGGCAGATCAGCAGCGGTTCGACCAGGTGCGGCGTGGCCCCACGGCCAACGCGGCGCTGGCCCATCCGGGCCTCGCCCCTCGGCCGGCGCTCTCCGCCGAGCCCGCAGAATCCGCAGACTCGGCCGAGGGGATCGGCACCGGGCGCCGCATCCTGCTCGTGGGTCCGAAGCTCGCGGGGCAGGCGGTGCTCCAGCGGGCGCTGCGCGAGCGCGGCTTCCAGGTCCATGTCGAGAAGCGTGCGGGAGCCGTCCCGGGCGCCTTCGGGCAGCACAGCTTCGAGCTGGTTCTGGTGGACACCGATCTCGGCCGCGCGGAAGGGCTGGAGCTGCTGCCCACGATTTCGGCGCTCCCCGGCCTCGCGGCGCTCCCCGTCGTACTCGTGGACGAACGCTCCCGCCCCGCGCGGCGCCAGGCTGCGAGGGAGCTGGGCGCAGCGGGCTACCTGGTGCACCCGATCGATCCCGACCGTGTGGCAGCGGGACTCGCTGCCATGGCGGCCGGCCGCCGACAGCGTCGTTTCGAACGCTTTGCGGAGCGGCTGGCCGTGGTGTGGCCGGAACGCCCGGCGACCTCGGCGGGCTACACCACCGCCGTCAGTCGTCTGGGCCTCTACGTATGCACGCAACTCGACCTGCAGCCCGGCAACACCGCACAATGTGTGCTGGTCGTACCCGAACTCGGGCGAAACCTCCCGGTGCGGGTCGAAACGGTGTACCGCACCCCCGAGCTGGGCACGGAGGACGCGGGCCTGGCACTCCGCATTCGCAGCTTCGCCGAAGACGACGAGCCCAGCTGGATCCGCTATCTGCGCGGCCTGACAGAGCAGCTCTAGCCAACGCGCGGACCTTGGATCTGGGGACCGCCCCTTGCTCACCCCAGCTTGTCGCGGGCCTTGTCGATATCGCCATCCATGATGGTCTTGCGCTTGTCGGCAATGGCCGACGCATGGGCCTCTCGCGCGAGCCGCTCGAGGTAAGCCTCGGCGGCGACAACCGCCCGATCAATTGCGCTTGCCGACACGCGCAGTCCATCGCCGTGCTTGCCGATCAAACGCTTCACCACCGCGTTGGGTAGATCAGCCATGGTTCCTCGCCTCCCCCTCTCGAGTCCGCGCCATGCTACGAGCACCGGGGAGCCCGTGTCAACGAAGTTGCTTTGGCAGAGCGAGGGGATTTCACCCCTGCCCCTCACCTCGCGCCGTCTCTTCGGCCACCCGAATGACCTCACCGAGGGAAGCGCCCGCACGCCGGGCCGCGCGCTTGCAGTCGTCGTACTCGGCAGAAACCGAGGTCCTGCCGTCCGGCCGCCAGGCCCACTTCACGCGGATCTTGCCGTAGGGGGTCTCCACGCGTCGCACCTCGCGGGGGAGGACCATGCGATCCCACTCGGCCAGCCGCACTCCGAGCGTCGATGTCTCGGTAAAGAGCAGGCCGGCGAGGCGTGCACGGCCCTCGGGGCGGGCCACCACGCGCAGCAGGAAGCCGGGACGATTCTTCTTGGTCGCGACGTGCTGAAGCGAGACATCGAGAGCCCCTTCCTCGAGGAGCCGTTGCATGACGTGGTCGAAGTGCTCGGGCACGAGATCGTCCAGGTTGCACTCGAGCACCAGGACACGGTCGGCAGCCAGGCCCGCCGCGCGCCCGACAATGACGCGCAGCACATTGGGGAGCGGACCCTGGCGATCTCGTCCCGCACCGTGACCAATGGCCTCGGGGGTCATCGCAGGGAGCGGACAGAACTCCCCGACCACGCAGCGCAGGATCGCGGCGCCGGTCGGGGTCACAGTCTCCCAGGCGCTGTGGGCGGGGACGGTAGGAATCCCCCGCAAGAGCTCCAGGGTGGCCGGAGCGGGTAGCGGAAGCCGCCCATGCGCCGTCTCCACCTCACCGTGGCCCAGGGCGGGCGGGGCCGCGGTGACGCGCTCGATCTGGAGCACGTCCAAGGCCACCGCCGCGCCTACGATGTCCACGATGGCATCGACCGCCCCTACCTCGTGGAAGTGGACCTTCTCCACGGGAATACCGTGCACCTTCGCCTCCGCCTCGGCCAGGGCAGCGAAGATCGCCTGGGACCGCTCACGCACAGGGGCCGCGAGCCTGGCCCGGGTGAGGATGCGGCGGATCTCGCCGTAGTGGCGATGCGCGGTGCGCGCGGCCTTCGGCACCTGTACGGAGACATACCGCGCGGCCAGCGCCCCCCGCGTCACCTTGGAGACGCGCAGCCGAAACGGCACCCCGAGCCCTTCGAGCGGCTCCAGCAGGGCCCGGCGGGAGAGCCCGGCATCCAGCAGGGCGCCGAGGAACATATTGCCGGCCATCCCAGAGAAGGTGTCGAGATGCAGGCAGCGGCTGCTCCCCGCGGCGCCCTGCCCCACGTGCCGGCGGATTCTCCTGACGGCCACGCCTAGAGCCGGTTGATCAACGTGGCGACCATGGCCGCCCCGAAGCCGTTGTCCACATTCACCACACTCACATTGGAGGCACAGCTATTGAGCATGCCGAGCAGCGCGGCGAGCCCGCCGAAGGAGGCCCCATAGCCCACGCTGGTGGGCACGGCAATCACCGGTTTGTCCACCAGACCTCCGACCACGGAGGGCAGCGCCCCCTCCATCCCTGCCACCACGATCAGCACGCGGGCGGCGCGGAGCAGATCCATGGAAGCCACCAAGCGGTGGATCCCCGCCACCCCGACGTCCGCCAGCAGCTCCACCTTGTTGCCGAAGCGCCGCGCAACCTCCGCGGCTTCGCAGGCTACGGGGAGATCGGAAGTTCCGGCACAGACGACCGTGATGGTGCCGCGCCCGACCACCGGAACCTCCGAGGGTCCGAACCAGAGCAGGCGCGCTTCAGCCTCGTACGCGCCCTCCGGCAACAGCTCCTGGACCGCGGCCGCAAGGTCAGGGGACACGCGGGTGGCCAGCGCCGGCTGGCCCTCGCGGCGCAGGACCCGCACGATGTCCGCGATCTGCTCCGCGGTCTTGCCACCCGCGTAGATCACCTCAGGAAGCCCCTGACGCAGGACCCGGTGGGTATCGATGCGGCCGTGCAGGGTCTCCACAAAGGGCGGCCGGGCGATCTTCTCCAGCGCCTCGTCGGGCACGATCTCGCCGCTCCGGACGGCCTCGAGCAACGTACGCAGCTGGTCGCGGTTCACGCGGCCGAGCGTATCAGAGGGCACTCAGCCCTGCCGGGATCTGCTCCGGGATCTGCTCTGGGATCTGCTCTGGGCCCTGCGCTGGGCCCTGCTCTGGCTCCTGATCTCGTGGATCGTATCCGGGACGAAGACCAGCAGTCCCCGGAGGTCCCGCTTCCGGTCGCTGATTTCGGTCTCGATGCGCAGGACCGGACCGTTCGCCGCGCGCAGGGCGACGAGGGAGGCGAAGGCCTCCGGCGCGTCGTCCAGGGCCAGGATGGGAATGGAGGGCAACACGGCCACGCCCAGGGTATCCGCCAGACTGGAGACCATGTGCGAGGCCAGGATGTTTCCCACCTCGCGCAGCGCCGACTCCTCCTCGTCCCTCTGCACCGCTCCGAGCTCCTTGCCGACCAGGATCTCGACGAGGCAGCTGCGGCTCCCCGCGTCGAAGAGCAGCGCGAGCTCGCCTTCGAGGCCACCCTCCACCTCGAAGAAGATTCCGGCCATGCCCTCGCGTACGTCCGCGCTGGCGCTCACCACGAAGGGAGCCGTCAGCTGGTCTGCTGCGAGCATCCGCACCGTAGGCACGCCCATCTTGCAAGGACGCCCCACGAGCCTGGCCAACGCGGTGGCCGCATGGCCGGCCCCGATGCTCGTGAGCTCCCTGACCCGATCGACATCGGATTCGCGGATGTCCGTGGCAATTGCATTCATGCCAGGTGGTTCATGTCCAGAAGGAAGACGGGGGTACCGTCCCCCAGCACGGTCAGTCCGGCCAGGGCCCGCGCCTTGGCGAGTAGCCGCGGGACGGGCTTCACGTAGATCTCCTGCTGGCCCGCGAGCCGCTCCACCCACAGCGCCACGCGTTCACCGCGGACCTCGCCGATCACGAGGGGCACCGGGCCTTCGTTCTCGGCCGTCTCGAGCCCGACGGCTTCGGCGAGGTCGATCACCAGGACGGGTTCATCGTCCAGGAGCGCGAAACGCTCATTGCCCGCGCGCTCGATCGCCTGGGAATCGACCTCGATGACCCGCTCCACCTTGGCGATCGGGACGGCCACGGTCACTCCACCCAGGCCCAGCAGCAGCACACGCTGCACCGCCGCAGTGATGGGGACGACCAGGGTCGTCGTGGTGCCGGGGCCCTGTCGGGACTGCAGGTCCACACGCCCGCCGAGGGACTCGATCGTGACCTTGACCGCGTCCATCCCGACGCCGCGGCCCGACACCTCAGAGACCTGCTCCGCGGTGGAGAGGCCCGCGCGAAAGACCAGCGCGGCCACATCGCCGGGCGTCAGGTCGTCTGCCAGGTCGGGATGCAACACGCCGGCCTCCACCGCGCGCCGGCGTACAGCCTCGAGGTCGATCCCGCGGCCGTCGTCCGCCACCGAGATGAAGATCGAATCTTTCTCCCGGCGCGCCTCCACCACGAGCCGGCCGCTCTGCGGCTTGCCCACCTCGCGACGCTCCTCGGGCCCCTCCAGACCATGGTCCACGGCGTTGCGCACCAGGTGCACGAGGGGGTCGTTCAAGCGGTCCAGGATGGCGCGGTCCAGCTCGAGCTCGGCACCGCGCAGCTCGACTTCGACTTCTTTGCCAAGACCGCGAGCCACATCGCGAGCCAGCCGTGGCAGCGAGTCCACCACGCGCAGTAGAGGCGCCGTGCGCAGCCCGAGGGCTCGGCGCTGGAGGTTCCCGACCACACGATCCATGTGATCGAAGCCGGCGCTGAGCTCCGCCTGCGCCCTCCCGTCGGCGGCAGAGGTACGCATCTGGCTCGAAGTGAGGACGACCTCCCCGACCGAGCTCAAGAAGCGGTCGAGGGTCTCTGTACGTACCCGAACCGAGGGTGGAGGCGCCGGAGCCGCGGGACGCCTTGGCGCGGCTCCTGTCAGACTTTTTTTGGAGGTCCGCCCGTCTCCCTTGGAGTCTCGGGCGGACCTTGGGTTGCGTCAGCGTGCGCTTCCGGCTCCGTCATTTCGCGAAGCCTCGCCACGAGCTCCTCGTCGGGAGGCGGCGGGGCGCCCGTCTCCCGCACGCTGGCCACCATCGCCTCCAGACCCTCGAGCCCGGAAAAGAGGGTCGCGATGCCCTCTCCGGCAGCCACGCGGCCCGCCGCCCGGTAGCTGGCCATGCGGTCCTCGAGGGCATGGGCGAGCTCCGTCACCGGCTCGTAGCCCAGGGATCCCGCCATGCCCTTGATCGAGTGGGCCATGCGAAAGACCAGATCGATGGCCTCGGCGTCGTCCGCACCCTTCTCGAGGCACAGAAGTGCCCGGCTCATCTCCGCGAGATGCTCCGTGGCCTCCTCGAGAAAGAGCTTCTGATACTTGGCCAGGTCCACGCCGGCGCTACTCGGACTTCTCGACGACCTTGGCGAGAGTGGAGACGACCGCGTCCGGCTTGAAGGGCTTGACGATGAAGTCCTTGGCCCCGGCCTGGATGGCCTCCATCACCAGGGTCTCCTGCCCCAGGGCGCTGCACATCACGATGCAAGCCCCCGGATTGTCCACCTTGATGGCCTTCACCGCGTCGATCCCCGAGCGCTTCGGCATCACGATGTCCATCATCACCAGGTCCGGAGAGAGCTCCTTGAACTTGTCCACCACCTCGACGCCGTCGGAGGCCTCTCCAACCACTTCGTAGCCCTCGGGCTCGATGATGTCTCGAATCATCTGACGCATGAACGACGCGTCGTCTGCAACCAATACCCTTTTCATGATCTACTCCCCTGTGTAGGCCGTTTCGGAACCATTCATGGATCGCTCGACGACTCGCCCGGCGTGCTCCAGCAAGCGGACGGGATCGAGTACGTTCACCATCCGGCCCTCAATGGGCCGTCTCTCCGCCACCACCTCGGTGCCCACCGCGGAGACGCCAGGTCCATCCACGAGGCCCCAGATGCGGTCCACGGGCAGGCCGTAGAGATCCGGGTCGTCCGAGTTCTCTCCCAGCACGAGCAGATGCTCCGGGGTCTGGCTCTCGCCACCCGCCTCGAGCAGGGCGTCGCCAAAGACCACCGGCAGCGCATCGCCGTGGTGATTCACGACGCCACCGATCGTCCCATCCAGGGTCGGCACCGCCGCCACCGCGCCCACCTCGGCAACCTCGGCCACAGCGGTGATCGGCAGGGCGTAGAGATAGCCTCCGAGCTCGAAGGCAAGCAGCCGCTCCAGTGTCTGAGTGGGGCTCACGCGGAATCCTCTCTGTCCCCACGACCGGTCCGGAAATGTCCGGTGAGGTTACGCAGCCGGGTGCTGAGCTCCGTCAGCGCCTCCGTGGAGGCCACCATCTCGCCCATGGCCTCCATCTGGCGCCGCGAAGTTCCCGCCATCTCCTCCACGGCGGCGGTCCCGTCACGGGCTACCTTTGAAACTTCCGCCATGGCCTGGACCATGCGTTCCGCCCCACGCGCCTGCTCGTCGGCCTCCTGGAAAATCTCCTCCGCGCGTGCCGCGGCCTCTCCCACCGAGGCACGGATTTGCTCGAGAGACGTCGCAATGGTGTTCACATCGTCGCGATGTTCGGTGATCACCTGCCCGGACTCGCGCATCTCGTCGGCCACCCGCTGGGTGTCGTCCTCGATCTCGCCCACGAGCTTGGAGATCTCGTCGGCACTTCGCGCCGCGTTCTCGGCGAGCTTGCGGATCTCGTCCGCCACCACCGCAAAGCCGCGGCCGGACTCTCCCGCCCGAGCCGCCTCGATGGACGCATTGAGGGAGAGGAGGTTCGTCCGCGACGCCACGCTGGTGATGATCTCCACGATCTGATGCACGTGGCGGGTTTTCGCCTCCAGGGCAAAGACCGAGGCGCCGGCCTGCTCGACCCGCTCGAAGACGCTGCGCATCTTCTCGATGGCCAGGCGCGAGACATCCACACCGGCATTCGCCTTCTGGTTCGCCTCGGCGGAGAAACCGAATGCCTCGCGGGCGCGGCCGGCATTCACCTCGATCGTCGAGGCGATCTCGTTGATCAGCCCATTCACGTCGGCGAGCAGCTCGGCCTGGTGGGCGCTGCCCTTCGAAACCTCGCCGATCGTCCCGGTGATCTCGTCGGCGGCACTGTTCACGCCATCGACTGTCTGCGAGAGCGCAGCTGCCGAAGAAGACATCTCGTCCGAGGTCTGCTGCACCTCGCGGATCAGCTCGCGCAGGCTCAGGAGCATCGCGGTGATTCCCCGGGCCAGGTCGGTGGTCTCATCGGGGAAACGCGCATCGAGGGGCAGCTCGCTGGTGGGAGAGAGGTCCCCGCGACTGATCTGGTCCGTGATGCGCAGCACCGGCAGGTAGCTGCCCGCCAGCTCGCGGGAGATGGCAAAACCCAGGCTGCCACCGGCGCCCAGGGCAAGGAACGGCGTCACCCACGGCGAGACGGCAAACCCCATGCGTTCGACCACGGCGGGGATCACCACCACCACGGCCGCCACGGCCAGCGAGCCGAGAATGAACTTGTGCGAGAGCGAGAACCGCACGCCCCGTGTATCGGCGCTGGGGACGCTGTTCTTGAAGCGTTTCCGAGGCGTTGCGGCCCTTCTGGAACGCTTCCCGGGGGCCCTCGGGAAGCCCTAGAAGTGCTCCCAGCCCGGACGGCCCCGAACGCTGGCCGGAGCGCCCCGGAGGCCTGGCGTGGCGGCGATCCGGCCCACCCTGGCCACGGGCAGGCCCAGCCGGCGAGTCAACCGGGGCCCCCCTGGAGAGGCGCCTCGCCGCAACGTAAAGCAGAGCTCGTAGTCTTCTCCACCCGTCAGGGCCAGGGCCTCGGGATCCACGCCCGCGCGCCGGCAGGCCGCGGCATAGCCGCGCGGCCGCGGCACGCTGGCGGCATCCAGATCCACGCCCACCTGGGAGGCCTGACCCAGCTGGCGAAGATCCGCCAGCAGGCCGTCGGAAACGTCGATACAGGCGCCGACCCCGGGCAGCCGTGCCAGCTTGCGGCCGGCGGCGAGGCGCGGCTCGGGGACGTGGCGGATCCTGCCCCGCGCACGCTCCAGCGCTTGCTGCCCCAGGGCTCCGGTGACGAAGACCTCGTCTCCCGCACGCGCGCGATCGCGGCGCAGCGCCCGCCCACGCCGGACGGCCCCCAGGACGGTGAGGGTCACCTGGAGCTCCCGCGCGCGAGTCACATTGCCACCAACGAGAGGAGCCCCGTAGCGCAAGGCCAGGTCCAGCATGCCGCGGGCCAGGCTCAGGATCGTCGCCACGCGGGTCTCTTGCGGCGCGGCCAGCGCAAAGGTGAAGCCCAATGGCCGCGCCCCCATGGCTGCCAGGTCGGACAGGCCGACAGCCAGGCTTCGGCGGCCCACGGTGCGCGGCGTCTCCTGATCGAGGCGGAAGTGGACGCCCTCCACCGCCGCATCGGTGCTCACCACCAGGTCTTCCCCCGCGCGTGGACGCAGGAGGGCCGCGTCATCCCCCACGCCCAGCACCACACCGGACGCAGGAACGCCGCGGGCGAGGCCCTCTATCCGGCGAATCAGCCCAAACTCCCCGATGTCGCGCACCCGCACCACCCGAGCCTAGCGCGGAAGGGCGGGGACGTTCTTTGCGAACTTGCGTTGTTGGGGGGCTGGGTTCCCCAGCCCCCCAACAACGCAAGTTCGCAAAGAACGTCCCCGCCCCCCTAACGGGGTTTGGCTGTGGCCGCGTCGCGAGAGCGACTCCTTGCCGGTGCGTGGCGCACCCGGCGCGCGCCGGCGCGCGGGACGCGCTCCAATGCCGCCTCGAGCACCTGGTCCATGTGCGAGACGCCGACGAAATGCATCTTCTGGGCCAGCTCCTTCGGAATCTCTCGCAGGTCCGCGAGGTTCCGCTCCGGCAGGATCATGGTGTGGATCCCCGCGCGCAGGGCTGCAAGCGCCTTCTCGCGCACGCCTCCCACCGGCAGTACGCGGCCGCGCAGCGTCACTTCTCCCGTCATGGCCACGTTGGCCCGCACGGGAATTCCGGTGGCCAGCGAAGTGAGCGCCGTCGCCAGCGTGACCCCCGCCGATGGGCCGTCCTTGGGAATCCCTCCGGCCGGCACGTGGACGTGCACTTCGTGCCGGGAGAGCAGCGACGCGTCCAGCCCGAAATCGCCGAGACGCCAGCGAACGAAGGTAAGGGCAGCCTGCCCGGATTCCTTCATCACGTCACCGAGCTGGCCGGTGAGCACCAGGCCCCGCCCCCGCGTCATGGCTGCCTCCACACGCAGCACGTCTCCACCAGCCGGGGTCCAGGCCAGTCCGTTGGCAACCCCGAGCTCTCCCTCCTGAGCCAGCTCCTCCGCAGCGTGCTGCGGAGGCCCGAGGTGCTTCTCCAACGTGCGGCGGTCCACGCGCATCATCCGCTCGTCCCCTTCCGCCGCACGACGTGCCGCCTTGCGGCAGAGGGCTGCGACCTGCCTCTCCAGGTTCCGCACGCCGGCTTCGTAGGTGTAGTCCGTGATGAGCGTACGCACGGCGGCGTTGGACCAGTGGATGCGGCCCTCCGGCAACCCGTTCTCCTCGGTCTGCCTCGGGATCAGGAAGGAGCGGGCGATCTCCAGCTTCTCCTCCGGCGTGTAGCCGGGAACCCGGATGACCTCCATCCGGTCGCGGAGCGGCCCGGGAACCTGCTCGATCAGGTTCGCCGTAGCGATGAAGAAGACCCCCGAGAGGTCGAAGGGCACGTTCAGATAGTGATCGCTGAAGTGGTCGTTCTGTGCCGGATCCAGCACCTCCAGCAATGCGGAAGACGGGTCCCCACGGTAGTCCGCGCCCAGCTTGTCGATCTCGTCGAGCACGAAGACCGGATTGCGTGTCCCGGCCTGCTTCAGGCTCTGGAGAATGCGACCGGGTAGCGCTCCCACGTAGGTGCGCCGGTGTCCACGGATCTCCGCCTCATCCCGGGTACCGCCCAGGGAGACGCGCACGAACTCACGGCCCATGGCGCGAGCGATGGAGCGGCCCAGGGAGGTCTTGCCCACTCCCGGGGGACCGACGAAACACAGGATCGGGCCCCTTGAATCCTGGCGCAGCTTGCGCACGCCCAGGAACTCCAGGATGCGCTCCTTGATCTCCCGCAGGTGGGCGTGGTCCTCGTCCAGGATGCGCTTCGCGTCATCCAGATCGAGGCGATCCGGCGAGGTCACCGCCCAGGGCAGATCCGTCATCCACTCCAGGTAGCTGCGCACCACCTGGGCCTCGGGGCCATCGGGGTGCATGCGCTCGAGGCGCCGCAGCTGCTTCAGTGCCTCGTCCAGCGCCTCCTTCTGCAGGCCGGACTCCTCGATCTTGAGGCGGTACTCTGCAACCTCCTCCAGGCGGGGGTCCACCTCGCCAAGCTCGGCTTGGATGGCGCGAAGCTGCTCGCGCAGGTAGTGCTCGCGCTGGCCCCGACTCATCTCCTCCTTGGCCTGGGATTGGATCTCCGCCTGCATGCTGGAGACGTCGAGCTCGCGCCGCAGCAGCGCGTCGATCTTGCGCAGGCGGCCCACCGGGTCCGTCACTTCGAGCACCTCCTGGGCTTCGCCCAGGCGCAGCTTGAGGTTGGAGGCCACCAGGTCTGCGAGCCGGCCCGGCTCATAGACATTGGCGGTGATCGAGAGCACCTCCGGTGGGAGGTTCTTGAGGGGCAGCAGCTCCTCGACCCGGCTGCGCACGGTGCGCATCAGGGCCTCTGCCTCGACGCACCACTCCCCTTCCTCGTCCCCTGGAAGCGCTCGCACCTGGGCCCAGACAGCGGGCTCGTTCTCCACGAAGGATTCGATGCGCGCTTTCGCCAGGCCCTGGATCAGGGCCTTCACACGGCCGTCGGGCATGCGCAGGATGCGCATCACCATGGCCACGGTTCCCACGCGGTGGAGATCGTCGGGATCCGGCTCTTCCACCTCGGGATTCCGTTGTGCGGTGAGCAGCAACAGCCGATCGCCCGCCAGGGCATCCTCCAGTGCCGCGATGGAACGCTCGCGAGCCACGAAGAGCGGCAGCACCATGTAGGGGAAGACGACGAACTCCCGCAGCGGGAGGACCGGCATCTCTTCCGGAATCTCGAAGTCCGAGGTTTGAATGGGGGGCATCCCCTGCCGTTTCGACCCGGCTAGGGATGGACTTGAGTCGAGGAGTTCCCTGCGGCGCTCCCTTCTTCGGCCGCTTCCGCGGAAGGGGGGAGGGGGAGGAGAGGAGGCTTCCCAGTCTCATCGATGGAGACGACGTGCCTTCGCTCCACGCCCAGAAGATAAGGGCGTCGCACCGCGCCGCCGTCGCGGCCGATGTCGATCACACCGGACGTTCCGGGCCAGGAGTGGGTGGAGAGCAGACCTCCCAGCACGGCCTCGCGGCTATTCGCGCCGCGAGCCAGCTGCGCCAACACCAGCTGAGCGGCATCGTAGGCCTGGGCGGCCAGGAAGGTCGGGGGGCTTCCGAATCCGCGCGCGAAGTGGCTGGCAAAGGCCGCGGTGTGTGGGAGCCGGCTCCCTGCGAAGAAGCGGGAGGTGAACACCGCGCCGTTCAGGTACTTGCCCCCGATCGACACCAGCTGCGGAAAGTTCCAGTCGCTGGGTCCCAGTAGCCGCACGCCGCGCACCTCATGGAAGGCCAGGTGCGGCGCGATCAGGGCGACAGTCTCACCTGCGTCGGGAATGAAGAGCGCTTCGAAATCCACAAAGGGAGGGAGTGGCTCTCCGTCGGGCCCCGTCAGCTCGGAGGCCTCCTTGCGCAATGCGGCCGCCTCCTCGGGCCGCAGCCGCTTCGCGCGCTTTCGCAGCTTCTCGCGCTGATCGAGTACCTCCTGGACCTGGGGCGTAAGGAGGTCGAAGCCGATCAGTCGCCGGATGGGCGCCGCGAAGTCGGTGGCTTCGGCGGGATAGCGCGCCACACCGACCACCTGGCCGCCCCGCGCTTCCACCGCATCCCAGAAATCTGCGCGCAGCGCCCGCCCGAAGGGATCGTCGGGGTAGAGGATCGCGAAACGGCTGAGCCCCAGCTGGCGCGTGGCGTAGTCAGCCAGCAAGAGCGCCTCGAGGCGCGGCGTACTTCCGAGGCGCATCACGAAGCGACGCCCCAGGGCAATGCCTTCGCGACGGGTCAGCGCGAGCATGGGCAGCTGCACCTGCTCCGCCGCACCCCCCGCCACCTCGCATTCTGCCGTGAGCAGCGGTCCAATCACCGCGAGCACCTCGGGATCCTTCGCCAGCTCTCGAAGCGCGGCTGCGGCCCGCTCCGGATCGCCGGCCGAGTCGCGCACCTCGACGCGCACCTGGCTCGGCCGGGCCGCACTCACGCCGAAGAGGCGCGCCGCCAGGAGGACGCCCTGGAGCGTCTCCTCTCCGAAGTGCGCGTACGGCCCCGACAGTGGCAGCACGACGCCGAGAGCTCCGCGCACCTCGGAGAGGTCGGGGATGCCAGCTGCCGCCGCCTCGGCCAGGCTGGGCACGCGCTCCAGGGGGTCCGCAGTGACGATCCCAGCCTTGAGCCGCGCCCGCAGTGCCGCCAGGCGATCTCCTTCGTCCGACGTCATCGGCAGAGCCGCGGCCTGCTCCAATGCCTTTGCCGCCGCGTCTTCGTTCTCCGCCTGGAGCGCGCGTTCCGCCTGCTCCAGGCGCACCCGAGCTGCGGGCCGCCGGCGCCCGAGCTGACCCGCCAGCGCTTCGAGAGCCTCCGGAGGCACACCCGCCAAGGCGGCATCGATCTCTCGATCGGCCTGCGCCGCCGCCCTCGGGTCCTTCGCGTCCGCACGAACCCGGGCCAGCCAGCGCAGCCGGCCGGCGGCGTCCCCAGCCTCACCGGCCAGATCTGCCAGCAGGCGCTGGGCGACGCGCCTGTCCGCGGCGCCCAGCAGGCTCAGGCGGATCTGGGAAGCCGTCTCGTAGGCCGCTCGCGGATCGCCTTGCTTGCGCTGAAGCCGCGCCAACAGCAGGCGAGCCTGGTCACTGCGGTCTCCCGACGGGCGGTTGCGAACGATCCAGCGCAGCTGCATCCGGGCCTCTTGCTCGCGACCGTCGGCCAGGGCGCGCCGGGCCAGCTCGAGAGCGGCGTCGTCGGAGTAGACGCTGTCGGCATGCTCCACCAGGAAGCGGCGCAACGCCGCCTCCCCGGCGGCGGGGCTCTTCTCGAGCTTCGCCATCGCCCCCTGGTAGGCGCGGGTGGCCTCGGGGCGGGCGGCCGGCTCGGGGCCATGCGGCGTGGCGCAGGCCAGTACCAGAGCCGCCACGAAGGGCAGCACGCGCGCGTGTCGCTCCCCCACACCGATCAATCGAAGAGGTCCCGGAGCTTCTCGAGAAAGCCCCTGGTCACCGGCGACACCTCCGTCCCGCTCTCCTCGGCGAAGTTCTCGAGGAGCTCACGCTGGCGACTGGTGAGCTTCGTCGGAACCTCGACGAAAATTCGCACCAGCTGGTCGCCCCGAGCCGCCGATCCGAGGGACGGCAGACCTTTCCCGCGCAGCCGCAGGATCTTGCCCGACTGCGTGCCCTCGGGAATGCGGGTCGTCACCTTGCCCTCGAGAGTGGGCACCTCTACCTCCGCGCCGAGGGCCGCCTGGGTGAAAGCCACCGGCACCTCGCAGTGCAGGTCGGGACCCTCTCGGGTGAAGAGCGGATGATCGCGCACGAGAATGACCACGTAGAGGTCGCCGGCGGGCCCGCCGGCGATGCCCGCCTCGCCCTCGCCCGACACCCGGAGACGCATGCCGTCTTCCACGCCCGGCGGGACTCGTACATGGAGCGTCTTGCTGCCCTCCCTGCGACCCACGCCGCGACACTTCGGGCAGGCGTCGCGCACCACGAAGCCTTCGCCTCGGCAGGCGTCACAGGGGCGACTGATACGGAAGAGGCCCTGCTGGAAGATCGCCTGACCGCTTCCGTGGCAACGATTGCAGCGCTCGGGAGAGGTCCCCGCGCGGGCACCGGACCCCTCGCAGGCCTCGCAGCGCAGCATCTTGGGCAGGTCGAGGCTGGCTTCCTTCCCCTCCAGGACCTCGTCCAGATCGATCTGGAGGTTGTAGCGGAGGTCTGCGCCGCGTTGGCCTCGCCCGGCCCGCCGCCCCCCAGAACGGCCTCCAAAGCCGCCCCCGCCGAAGAGGTCGCCGAAGAGATCGTTGAAGAGATCGCCAAAATTGCCGAAATCCTGCCCGCCTGGGAAGCCGCCGGGGCCCCCCGCACCGACCCCTTCATGGCCGAAGCGGTCGTAGCGGCTGCGCTTCTCGGCGTCCGCGAGCACAGCGTAGGCCTCGGAGGCCTCCTTGAAGCGTTCCTCGGCACCGGGATAGTCCGGATTGCGGTCCGGATGGTTCGCGAGGGCCAGCTTCCGGTAGGCCTTCTTGAGCTCGTCCTCGCTGGCGTTTCGCTCGACGCCAAGGACCTCGTAGTAGTCGCGCTTGCTCACAGGAAGGCGTCAAACCGCTGGGAAGAGGGAAGGGAGCGGCGCGGTCTACCCGGAGTCCTCTCCCCCAAGGGCCGCGTACAGCTGCTCGGTCATTTGGTAGGAGAGGGCCGAGAGTTCGTCAACGGCTACGGTGAGAGCCGCGATCTCGTTCTGCTCCAAGGCGTTCCGCGTCTTCTCGACGGCCTGGGACAGGGCCTGCTGATCCGCCTCGGTGATGTGCTCCCCGTACTCCTCCAGGGCCCGTTCCGTGGAATAGCTGAGCCCATCGGCCTTGTTGCGAAGATCCACCAGCTCGCGACGCTTCTGGTCTTCTGCAATGTGGCTCTGAGCCTCGTTCACCAGCTGGTCGATCTCCTCACCGCTGAGGCCGCCGGAGGCGGTCACCCGGATCTGCTGAGTCTTGCCCGTTCCCAGATCCTTGGCGGAGACGTTGACCACGCCGTCGGTGTCGATCTCGAAGCTCACCTCGACCTGGGGCACGCCTCGAGGCGCCGGCGGAATCCCCACTAGTTCGAAGCGCCCGAGGCTCTTGTTGTCCTCTGCCATCTCTCGCTCGCCCTGGAGCACGTGGATGCGCACGACGTTCTGGTTGTCCTCGGTCGTCGAGAAAACCTGCCCTTTCTTGGTAGGGATCGTGGTGTTCTTCTCGATGATCTTGGTGAACACCCCACCCTGGGTCTCGACGCCCAGGGAGAGCGGCGTCACGTCCAGAAGCAGGACGTCGTCCACCTCCCCCTTCAGCACACCGCCCTGGATGGCAGCTCCCACGGCCACGACCTCGTCCGGATTCACGCCCTTGTGCGGCGCCTTGCCGAAGATCTCGGCGACCTTCTCCTGGATGCGCGGCATGCGCGTCATCCCGCCCACCAGGATCACCTCGTCCACCTGCTCCTTGGGGATCTCGGCGTCCTGCATGGCGGTCTTACAGGGCGCCACCAGGCGCTCGATCAGGTCCGCCACCAGCACCTCCAGCCGGCCCCGGTCGAGGGAGAGGTTCAGGTGCCTGGGACCTTCGTCGTCGGCGGCAATGAAGGGCAGGTTGATGTCGGTCTCGAGAGCCGAAGAAAGCTCGTGCTTGGCGCGCTCGGAGGCCTCTTTGAGGCGCTGCAGGGCCATGGCATCCGCAGCGAGGTCGATCCCCGTCTCGTCCTTGAAGGCTGTGATCAGATGTTCCACGATGCGCTGGTCGAAGTCCTCTCCACCGAGATAGGTGTCTCCGTTGGTGCTCTTCACCTCGAAGACGCCGTCGCCGATCTCCAGGATCGAGATATCGAAGGTACCCCCGCCCAGGTCGAAGACCGCGATGGTCTTGTTGTCCTCCTCGCCGAGGCCAAAGGCAAGCGCCGCCGCCGTGGGCTCGTTGATGATGCGTAGGACATTCAGGCCGGCAATCTTCCCGGCGTCCTTGGTGGCTTGGCGCTGGGCATCATTGAAGTAGGCAGGCACCGTGATCACGGCGTCGCTGAGCGGCTCTCCGAGGAACTCGCTGGCCGTCTCCTTCATCTTGGCGAGGACGATCGCGGAGATTTCCTGAGGCGAACACAGCTTGTCCTCGACCCTCACCCAGGCGTCCCCGTTCTCCGCGGCTTCGATCCCGAAGGGGGCATGGGCAACGAAGCTCTGCACTTCGCCGGCGTCCTGCTTGCGGCCGATCAGACGCTTGGCGGCAAAGATGGTACGGGATGGATTCGTCACGGCCTGCCGCTTCGCGACCTGGCCCACGAGCTTCTCGCCCTGGTCCGTGAACGCCACCATGGAGGGCGTGGTCCGCGCCCCCTCGGCGTTTGCGATGACCTGGGGCTCGCCCCCCTCCATCACGCTCACGCAGGAGTTGGTCGTCCCGAGATCGATCCCGATCACCTTGCTCATCGAACGGCGCCTCTCCCCATCGCCCGGCGCCGTCTTGGAGCCCGGCCTACTCCTCGGCCTCGCCCCCACCTTCGGGATGCTTCGAAACCACCACCCGGGCCGGCCGGATCAACCGGTCGCGCAGCTGGTAGCCTTTCTGGAGCACCTCTATGACGGTTCCCGGCGGTACCGAATCGTTCTCGACCTGCGCCATGGCCTCGTGGACGTTCGGATCGAACGCAACCTCCTCGGCCTGAACCTCGTTCACCCCATGCTTGGCGAGGGCCCCAAGCAGCTCGCGCCGAACCAGCTCGACGCCCTGCAACATGCTCTGGAAGTCCCCGCCATCACTCTGGCTCGCGTGCTCGATGGCGCGGTCCAGATTATCGACAGTCCCCAGCAGATCCTTGACGAGATTTTCATGGCCGTACTGGTGGGCCTCTTGCCGCTCCTTCAGCGCTCGCTTGCGCAGGTTGTCGAAATCCGCCTGAAGGCGGATCAGGCGGTCCTTCTGCTCCTCGAGCTCCGCGCGGGCGGCCGCGAGCTCGGCGGCCACGTCGGAGCCGGCCTCGGCGGATTTCTGGCGCCCGGCCTGGCGTTCTTCCACGGCCTCGGATGCCTCGCGCAGGGCCTCCTCGAGCTCCGCGCTCGGCGAGAACGCGCCCTCAGGCGCCTCCACGGCCATGGCTTCCCACCCCTCGGGGGTCTGATCTTTGGATTCTCCAGATCGGGTCATGCTTGCAGGTGCTCCGTCAAGAGACGGGACATGTAGCTCACGAGGGGGATGATGTGCGGGAAATCCATGCGGCGCGGTCCCAATACTCCCACTGCGCCGAGGGGGAGATCCGGCCCGCCGCAGGGTGCCGCCACCAGGGCGCAGCCCCGCAGGCTCGCATCTCCAAGCTCATCGCCCAGGGCCACGCTGACCCGGCCGTGCACCAGGATCCGGTCGAGGACCGCCACCACGCGCTGCTTCTCCTCCACGGCGCGGAGGATCTCGCGCAGGCGTTCGGGGTCCCGGAACTCCGGCTGGTCCAGCATGGCGAGGCGCGTCGTCACGACCAGATCCGCCTCTGCGAGGGGAGCGGTTGGATCGATGCGCAACGCACGCTCCAGGAGCAGGTCCGCCTCGCCCCGCAGGGCCGCCGCCTCGCGTACCAGCTGGTCGCGTACGTCACGCAGGGTTCGGCCTGCCACGCGCTCGTTCACCGCGGCCGCCATCCGGTCGAGGGCGGCCTGGTCGCCGTGGCCCGGCTGCTCGAGAACCCGTTGGTGGGCTGCACCTCCCTGGGAGAGCAGCACGGCCATCACCCGCTCGTGGGAGACCCGCACGAAACTGATGTGCCGAAGGACCATCTGGTCCAGCTGCGGGGCAAGCACGAAACCCAGGAGTCGGGTGCGCTCCGAGAGCAGGCGCGAAGCCTTCTGCGTGACGCGAATCTGCGGTGCCATGCCGAGATCCTGCGCAAGGCCGCTCCGCTCGAAGGGCCCAAGGCTGCGGACATCCAGCAGCTGATCGAGGAAGGCCCGCAGGCCCCTTGATGTGGGGAGCCGACCGGCGCTGCGATGAGGCTTTTCGACCAGACCCAGGGAGGACAGCTCGGCGAGGGTATTGCGAACGCTCGCCGACGAGAGAGGCTCGGGGATCAGTGCGGAGATGGTCTCCGAACCGACCGGAAGAGCCCCACCCATATAGGAGGAAACCACCGCCCGCAGGATGTGACCCTGACGGGCCGAGAGCAGCGGCGCAGGGCTGGATCCGAATGCCTTGAGGGGCCGCGTCACGACGAAAACCTTAACAGAAGCGCGCACAGACTGCGTCCGCCAGCAGCCAGCCGGCTCGGGTCAGACGCACGTCGCCTTGTGGGGAGATCTCGATGTGGCGAGACGCCACAAGCTGCTCCAGCACCTCGCCGAACGCCTCTTGCAAGGAGGTGCCAAACTGGGCGGCGTACTCCGCCCCCCGCAGGCCGCGGGCAGTGCGAAGCCCCAGAAACACCACCTCCAGCTGAGCCTGGCTGCGCGTCAGCCGCTCCACCACGGGCGGCTGCGCCGCACCCCCGCCCTCGACCCGGCGGAGCCAGGCACCCAGGTCGCGCTCGTTGGCGCTTCGAACGCCGTAGGAAGCGCCATGGGAAACGGGCTCGCTGGAATGGGCACCGACCCCGATCCCCAGGACGGGCAGTCGGCGCCAGTACCGCTGGTTGTGGAGCGCCTGGCAGCCGGGCCGCGCGTAGCTGGAGACCTCATACCAGGCGAGGCCGCCCGCGCAGAGCCCGTCGCGAACCGCGTCCATCATCTCTGCCACGACCTCCTCGGGGGGCAGGCGGATGACCCCCTTCTCCACCCCACGAGCCAGGGGTGTCCCCGCCTCGACGGTGAGCGTGTAGGCCGAGACGTGGTCGGGTGCATAGGCCAGGGCCGCCTCGACATCGCGCTTCACGCCAGGAACATCCTGTCCGGCAACCCCGAAGATCAGGTCGAGGGAGAGGCGCCCGAAGCCGGCCTGGCAGGCCACCTCCAAGGCGGCCCGCGCCTCCTCTGCACGGTGGGCGCGGCCCAGACGCCGCAGCGTGCCATCGTCGAAGGACTGCACCCCCACGGAGAGGCGATCCACACCCGCTTGGCGGAAGCCCGGCAGGCGCTCCGCCTCCACGGTCGAAGGATTGAGCTCCAACGTCACCTCGCGGGGAATGCCTGGAAAGGCCTGCCGAACCGCGTCCAGGATGCGCATCACGGACTCGGGCTGCAGCAGGGAAGGCGTACCGCCCCCCAGGTAGATGCTCTCCAGACGCAGGCCCGCATAGACGTCCCGCCGCGCCGCGAGCTCCCGCAGCAATGCGTCCACCATCCGCCGCTCCTGCTGCGCCTCGAGGGGCCGGGCCGCCACGACGGCGAAATCGCAGTAGGGACAGACGCGCTCGCAGAAGGGCACATGCACATAGACGCCGACGCTTCCCGATCCAGCCACAGCGTGGAGCATAGACCGGGGTCAACCGTTACCATTGGCCGGCTTTGGGAAATCGCGTCCACCAGGAGATCCTCCCGAACGGGCTCGGCGTGCTGGCTCGGGAAGTCCATGTGGCTCCGGTGGCGGAGATCCAGGTGTGGGCCCGGGTGGGGAGCGCCGACGAGGGAGTCTCCGAAGCCGGTCTGGCGCACTTCCACGAGCACATGCTCTTCAAGGGCACGGATCGACGCGGTGTGGGAGAGGTGGCGGGCCAGGTCGAAGGCGCCGGAGGCCACATCAACGCCTTTACCTCCTTCGACGTCACCTGCTACCACGCCACGTTGCCAAGCGACGCCTGGCCCCTGGGCCTCGAGGTGCTTGCCGACGCGGCCCAGCACTCGGTCTTCGACCCCGAGGAGGTAAGCCGCGAGATCGACGTGGTGCTGGAGGAGATCCGGCGCAGCGAAGACGACCCCCATTCCGTGCTCTCGGATGCGCTCTTCGCCGAGGCCTACCGGGTACACCCTTACCGCGCTCCGATCCTGGGCTCCCGGGAGAGTGTGGCCTCCATCAGTCGCGAGCGACTCCAGGCCTTCTACCGGCGTTGGTACACCCCGGACAACCTGGTGGTGGTAGCCGCGGGGGACTTCGACACGGCGGAGCTGCTGAAGCAGGTCCGGGCGGCCTTCGCCTCGCCCGGGGGAACCCGGCCCGAGCGTACCCGCGCGCCGGAGCCCCCGCAGACCGCGCTGCGCACATGCGTCGTGGGGCGGCCCTTCGAGCGGGCCTGCCTGGACCTCTCGTGGGCCAGTGTCGGCCTTGGCCACCCGGACGCAGCGTTCCTCGACCTGCTCGCCTTCGTGCTGGGCGAGGGCGACAGCTCGCGTCTGGTCCGACGCGTCCGCGAGGAGCAAGGCCTGGCAGACCGCATCGATGCCTCCTCCTACACCCCGCTCGATGCCGGGCTGTTCGGCGCCAGCGCAGACGCCGACCCGGCGCAGGTGCTCGACGTGGTGGCGGCCGTGGTCCAGGAGACCGAGACGCTGCGCCGCGAGGCCATCCGCGAGGAGGAGCTTGCCAAGGCGCGCGCGAACTTCCTGGCCATGCGGAGCTGGGAGAGAGAGAGCGTCTCTGGAATCGCCCGCAAGCTCGGCAGCTTTCACCTCGTTGCCGGCGACTATCGGGCCGAGGAGGCGTACCTGGAGCGCGTACGCACGGCCACGCCGGAGGATCTGCTGCGCGTGGCGGCGCGCTACCTGGCACCCGAGCGGCTCACTGCCGCAGTGGTGTGCTCCCAGAAGGACGCGGAGAGCCTTGGCGATGCAGGGCTCGCCAAGGCGGTGGAACGGGGCGTCGTGGCGGCCGCACGGGTCTTCCAGGCGCCGGCGCGAAACCGCCGGCCAGAGCCGATCCGCGAATATGCGCTCCGAGACGGTGCGCGCCTCTTCGTGCTGCCGCGCCGAGAGGTTCCCGTGGTGGCGGTGCGCGCGGCGCTGTTGGGTGGGCAGCTCGCGGAGACGGAGCAGACGGCCGGGCTCTCCTCCTTCCTGGCGAGCATGTGGGTGCGCGGCAGCCGCGCGTACTCCGCGGCAGACTTCGCCAGCCGGGTAGAGGCCCTCGCTGCCGACGTAGACGGATTCTCGGGACGCAACAGTGTGGGTCTCACCCTGGACGCCACCGCGGACCGCTTCGAAGCGGTGCTGGACCTCTTTGCGGCGGCGCTCTTGCAGCCGACCTTTGCAGCCGAGGAGATCGAGCGCGAGCGGCGGGAGACCCAGGCCGCCCTGACGCGCCGTGCGGACCGGCCCGCCGCGCATGTCTTCGAGCTCTTCTCCCGAGCCCACTGGGAACGACACCCCTACCGCCATCCCCTTCCCGGCCTGCCGGAGAATGTCGCGCGCTTCGACCCCGAAGCCCTCGGGGCCCTTCAGCGCCAGCTTGTGACCGCCGGCAACCTCACCCTCGCCGTGGTGGGAGACGTCGATCCGGATGCTGCGGCCGCAGCCGTCGCCCGACGGCTTGGCGAGCTGCCCAAAGGGCCAGGGCTGGAGGCTTCGCTGCCAGAGCTCGAGGCGGCTCCCCAGCAGGCCCGCTTCGTCGAGGAGACCAAGGATCGTGCCCAGGCGCACCTCGTCCTGGGCTTTCGTGGCCTCACGGTCCAGGATCCAGACCGCGAGGCCCTGGAGGTGCTGGCCCAGCTCCTCGGAGGTCAGGGCGGCCGGCTCTTCCTCGAGCTACGCGATCGCCGCGGCCTGGCATACACAGTCTCTGCAGTCAACGTCGAGGGCATCGCGCCGGGGCT
>Ga0114931_10002739_pt1 | contig 22395 bp, 24 predicted proteins | sample 2SBtaG_FD_89579 | JGI IMG/M metagenome (GOLD analysis project Ga0114931, IMG submission 89579) | Deep subsurface microbial communities from Kolumbo volcano to uncover new lineages of life (NeLLi) - 2SBTROV14_V59a metaG | ecosystem: Environmental > Aquatic > Marine > Volcanic | place: Kolumbo... | reverse complement strand
TGTAATGTGAAGTTCAGGATTATGTAAAGCCAGCCACCGCTATTCATTGTTTCCCAAGCATTTATTTCATTTCTCCCCAGTTCGATCGCTATTTACTGCACATAATTCCGCTTCCATCGCCAGCTCCGTTTGTCTAATCCAAGGTGATCAACACCGGAGAAGACCATGGCACTGGAACAGGTATTTAAGTGTTCACTAACACTCAACAAGCTCAGAGGCGGCCCGTTGGGCGAGCTTATGGATGGGTTTTGCGATGCTTTGCTGGAGGACGGGTTCTCTCGAAGCACTGTCCGCAAACATCTATCGAACGTCGCTCATTTGAATGCATATATTGGCGCCCGGAAAAACATCGATAGGCAGGTGCTGTGCGCGCAAACGGTCAGTGATTTTTTGAAGGACTACTCGGTACGGGCTCGTAATCGCGGACCGTTAAACAAACACGTTGCCGGTATAAAGGCCTCAGTCAATCGACTGGTCAATTATCTTCGTTTGCTCAATCGTTTCGAGCCCCGCGTGAAGTCGGCAGCCTACCAACCTCTTTTGGAGGCGTACCTGAAGTGGCTGGAGCAGCACCAACATGCCGCCCCCGGAACCATTGAACGCCGCGTCCAGAGCATCAGCCAGTTCCTGCGATGGTTAGGGCCTCGGGCCACATCGCAAAGGATCTCGGAGCTGACGCCCGAGACGGTGGAGTACTTCTTTTTGGACTACGCCAAGTCCAAGGGACGTTCGGCACAGCGCTCGATGCAAGCGGCCCTGCGTACATTTTTCCGGTTCTGCTTGCAGCGAGGATATATTCAGCAGCCTCTGGACCGGGCAGTACCGACATTACGCTGTTACAAGCTTTCAACGGTGGTACGCGGACTGAGCGAGGAACAGGCGCTCAAGCTGCTCCAATGCATCGACCGACACAGCCCCGCGGGCCGGCGCGATTATGCGATCTGCCAACTACTTTATACTTACGGCGTGCGCGGCGGCCAGGTTCGCGCACTGCGGTTTGAGGACATCAACTGGACCGGTAACCAGGTCCTGTTCAGGGCCTTGAAACACGGCAAGGATACGTTGTTGCCGTTGACCCGGGAGGTAGGTGAGAGTCTGCTCGACTATCTGAAAAACACCCGCCCTGGTTGTCAGGATACCCACCTCTTTGTGACATTACGCGCGCCATACCATGGACTCAAGAACAGCAGTGTACTGTCGAACCGGATCGACCACTACATCCAGGCAGCGGGCATCGAGATCGCATGCAAAGGCGCGCATATCTTCCGCCACGGTTTTGCCACCCGGATGCTCGCACAAGGACATTCGCTCAAGGCCATCGCCGATGTGCTCGGACACCGCCATCTGGAGAGTACATTTATCTATACCAAGGTCGACTTCGAGCACTTAAAACAAGTAGCGCTGCCGTGGCCTGGGGAGACCTCGCCATGAACACCTTGAAGTTTGAAAGTGCTCTGGCAGAGCCGATCCACCGCTTGATCGAACTGCGTCAAATCGAAGGCTCGGATTATCATACGCAGGTACTATTGCTGGCTTACTTCGACCGTTTTTTAGTTGAACAAAAACTGGCCGTACCACGCCTTACCCGGTCACTTGTCGAGGCCTATGAAAAAACGCTGTCGCGCCTTGTGCCGCGTGGGCGGGCCAACCGGATGTGTGTGGTTAGGCAATTATGTGAATACCTCTCTCGAAGCGATCCGCTGACCTATGTACCCGAACCCTTGAGAATACCCTCATCACATGCCGCATTTGCACCCTATATCTATAGCGGGGACGAGGTTCTCGCCTTGTTAGCCGCCGCGGCCAGTCTGCCACCTCCTGGTTCTTTGAGAGGGCCAACTTACCAAACGCTGCTGGGACTGCTATATAGCACGGGTCTGAGAATCGGCGAGGCAATGGCGTTGAACCTCGCTGACTTCCACCGCGATGACACACGGCTGTACATCGCCCAGGGGAAGTTCCGCAAGGCTCGTTGGGTGCCCTTGAGCCCATCCACTGCCGGGGCGCTCTCGCGGTACGTGGACCGGCGCCGGCAAACAAGGCCCTGTTCTCCGGACTCGCCGCTGTTCTTGAATCAGCGTGGTCGCCGCTTGCACCACTGCACAGTCGACCAATGCTTCCATGACTTACTCAAACAATGCGGCATCGCCCAAGCTTCGTGCGCTGGTCCCCGCCTGCATGACCTGCGCCACACCTTCGCGGTTCACAGGCTGCTGGCATGGTACCGGGATGGCAAAGATATTAACGCCAGGTTAGCGTGGCTGGCCACCTATATGGGCCATGTGAATATCCACTCTACCCAAGTCTATCTGCACCCCACAGCTGAATTACTCGAACAGGTCAATCGCCGCTTTCACCAGCATTACTTACAACATCTTGCAGCTCAAGGAGGTACTCCATGACGCATGCACTCGCCAACTTCATGAAACCATTCTTCAGTCACTATCTGCCCACACAAAGGGGCTTGTCGATTAACACCATTGCCTCCTATCGTGATGCCATTAAGCTGCTGTTGTGTTATGTCGCCGACCATCTGAAAATGTCGGTGGACGCACTCGACGTCGAGGACCTCACCGAGGCGACGGTACTCGACTTCCTGGACTATGTGCAACAACAGCGCGGTTGTGTGGGGCAAACACGCAATGCCAGGTTGGCGGCCATCCGCGCCCTGTTCGCCTATATTGGAAGAGAACAGCCGGATTTGCTGGCGCAGTGCCGCCAGATCCGCGCCATCCCCCTCAAACGCACCGGCCAAGTGAGTATCGACTACCTCGAGGAAACCGAACTGCAGGCCCTGATGGATACGGTAGACCTCAACGCGCGCACCGGCGTTCGCGACCGGGCGCTACTGTTGCTACTCTATAACACCGGCGCCCGGGTTAGCGAGATCGTTGGCCTTGATGTCGATCATCTCCGTTTAAACGGGAGTGCTCAGGTCGAGCTTCTGGGCAAGGGCAACAAACATCGCGCTTGTCCGTTATGGCCCGAGACAGTCGCCGTACTCAAAGATTACCTCCGGCAACGTACCCCCAAACAGCCAGAGACCCGGGCTCTGTTCCTCAACGCCCATGGCGTGCCGATCACGCGCTTTGGAATCCGTTACGTCATCAGCAAATATGTGGCCATTGCCGCGGTTCAATGCCCTTCGCTCAAGACCAAAACCGTTACCCCGCATACCCTTCGCCATACCACCGCGATGCACCTGCTACGCTCGGGAAACGACATCAACATGGTCAGTTACTGGCTCGGACACGCGGACACCAACACCACACACATTTACCTTGAGATCGATATGGAGATGAAACGCAAGATGATCGAGAAAGTTGACGCACCCACCATCAATGGCCAGGCACCCTGGCATAAGCCAGGAGTCCTTGAGTGGCTGAATGAACTGGGTAAGAAACCTGGGTTATGTGCAGTAAATCAGGAACAAATGAAGAAAAACCTACGGATGGAATGAAGCAACTTCACATAATCCTGAACTTCACATTACATGTGCATCTGCTCATAACGCCGCAGGCGAAGTACGGTATCTCCCATACGATGCAGGATACCGGGCGCAAGTTCGTCCAGTACATGAACCGCAGCTATCGGCGATCGGGAACTCTCTGGGAGGGACGCTACAAGGCCAGTCTCGTCGAGAGCGAGGCCTATCTGCTTACGTGCATGCGTTACATCGAGATGAATCCTGTGCGGGCTGGTATGGTAGAGCATCCCGGAGATTACCGCTGGTCGAGTTACGCAGCCAATGCCAACGGGAAAGGCAATCCGATCGTCTCCCAACATCCACAATACCTGCAACTGGGCAGGGATACGTCCATGAGACAGTATGCCTACCGGGAACTGTTCCGTGGTGCACTGGATACGACACAATTACACCAACTCAGGGAGGCGTTGAATCAGGAACTGGTGTTGGGGCGGGAAAATTTCAAGAACAGGATAGAACAAATGGTTCAGCGGCAGGTGCGGCGCGGTGCGGACGGTCGACCCAGGGTGAGTGAGGAAGTGGGGAAGTACGAGGCCGCTATCCCTGGTATATTAGCGAAAACTGGGATCTGACCCCCTTCGGGGGGGGGTGCAGGTTCTGGACGAGATATACTCAACGAGTTTGGTGAACAGATTGCCAATGGGGCGTTTCCGGTCGCTATCGAACCGAATCAGGGCCAGGCTGATGTTGTCACCCTTGTCACCACCGCGTTCCCTGGCAAGTTCTACCAGGCGGGCAGCGCAATCATCTTCAAATGATTGCTGCTCCAGACAGGCAAGCACTTCTTCCGGTTTGACCCAGGACCAGAAGCCATCGCTGCACAGGATAAAAAGATCATTGTGTACTGCGACATGGGCGTTGAGGTCAGGCTCCGGCGTGTTACTTCCGCCCAGGCACATGTAGAGCTGGTTCTGCAGGCTGCTGTTCGATGCCTCGGCTTCGCTCATGTCTCCACGTGACACCATCAGTTGCACCACGGAATGATCGCAGGTCTGTTGCTGTAACTTGTTCTTACTGATGTGATACAGGCGGCTGTCTCCCACATGGGCCCAGTAGGCCTCGGTCCCTTTCAGGTAGAGCAGCACACAGGTACTCCCGGGTGAGCGTTGCTCGCCGGTACCCAGGGCGCTGATTGCATGATGTGATTCGAGACACAGCTTTTCCAGGAAGGTTTCCGGATCAGGGTCCCGACCGTTGTTGAAATGACGCCTGGCGGTTTCAACGACCGTTTTTGAAGCCAGTGCACCGCCTTCATGCCCGCCCATGCCATCGGCAACGATTACCAGATGGCTGTCATCGGTATCCGAGCTCAGGAGATCGATGGAGTCCTGTTGTTCACTGCGGCCGCCGATATCCAGGGCCATACTGAATTGCCATGACATGGTTTAACTTACCCCGTTCCGTGTTGTGTGCTGCACTGACATGAATAGTACCGGATGTTACTGTCTCTACAGGTGCGTGCGGCGCGAATCGGTTGATGACAGGGTTCTGTCAAGCTCAAGCAGACGCTTGTTTTCAGGGTTAACCTCAAGGCCAATGTCAACATACTCACGCGCCTTGTGGTAGGAGCCCTTGTTTACTGCCCACTCGACGAGATCGGCATAGATCTCTGCAATCTCGGCAACCCCCTGTAATGCTTCCGGGTTCTGCGGATCTTTTTCCAGGATTTTCCGGTAGTAGTAATAGGCATTGTCCTTCGCAGGGGTGGCGAAACGCAGAAGCTCGCGTGCATGCCTGGCCTTCAGGAGGTATTCCCTGTATTCAGAATTGGGGTTGGCTGCTGCCTGCGCAGTGTCTCCGGCAGCGGTTTCTGTTGTTTGTGTCCGGGTTGCGACTGCTGCCGGTGCTGTAATTACGGATGCCCTGATATTGAAAAAACCCATTGCAACGAAAAACGTGATAACCAGTGCACCGACTATCAGGGCGGTACTGTTGTTTGTCAGGATCATATTGAAGCTGGCAGGCGCCGCTGCCGGACCTGCAGCCGGCCTGTTGACCGCTCCGGCTCCGTAAGTGTCGAAACCGGTGATGGCAGGGCGTGTCTTCTTCTTTACCGGTTTTGCCGTATTACCGCTACGCAGGCCCTGGATGAATTCAACCATCTCTGCTGCCGTACTGAAGCGGTCATTACGATCCTTGGCAATCATCCGCTCCAGGAGTTCCTGATAGCAGGCCAGTTCAGGGGGCAGGGAAGGAACCGGATCTCTCAGGTGTGCAATGATGGTTTCCATGTAGGAATCACCTTCATAGGGTTTTGCACCCGTCAGCATCTCGTAAAGAATGATTCCGAGGCTGTAGATATCGGCGCGCCCGTCCAGTACCTTGCATTCAGCCTGCTCTGGACTGATGTAACAGGGGCTGCCAAGCGCGGTACCATCCCTGGTCAGGTTTAAATCCACTTCCTGTTGCTTGGCAACACCGAAATCGGAAAGCACGGGTGTGCCATCCTCATGAAACAGTATATTTGCCGGCTTGATGTCACGGTGGACGATGTCCTGTCTGTGCAGGAAATCCAGGCAATTACCCAGTTCTTCAACCAGGTCCAGGGCAGCATCCACACTGATGCCTGATTGCATGCGTTCTTCGAGATCTCCTCCGCTAAGGTATTCCATGGAGATATAGTAGCGTTCTCCAATGACGCCAATGTCATAGATAGTAATGATGTTCCGGTGATTAAGAGATGCAATTATCTGGCCTTCATGCTGGAATCGCGCTGACTGGTAGACGTCATGCTTTTTTTTCAGCTGCTTGATGGCGACATGACGTCCCAGGGATTCCTGTACAGCAAGATACACGGAAGCCATACCCCCTTCGGCGATATGTCTTACGATCTTGTAACCGGGTATCTGGATGTTCACGGTATGATGGTTGTACTGTTCAGCGCACGGGGTATCAATGTTATGGTGACAGGATTCAGGTTTTATCCGGCTGTTTTACCAGAAACTTGAATGACAGGCTGCGAACAGTAATGGCATCACCATCATCCAGTTTTAACGTCGCAGCGACAGGCATACCATTCACGCGGACCTTGCCACGGGTTTTCGGTATAATGTAGTAGCCGTCATCCTTGCGCACAATCTGTGCGGAAACCCGGGGCACAAACCATCCGGGTGTATACATGTCCGCTTCCTTGCCGCCGCCTATCCTGAAACAGAGCTTGTTCAGCGGGTACTTGCTGCGCATATGTACAACGCCGGTCAACAACAGATAGGCCTCTGTCCGCGCCTGGTGCTGTTTCATCAGCGTGCCCAGATCGGCCACATTGACCTCGAGAGTTGCCCCCTGGACTGTCTGTTCTCCCCCGGTTCCTGGCTGGCCGGGCGCTACGCCCTGACCGGCGATCGCAGTCAGTTTCAGGGTGTGCTTTGAAATCTCGACTTCATCCTCATAATTCAGGGGCTGGCTGGTAATGCGTTTGCCGTTCATGAAGACCCCGTTCCTGCTGGCAGCATCCTCGATAACAAATTCGTCACCTTTCCTTATGATGCGGGCATGGCGTGCAGAGACACCGGCGTTATCAATAATGATATCGCTGTCATAACTCCGTCCGATAGTCGTGATGTCGGAATCGAGTTCCACATCATCCTTAAGCATGTCTCTGTAATACACCTTGATGTGCGCCACTTGGTTATCTCCTGTGTTCAATCGTATCCAGCGTTGTTGTTCCCGTCATTACGCATAAAGTTTGTCGGGCCAGAGCACCAGTCAGGACAGTGACTGATGATGGCAAGACAATAAAAATCCGGGTCTTCCCTGTCTGCGGGCGTGCCAGATATTGACCGGATATAGTTCTATACTTCCGGTTTCGGCCGATATTCCCGGAACCTGAGCGCCACGCATCGGGGGATCCCGTGATGTACCGGTATTTTTCGGGATTCTTTGGGTGTTCAGCCTCATGGGCTGTGGTGGGTACTGGCGTGCCGGTTCATGGAATTCAGGCGCTTACCGGATTCCGGCATTCGCCGGGATGCCAGAAAAGTAATTAACCCGGGCTTTCTGAACTAATTTTATTCAATTTCAAGCCGATAGGGCTGTTTACGATCCCCTGTATATATGGAAACGCGGGCATGCTGAAGAAAATTGATGCCAGGCAGTTGCAGATCGGGATGTATGTTTCCGAACTGGACCGCCCCTGGGCTGAAACGCGCTTTTTGTTTCAGGGGTTGCTGCTGGAGTCGGCAGAGGATATCGAGCAGCTTCGGGCACTGTGCTCCTATGTCTATATCGATGCCGAAGATGCCCCCGAATCCGGGTCCGCCAAGGTAAAAGTCGTTCGTGAGTTTGGCATCAGGACCGACGGTCGAAGGGTAGGGATCAAGGAAATCCTGAGAGATTTCCCGTGTGACTACAGCTACCCGGTTATTCTCCCCGTTGAACAGGAACTCCAGAGCGCGCACCAGGCATACAATGCCGCCGCTTCAGTATTCTGCTCTATCTGGAACCGGGTGCGGGCCGGCAGGAAATTCAATTCCTCCGAATTCAAATCAGCAATAAACAGGATCACCAGCAGCGTGATTCGTAATCCGGATGCTTTTTTATTGCTGCGTTCCCTGTGTGATGACAGAGACTATAACTGCCGGCATGCGATAAATTCCTGTGCACTGGCGGCCGCCTTTGGCCGGCACCTGGGATTTTATCCGGATGATATTTCGGTACTGGCAACCGGCGCCTACCTGATGGACATCGGCAAAGCCAGGCTGCCGGAAGAGTTGCTTAACAAGCGTGGCCCGTTGACAACGGATGAGCAGACACAGTTTCATTGTCATGCAGCCCTGGGTATTGAAGTATTATGCGAGGTTGATGGCTTGTCCCCTGCACTGATTGAGATGGTTCAATCACACCATGAACGTGACAACGGCGAGGGGTATCCGGTCGGACTCGATGGGAATCAGATTCCCGTGTTTGCACGCATTGCGGCCCTGGTGGACTGTTTTGATGCCATTACCATCGACAGGCCCTACAAGAGCGCGCTGGCTGCTGTTGATGCCCTGAAGATGCTCCTGGAAGCCATCGATGTTGATTTCCAGAAGCAGTTTACCGAGGAATTTTCGCGCTGCCTGGGTCCCTGTCCCACCGGTTCCGTAGTAGAGCTCAATAATGACTTTGTGGCGGCCGTGATCGAACAGAATCCCGGGAACCGCAAGCAACCCAGGGTCCTGTTGCTGAATTCCCGGGAGCAGGCGCTTGAAGACCGGCATATCGTGATTGATCTGGGCAGACAAGCGACCGGTACAGCGCAAAATCCGCTTGGAATCAGGACCCTGTTGCCGACCATCCTGGATGGCGGAAGACTGAAAAACAGGATGCTCTCACTGGCATCCTGACCCGGATCCGGGCTGATCCCACTGCGGTAACCAGACCGGCCCCTGCGCTGCCTGCAGGCATTGCAGCGGGTGCCCGTAGAGGCGTTCGAGAACGGCTTGTGTGAGTACTTCACCGGCAGTCCCCTGCAGGGTTTCACCCGTGCTGAACAGCAACAGGAAGTGATCACAGTAATGCAGCGCCAGGTTCAGGTCATGCAACACCAGCAACAGGGCCTGGTCTCCGGCCCGGCTGCGTGCTACCAGCAGATCAAGCATACGTACCTGGTGGTGGATATCGAGATGGTTCGTCGGTTCGTCCAGCAGCAGCAGACCGGGGTCCTGCACCAGCAGGGTGGCAATGCCGAGGCGGCGCCGTTCGCCACCGGACAGGGTGCCCACATTGCGCTCCGCCATCTGCTCCAGTCCCACCGCCTGTAATGCCTCCCGGGCCAGTGCCATGTCCTCCGGACCTTCCCATTGCAATGGCCCCAGGTACGGGTGTCTGCCAATCAGCACGGTTTCCATGACGCTGGCCGGAAAGGCATCGACATGGTCCTGTAACAGGATGCCGAGATGTTTTGCCAGACTGCGCCGGGGCAGATGCGCCAGGGACTGTCCCTGCACTGTGATGGCGCCGCGGTCCGGTGTGCGCAATCCGGCCAGCGTATGCAGCAGCGTGGTCTTGCCGGCGCCGTTGCGTCCGAGGATGCCCCAGCGCTGGCCGGCGTCGATGTGCAGATCCAGTTGCCGGCACACCGTGACGTCACCGATATGGATATCGAGCCGGGTGGCCTCCAGCAGGGGCATGACCATTATTGCTCCCGGCCGTGCCGTTCACGGGCCTGGTACAACAGGTAAAGAAATACCGGTACCCCGACCAGTGCCGTCAGGATGCCAACCGGTAACTGGCGCGGGGCCAGCAGGGTACGCGCCAGCAGGTCGGCGATGAGCAGCAGACTGCCACCCAGCAGGGCACTGGCGGGCAGCAGGATCCGGTGGTCGCGGACACCCTGCAGGCGCAGCATGTGGGGAACGATCAGGCCGACAAACCCGATGGTACCGGCAATCGTCACAGCCGCGGCGGTGAATACGGAGGCCGCCACATAGATGAGGCGTCGCAGGGTTGGCACGGAGACACCCAGCGAGGCGGCCGTGAGATCACCGTGCGCCATGATGTTGAGTGCGCGCCCGAGTATGAGTGACAGGGTTATGCCGGCAAGCAGAATGATAAAACCGGACACCGGTGTCATCGCATAGGACAGGTCACCCATCAACCAGAACAGCATGCCGCGCAGGTTCCGGTCCGGGCTGAGGGCCAGCAGGAAACCGATCACGGCGCTCCAGCCTGCTGCGATCACGACACCGGTCAGTAGCAGGCGATTCATGGACCAGCTGCCGTGGCCGTGTGACAGCCCGAACACGATCAGCATCGAGGCCAGCGCGCCGCTGACCGCCGCTCCCTGCAACCAGAAGCCGCCAAGGCCCAGCATCAGGGTCAGCAGTGCACCGGTGGCGGCCCCCCCGGAGACACCCAGTACATACGGATCCGCGAGCGGGTTGCGTAACAGTACCTGCATGAAACCACCCGCCAGCGAAAGTAATGCCCCGGTGACGAAGGCGGCTGCGGTTCTTGGCCAGCGCAGATCGAGGATGACGCGTGATCCCAGCGTCTGTGCGTCGCCCGTCAGTACTGATGCCAGGTCATGCCAGCCGGCTTCGATACTGCCGGTCATCAGGCTGAGGACAAAGCCGGTCAGTGCCAGCAAGGTCAATGCTGCAAACAGCAGGAGCGGACGCATGGGTACTTGCCGGGTTAATCCCGGAGACTGATGACCTGCCAGCCGTGGGTTTGCGCATGGCGTCTGAGAATGTCATCCGGATCAACGGCAGTCGGACAGGTGACGGCGTTCAACAACGGCAGGTCATTGTGGGAGTCGCTGTAAAACCAGCTGTCTTCCAGTGTGTGGTGATTGGCTGCCAGCCAGTCCCTGAGTTTGTGAAGCTTGCCCTCCTGGAAACACGGGATATCACGGATGCCACCCGTATAACGGTCGTCTATGATTTCAGGCTCCGTCGCCAGCAATTGCTCAACCCCGTAGAGTTCGGCAATCGGGCTGGTTATGAACCGGTTGGTGGCCGTGATGATGATCGGTATGTGCCCCTGCGTGCGATGGTCTTCGATCAGGCGCTGCGCCCTGGGCAGCAGGATGGGTTTTATCTTTTCTGCAATATAGTGCTGCCGCAGATCCTGCAGCGTACCCATGTCATGTGCGGCCAGCGGCTGCAGCTGGAAGCGCAGAAATTCATGAATATCGAGTACGCCCGCCTTGTACTGATCATAGAAGCGCTGGTTCTCCTGTTCATAGCGTGCGCCGTCAACAATGCCGCGTTCCGCAAGAAAACACCCCCACAGGTAGTCGCTGTCGCCACCGATCAGGGTGTTGTCCAGGTCAAACAGTGCAAGACTCACGCTAGCCGACTCCAGGGTGAAAACGCCGCCAAGCATAGTGGCAGAGGCCGAAAAGTAAAACCTGGCAGTGCCGTGGTTTGCACCAGTCGGTTGCCCACCAACGGTAGCTATGGGAAGATCGGGTCAATCATCCATGACCGAAGAGAATTATAAGTGATTGATCCGGATGGATTTAGACCGAATGTAGGGATTATTCTGTCAAATTGCGAGGGGCGCCTGCTGTGGGCGCGGCGCGTTGGCCAGGATGCCTGGCAATTTCCGCAGGGTGGTATGCGCTCCGATGAGACACCGTCCGAAGCCATGTATCGGGAACTGGCGGAAGAGGTCGGCCTGTCTCCCGAGCATGTCGAGTTGATGGGCGCGACCCGTGGCTGGCTGCGCTATCGTCTGCCCCGGCAATATATCCGCCGTGCCAGCCGGCCGCTGTGTATCGGGCAGAAACAGGTGTGGTTCCTGCTGCGAATTCTGTGTGCGGATACCGAGGTTTGCCTGGACTCTACGGTAAAGCCCGAATTCGACAACTGGCGCTGGGTCGACTACTGGCGGCCACTGGATGAGGTTGTTTCCTTCAAGCGTAATGTCTACAAGAAGGCGCTGCATGAACTGGCGCCGCTGTTGTTTCCTGACGGTGTTCCCGGGAGTCCCGGCAACAATCGTTTTTCCACGTAACCACCAGTGCCTGTAATGGCCCTGAAGATCATTGCAAAATACTTGCTCCATTCATAATCGGAGATTTTTATGCTGGATGTTCTGCGTCGCATCGTCCAGGAGGTAAATGCTGCACCTGACCTTGAACAGGCACTCGATATTATTGTGCAGCGCGTCAAGGTAACGGTGAAAGTCGATGTCGCCTCGGTATACCTGGCTGACGATAGCAACTCGCGGTATGTCCTGATGGCGACCGAGGGGTTGCGCAAGGATGCGATCGGCAAGGTCCGTCTGAAAACCAGCGAAGGACTCATCGGCATGGTTGTCGAGCGGGAAGAGCCGGTTAACCTGGACGACGCGCCCGCTCATCCGCGCTACCGTTTTACGGTAGCCACCGGTGAACAGCCCTATCACGGTTTTCTCGGAATCCCCATCATCCAGCATGGCAGGGTGCTGGGTGTCCTCGTGGTGCGCCAGCGGCAGTCGCGCAAGTTCGGTGAGGAAGAAGAAGCCTTCCTGGTAACGCTGGCTGCGCAACTGGCAGGCGCCATTACTCATGCCGGCGCCAGTGGTGAAATGTCGCGGCTGCTGGAAACCCCTGATGAAGTCTCGGTCGCACTGTGCGGTTTGCCCGGTGCATCCGGTTTGGCCATTGGACAGGCCATGGTGGTGTATCCGCCGGCCAACCTGGATGCGATTCCGGACCGCAAGATTACTGATGTGGACAGAGAACTTGACGTGTTCCATGAGGCCGTGGCAGCGGTGCAGGATGATTTGCGTGATTATTCGAACCGGATGTCAGGTGTGTTACCCACGGAAGACCTTGCACTGTTCGATGCCCTGTTGCTGATGCTTGGCAGTGACAGACTGGTAGAGAAAACCAGGGAGCGTATCCGTGGCGGTAACTGGGCCCCGGGTTCCCTGCGTGCAACCATCGCAGAGCACATGCAGGTTTTTGAAAGCATGGAAGACAATTATCTGCGGGAGCGTGCCAGTGATATCCGCGATCTCGGGCGCCGTATTCTGACCCACATCCAGAGTGATCGTTCGGCCAGTCGGCACTTCTATGCACAGACCGTACTTGTGGGTGAGGATATCAGTGCCGCTCAGCTTGCCGAAATTCCGCTGGAGCAACTGACCGGTATCGTTTCGGCGAGTGGTTCCAGCTCTTCGCATGTGGCCATACTGGCGCAGTCGATGGGGATCCCGGCCATCATGGGTGTGGAGGGTTTGCCGGTCAATCGGCTGGAGGGACAAACCATGATTGCAGATGGCTATCGCGGTGATGTCTTTGTCAATCCATCGGTACTGGTGCGCGAGGAATATGTCCGTTTGCAGACAGAAGAATCCAGGTTGACGGAGGGACTTCAGGAGATTGCCGGTCAGCCATCGACCACACCGGATGGGGTCGATGTGCCGTTGTATCTGAATACCGGCCTGGTGTCGAGCGTCGAACCCGAACTGCACAGCGAGGGTGACGGTGTCGGTCTCTACCGTACCGAAATCCCGTTCTTGATGCGCGAGCAGTTTCCCGGTGAAGAGGAACAACGGCGTATCTACCGCAAGGTGCTCGAGGGATTTGCGCCACAACCGGTTACCCTGCGAACACTTGATGTTGGCGGTGACAAGATGTTGTCCTATTTCCCGGTCCGTGAAGAGAACCCGTTTCTTGGCTGGCGCGGTATACGCATCAGTCTTGATCACCCGGAGATTTTTCTTACCCAGATGCGCGCCATGCTCAGGGCAAGTACGGGTCTCGATAATCTCAATATCATGATGCCGATGATATCGACAGTTACCGAGCTTGATATGGCCATGGTCCTGATAAACCAGGCGCTCGCCGAGCTGATCGAGGAGGGGGAGCCGGTGACTCGACCCCCGATCGGCATCATGATCGAGGTTCCGTCTGCGGTGTACCAGGTGAAGGCAATGGCGCGCCATGCGGATTTCTTTTCCATTGGAACGAATGATCTGACGCAGTACCTGCTGGCCGTGGACCGGAACAACTCCCGGGTAGCCAGTTTGTACCAGACACTGCATCCTGCGGTACTGTGTGCGGTACAGCAGGTAGTGGAAGCTGCTCACCAGTTGGGCAAGCCGGTCAGCGTTTGCGGAGAAATGGCCGGTGACCCGGCGGCGGCGCTGGCGCTGCTGGGCCTCGGGGTCGATAGCCTGAGTATGTCAGTCAGCAGTCTGCCGCGCGTCAAATGGGTGATCCGCAGCTTTACCCGGGATGAGGCACATGATGTCTTGCAGCAGGCGCTGGAAATGGATGATCCGCTGGCGATCCGCCAACTCTATAACAGGGTGCTGGAACAGGGGGGTTTGGGCGGACTGGTGCGGGCCGGTAACTAGTTTCCATCCATAAACGCTGTCGTTTTTCTCGCAAGGTACGCAAAGTTATAAGTCATTGTTAAAAAGCAGGCTCTTCGCCTGATCGAGTGGGTCAGCATGTGGAGCAAGGTTACTCGGGGGTCAGGGTGGCTTCTCAAGACACGCTGTAAATACATCCCTGTACGCTCTATGGCCGCATCCCTGCGGCCAATGGTCTTGAGAAGCCACCCTGACCCCCGAGTAACTGTTGAGATGGTTGGTAATCCGCTGTCCCGTCACCCCCCTTGTCAGGGACATCGGCTTCAGGGATGAAGCCGTTGAGCGTCCAGGGATGGACTTGCAGCGATCCCTGACAAGGGGGGTGACGGGACAGCGGATTCACGCTCGACAGGTGCGACTCACTCGATCAGGGAAAAGCCAAAAACCATATCACTATTTCTTTCCTGCTGTGTTTTGTATCTTTGCGAGAAAAACGACAGCGTTTATGGATGGAAACTAACTGGTCTGCACTACTCACTGCCGATTATCTCGCTCCGCAGCGAGAAATGCGGGCTGTCTAGTGCCTGATCCCGTTACGGTCCCTGCGTAATGCAAACTCCAGGTGTTTCAGGATACGTCGGCCGGTCAGGGCTATCGAGAACAGGAAACACACTGCACCGAACCAGAGGAAATCGGTGGGCGCCAGTCCCAGAAAATGTGGTGGATAAATACTTGTGAGGTGTGCAAGCTTGATGACGATCCCGATGAAAATACTGAGTGCACCGGCAATAATTGCTGCCTCGATGATAAAACGCGAGAGTGTCTTTCCCATAAGGGAATCTCCTGTGCCTGCATTCACGGAATCTGTGCAATTGACGGGATTGATTGTAACCTGAATTTCCCGGAAATAAATATGTTCCCGGCGTTCACGGATTCAAGGCCGCCCAGTCCGGAAAGGGTTATCCCGCGTGCTTGCGGCGCCGGTGTGTCCTGGCCGAGGTGCGGCGTTTACTCCATAGCCAGAGGCCGGTGATGGCCAGACACAGGAACAGGACTGCCGCGGCATCCATCAGGTAGACGCCCCGGCTGCCGAAAACTCGTCCGCTGTGCAAATCCAGCAGTATGCGTTCCAGGCTCAGGCCGGTTCCGCGCCAGGCCCGTTGCAGGGCAGCACGCAGTTCGGGTGAAGGCCCGGTTGTGTGCGACCAGTCGGCATTCAGGTTGTCTGTTTCATGCCATTCAAGGAAACGGTCGTCGGTCCGGTAGTATCCGTGAGCGGCATGGATTGCCAGTTCACCGGACATGGTGAGTCCCAGTGCCTGCATGCCCGCCGGCACCCCGGCGGCACCATCCAGGCGTTCTACCAGTTTTCCGTCCGGGGTAAACAGCAGTAACCGGGTATCGACGGCGATGACAATCAGGCCGGCAAACTTGACGGCGCCTGTCAGTGGCACGCCGGCCTGCGGTATCCGTACGGTATTCCAGTAGATATGGTTGCCGATAGCGGTAATACTGATATCGCCAACGCGGTAACTGTTCATGTCATCCGGGGCATCGATACCGTACCAGTCCAGCAGCAGTTCGGAGTCGATATACCTGGAATCCAGTGATAGTTCCTCCGTGTGGTTGAGCGCCAGCCCGGTCACGGCCAGCAGGATAACAAACACGGCTGCTGACAGGCCGATATAGCGGTGCCATATGTACAGGGACTTGAGCAGCTTCGCCGGTGTTTTTTTGTGTTTATGGCGTGTCATCGGCGTAGGCGGTCCGGGAGTGCAGGTAGAGCGCGAGTCGGGCAAGTTTTTTCAGGGCCCGCACGGATAGCGTGGCTCCCGAGATACCGTCTATGTGACGGTCCAGCTGTTGCTCCCCGGTGAGACCGGCATCTTTGAACTGGTCCGTAAAGAAGGGGTGTCTGATTTCCGCACCACGGCTTTCACGAAATATCAGTACCCTGACGATTTCCAGTTTGCCGTTATTCACGACAATACCGGTGGTAATGGGCTGCTCCTTGCCGATCTCTTCCAGTATCCACGCGGTACGCCGGTCTTTGCCCCAGTAACGGATGCGCAGCGCCTGGTACGGATGACCGAGGATTCCGGTAACCTGTTTCTTGATGTCACCCTGCAGCCATAGTGTCTCGGGTTTCGGGGGTGTTCCGGAGAAGACGTCCGCAAGAAAGTCTTCCGGTGTCTGGTAGGTACCACGTGCCTGGGCCAGGCTGCAGGCACAGGTCAGCACGAGTAACAGCGTGGTCAGTAGCGGGAGGTATTTGGCGGACACGATAAATCCAGGGCATGCACGGGATCGCTCCCTGTCCCGTGCATGCCGGCCGGTAGCCGTTGTTCAGTACTGGAAGCCGATACCGAGGTTAAAACCATTGTCATTCTTCTTTTTCCCATCGTTGTCCTGCTGCTGCAGGTCCGCCTTCAGTACCACGTCCGGGTACGGCCAGTAGTTTATACCCGCGTCATATTGCTTCATCTTGCTGTCCGTGCTGTCGCCGGCGGCATTATCCCACTGATTGTAGCGTGCAAAGATACCGAACTTGGCATTGAACCGGTAGGATGGCTCGACGTAGAAACCCTCCTGCACGTCGGCGCCAATGGCTTTTGGGCCGCCACCATCGAGGTTCCATCGCGCATACAGGGCGCGCAGGCCGAACGGACCATGCTGGATGTCGGTGTGTGCCTCATATAACCAGGCGTGGCCGGCGTTGGATTCACCCTGGGTAATATCCGACTGGTACTGGACGGTGGCGGCTACTTCCACCCCGGGGATGCCGGTCCATTTCAACCGTCCGGTCCCGGCCAGGTCATTGGCGTCCGCCTCGCTGTTCTCTTGCCGGCCATCGCGGACCTTGTAACTGTCATCCGCCGATGTCTTGAGTCCTTCGTGGATGGCGATGTCATAGCTCCAGCCCGGGGCGATCTCGCCGTTAGCGGCACCACCACCGGCCCGCCACGTGGTCGGGATGATGTTTGTCTCAACCGGGTTGCGCTCCACCCCATAGAAGGTCGGTGGTTCGTGGGTTTCGTTGAGAATACCGACCGGGAGCAGGAACAGACCGCCCTTCACCTGGTGATTCTGGTTGAGATCGTACTCGATGTAGCCCTGTTCCAGTTCGACCTCACCGTTCTCGCTATCACCCGAGACGGCATGTTCCAGTTCCAGTTCCGAGTACATGCGTAGCTTATCGGTAAATTCATGTCCGAAAAACAGCACAAAGCGATGGAAGTCGATTTCTTTCTTGCTGTCGAGGTTGTTGTAATGCATCTCGCCATAACCCCCGATGCTGGTCTTGTCGGAAAGCAGACTGCCGTGACCGGTTGTCGTGGCCGATTCCTCGACGGCTACGACGGCGGCCTCGGCCTTCCTGTCAGCGGTGACGGCCTTTTGGTCGGTGGTCTTCTGCTGTTTTTTCAGGGCCTCGATTTCGGCTTGCTGTTGCTGGATGATTTGCCACATTTCTTCCATAGTGGGCCTCTGTTTGGGAAGTTCGGCGCTGGCGCCCAGTGAGGCCAGCAGCAGGGCGGTGCCACATGCCAGTGCGTGCATTGTCTGTTTCATGGTGTGTTATCCCTTTAATCCGTGTATTAAGACCGGCTGATAGTGTACATATCTGTAACCTGAATGCAAATAGTTATCATTTAGAATACTATCTGGTCTGCTATCACTCGCCCGGGCGTTGCATGCAGAACCCTGGAAAATGATTAACCTGCTGTTTCTACAGTGGAAATATCCTGCTGCCCGGTAAAGGTCGCATCAACAGGCGGGTTGTTGTGTGAACTTTAAGGTTGGCATCTGGAACAAACAGCGTTTATATTTCATCTAACGTTTATATTTTTTCTAAATAGTTAGATTCCAGCGAGATCCCGGACAATACGAGGTTCGTTATGACACAAACAGCATTGGCAGAAGAGATGGGCCTGACCACGGGTGACCTGAGCCTGACGGCCGCGGCCCGTGAGAAGATGATCGAGTTGTTCACCCAGGTCGAGGATGATGATTTGAAGGCCATCCGGGTGTTCGTGTCGGGAGGCGGTTGCGGCGGCATGGGGTACGGGATGACCTTCACCGATGCGCAGACCGAATATGATGTGGTCCGCAAGGAAGCAGGTTTCGATATCTACGTGGATGCCGTGGCCCTGAATTTTCTGCGCGGTGTCGAGATCGATTACGTAGAGCGGCCTACTGGCGCCAGTTTTGTATTCAACAACGCCTTCGCCATGACCGGCGGTTCCGGCACCTGCGGCGCCTGTGGTGCGGCCGGCGGAGGTTGTGCCTGACCACAGCAGCGCGGCGGCTCCCCGTCTCCTGCTGATTACCCCCCCGAACAGTTACCGGACCGCGGCCTACCTGGCAGCGGCCCGGCGGCGGGGGATTTCCGTCCTGGTTGCTTCCGAGGGCAAGTACTCACTGGTCAGCGAGATTGCCGGTGGCCTGCATATCAACCTGCAGGACCCGGCGGCGATCGACCGGTTACTGGCGGCAAACCGGTCGTGTCCGTTTGCCGGTGTCGTCGCCTCCGATGATGCAAGTGTCGAACTTGGCAGTCGCATTGCAGAGCAACTGGAACTCCCGCATAACCCGCCACAGGCGGCCCGGTTTTCCCGGCGCAAGGACCTGTCGCGCCAGGTGCTGGCTGCGGCCGGTGTGCCGGTACCCGCGCACCGGGTGATCGACCTCGGTTGCCCGCTGCCACCCCAGCTTGAAAATTCTGATGATCCCTGTGTGGTCAAACCGGTTGCATTGTCTGCCAGCCGGGGGGTCATTCGCGCCGATACGCCTGCGCAGCTGATTGCTGCGTGTGAGCGTATCCGGCGCATCATCAGTCGGGAAGCCGTCCCGGACTCGTTTGAAGCCACGCACGTATTGCTGGAGACGTTCATCCCCGGCCCGGAAGTGGCCCTTGAAGGCCTGCTACAGGCCGGCCGGTTGCGTGTCCTGGCCATCTTTGACAAGCCGGACCCGCTGGAAGGACCGTATTTCGAGGAAACCTACTATATAACGCCGACACGTCACACGCTGGCTGACCAGCAGCAACTTGTCGAGACGGTGACCGCCGCCTGTACTGCACTGGGTCTGCAGGAAGGACCGGTGCATGCCGAAGTGCGTCTCCATGACAGTGCGGCTGTCATTATGGAAGTGGCCGCACGCACCATCGGCGGGGACTGTGCCCGCCTGCTGCAGTTTGGTACCGGCCATGGTCTGGAAGACCTGGTGATTGCACATGCGGTGGGCAAGCCATTGCCGAATGAACCGCAGGACGGTGCGGCCGGGGTGTTGATGATCCCGATCAGCGAAGCCGGCATTTTGCGGCGTGTCGAGGGAATAAGCCGCGCCCGGGCCATCCCCGGTATCGAGGATATTGTGATCAGTATTCGCGATGGCTATGAACTGGTGCCGCTACCCGAGGGTGGCAGTTACCTGGGGTTTGTGTTTGCGCGTGCCGCGTCACCCGCGGCGGCAGAGGCTGCGCTGCGGGCAGCACAGGCGGAGCTCGATATCGTGGTGGCGCCGGTGGTGATGATTGAAGACAGGCGTTGACGCTTGATACTGCCCGCCTATTTCTTCGCGCCGGGCGGCTGAAAGCCCTCCGGGGTGTCACCAAAATCGCCTTCCTTGAACAGGAAGCCCAGCATGTGCTTTTCGATGACTTCGATGCTGCCCTTGTCGGCCGTGTTGAGTCCGTTTTCGTTGATGATCATGGTCAGGCGCTCCAGCCATTGTTGCCAGCCTTCCTTTGACACGTTTTCGTAGATGCGCTCACCCAGCGAACCCGGGTGCGGTGGTGCATCCAGGCCCTCGGCCTCACGCTTGAGAACTACACACTTTACAACTCGGCTCATCCTGTTTTCCTCGAAAATCGTTACCCGATAATTGTAACCCGAATACTGCCTGCTTGTCCGCTAACCTTGTCCTCAGAAAGGTTTGACCACGACCAGCAGGACAATGGCAACCAGCAGCAGGGCAGGCACCTCATTGAACCAGCGGTAGTACCGGTGGCTGTGCCGGTTGGTGCCGGCGCGAAAGTCGCGCATGATGGACAGACAATAGCCATGGTAGACAATCAGCAATGCCACCAGGGCCAGCTTGGTCAGCAGCCAGCCGGATTGCCGGTAAGCGACCCAGGCATAATCGACCAGCATCCAGGTTCCGAACACGACTGTCAGTGTCGCCCCGATGGTCATAAGGCCAAACAGTTTGCGTTCCATGACCAGGAAACGCTGATGACCGGCCTCGTCATGGCAGTCGGCGTGATAGACAAACAGGCGCGGCAGGTAAAACAACCCGGCGAACCAGGTCACCATGAAAACGATGTGCAGGGCCTTTACCCAGAGCATAGTGATGTGGTCCGTGTACAGTCAGCCGGTTTGCGCATGGTTGCTTGCGGGGGACTGTTCCAGCAGGGTCATGATGTCTTGTTGCAGGTGATCGAACGGCAAATCACCGATCTTCCGGTACACGATACGTCCGTCCGGTGCGATCAGGAAGGTGGTGGGGGTCAAGCGTATATTGCCAAAGGCGCGTGCCGCATCGGCATGAATATCCAGTGCCACCGTGTAGGGAATGTCGCGTGTCTTGCGCAGGGTCAGTACCCGGTTCGGTGGGTCGTAGTCCATGGCAATCGCGACAATCTCCAGTCCCTGTGGGGACAACTTCCGGTAGAGATCAATGAGATCCGGTATTTCCCGGACACAGCTCTCGCAGGTGGTGGCCCAGAAGGTGACCACCACCGGCTTGCCCCGCAGACTGGAAAAGGCGAGCTGTTTCCCGTCCACTGTGAAGATGCTGATGTCCGGGGCGGCTTCCGGTTTACCGGGTACCAGCCATGCCAGTGCTGCGGCCGCGATCAGCAGCACGGCCGTTACTCCGGCGATTATCCTGCCGTGTTTCATTCCTGTTGTTTTATCCTGGCTTGCGTGATTTCCGGTGCGCGATCCGGTTTGCTGATTCCGAGTTTCCGCCCCAGCCACGCGAAGATCTTTTTAACGCCACGCCAGATTTTCGGGAGTAGCCAGATCATCAGCAGGATGAACAATGCCAGCAACACCAGGAACAGCACCGGGTGGTACAGTGCGGTCCAGAGTCCGGCAATCACCGCAACGTCTTCGCCGATGGAGGCAAACCAGTTGGTGACCGGCTCCGGTGAGGTATTGATCAATATCCGGGTGCCTGCCTTGGTCATATGTGCGCCGGTGGCCAGTGCACCCCCGACGATTCCTGCGGCCAGCTGTGCGCCGGTTCCGACATCACCCACAGCGCCTGCCGCCAGTATAGCGCCGGCGGGTATTCGTATGAAGGTGTGGAGTGTGTCCCAGCCGGTGTCAACGCCCGGCACCTTATCGGCGAAGAATTCAACACAGTACATAAAACCGGCGGCCACCATGACCATCGGATCCATCAGAATCTGCAGGTCGGGCGGCAGCGCGATATTGCCGGTCGTACCCATCCAGCCCAGCATGAAGATGGCGGCATACAGGTTGATGCCGCTGGCCCATGCGACACCCATTGACAGTGCAATGGTTTGCGTAATATCCATGGGTCGGTGTTCCTTCGGACAGGTCAGCCCCGATTGCGTTGCCGCTATTCTAGCAATTCGGGCCTGGTTTGTGGGGATATAAAATGTATCAAACTGTATTTAAAGGAAATAATTTGTCGTTCAACAGTGTTAAAGTAGTCCCCCCCCGAAAATGTACTGTGTCAGCGGAATGCAGATTCTGGTCAGCCCGGTGGGCTGCAGCAGCCTTGCCGGGTAGTGAATTTTTTGGTCGTTAACCGTTGTCAGGGAGAGTAACTATGAAACAAATCGCAATTGTGTTGGCAAGTATGACGTTGATGATGGTCGGTTGCAGTGGTAAAGATGATTCTGCCACCGGGGCTGATAGTGCAGCCGGACCTGATTCAGCCGTTGTCGTGGAAAAAGTGGAAGTGGTTACCGAGCCGGTTGCCGGGAATGCCGGTGATGCCCCTGTAGTCGAAAAGGAGGCGTTCAAGTAAGTTGATATCGATCATGTCGGTCAGAAAGCAGAAGAGCTCAATACTAAGGAACCTCTGATTAATTCAAAATTTCCGTCATTGCGAGCGAAGTGCGGCAATCTCGTGCAATGGAATCAATTGGTTAGAGATTGCCACGTCACTTCGTTCCTCGCAATGACGAATTAATCAGA
>Ga0114931_10002738_pt1 | contig 22396 bp, 19 predicted proteins | sample 2SBtaG_FD_89579 | JGI IMG/M metagenome (GOLD analysis project Ga0114931, IMG submission 89579) | Deep subsurface microbial communities from Kolumbo volcano to uncover new lineages of life (NeLLi) - 2SBTROV14_V59a metaG | ecosystem: Environmental > Aquatic > Marine > Volcanic | place: Kolumbo... | reverse complement strand
GCCAAGGCCAAGGCTGAAGGCAAGGCGAACGATTCGGCCGCCGGAAAGTAACCCCTTTTTTTCGACTTTGATCTGCGATGGTTCGCTCACGGGCCATCGGTACGCGACACGGAGTTTGCTCGATGAATTGGCCCCGGCAGATCACGGCATTAAGCGCATGTCGACCACCTTGGCGATCAGGCGCGGCGGCAAAAGTGGCGAGGGTCGCCGTTTTGCTATTCGTTGTCGGTGCGACGTTGCCACCCAGCGCGATGGCGCAGAAGGCAAGCGTCAAGCCCGGCATCAACAAAAGCTTTGAAGACGCGAACGTCGAGGCGTTCGTCAAACGCTTCGAGACCGAAAGTCGCGAGGTCTATCGTTACCGCTGTGCGATCGTGGCCGCCACCGGAGTTGAGCCGGGCATGGAGGTGGCCGACATCGGCGCCGGAACGGGGCTGTTCACGCGCATGTTCTCGGACCAGCTCGCTGAAAACGGCCGCGTTTACGCGGTGGACATTTCAAACAATTTCCTCGACCACATTCGACGCGAACGCGAGAAAGCGGGGCGATCGAACGTCGTGCCGGTGCACTGCGACCAGCATTCGACCGCCCTTGAAGAAGGGTCAATCGACCTGGCGTTCGTCTGTGACACCTACCACCATTTCGAGTTCCCCCAAGATACGCTGGCCTCGATTCATCGCGCCTTACGGCCCGATGGCACGCTGTTCGTGATCGACTTCAGGCGGATTCAGGGCGTCACCCGTAGCTGGATCCTGGGACACGTTCGTTGCGGCAAAGGGACGGTGACCGACGAAATCAAAGATGCGGGTTTCGAGTTGGTGGCCGAAATCCCCTTGATGAAAGAACAGTACGTCTTGAAATTCAAGAAACGTCCGGCCGACACGGGTAAAAAGGCCGGCGAAAACTGAAGCCTTTTCTCTCGCTTGTCGAGGTCGGATCGATGACCACGGAAACCGATTCGCCGACCGTCGAGACCGCCAAGGTCGAGGGTCGACGCGACGTACGCTTTAGTAGCCTGGACGAGATTCTGGCCGATGCCGATGGCCTGGTGCAGTCGGGTTACCGGCGCGTCGGCAACTGGTCGCTAGGCCAGATCTGCAAGCATCTGGCCGTCGCCATGGAGGCCGGCATCGACGGTTCGGACGCTTCGGCGCCTTGGCCGATCCGCTGGGTTGCCATCCGGTTTTACAAGCCCAAGGCACTAAAAAAGATGTCGGCGGGATTCAAGCTGCCCAAAAAAGCCGCCGCGCGCATGGTGCCCGGTGCCACGGATGACGAGGCGGGACTCAGCGAACTGCGGCGCGTGATCCAACGCTGGAAAAGCGAGACGAATCGCGAGCCGCACGCCTTCTTCGGCCGCATGACGCCCGACGAGTGGGACTGCCTATCGCTGCGTCACGCGGAGCTGCACTTGAGCTTTCTGATCCCAGAAAAAAAAGGCTGATCGGCGCCGGCGACCGGCGTTTACTTACCGGCATGTTCCGGTCGGGCGGCTTCCGACGACACCTGTTCCGCGGCAGCGTCGGGCTGGTCAGGCGATGCCGCATGTCCGCGCCAGTGCAACATGCTGGTCGAGGCACCAAATGCACGGCCGACCCAGTCCAGCCAACGCGTGGGAATCAGGCCGCTTAAAGCCGGCGCGATATGCACGAGCCAGGGCGTTAGCAACAGCGGTTGATCGCGCCGGATGGCCCGTATGATCTGGTCTGTTAGCCGCTGGGGCGAGAGCATGCGGGTAAACTTCGGCGGCTGGACTCCGGCAAACAGCCCCGTATCGACAAAGCTGGGGCAAACCGCGGTCACGCCGACATGGCGATGGCCCAGTTCGGCGAGTTCGAGGCGAATCGACTCGGAAAAACCGATCACGGCCCATTTGCTCGAAGCGTAGGTGGTTCCATAGGGCAGCCCGATAAAGCCGCTGGCGCTGGCGATGTGAACGATGTAGCCCTCGGGCGCGGCAATCAAATCCGGCAGGAAGGCGTGCGTCATCGCCATCAGGCCGAGCACGTTGACGCGATAGGTCAGCTCGTGTTTTTCCAGCGGCACGTCGAGAAAGGCGCCGCCGAAAACGGTGCCCGCATTGTTGACGAGAATCTCGATCGGCCCGGAGTCGTCGTGGATTCGCCGGCGCAGCGCGGCGATGGCCTCGTGATCGGTGACATCGAGTTGATCGGCTTGCGCGCGGCCGCCGCCGGCGCGGATTTCCTCGGCCACTTTTTCGGCGTCGGCGAGGCACAGATCGGTCACGATCACTTCGGCGCCCAGCTGGGCCAATCGCAACGAGATGCGCCGCCCGATGCCGCGTGCGGCGCCGGTTACCAAAGCCCGCTTGCCACGTAGGTCTTGCATGACATGCTCCTCCGCCGGTACGAACCTCGTCAGATGATGCGAACCACAATGGCCGGTGGGTTTTACTCCGTCGGCAATATTTTCTTCCACCGCCTGAACTTAACTCATCTGGGGCCGCGGTGCCAATCAAACGCCTTGGCCGGACGTCCATCTCGATCACCGCGCGCCGGTCAATCCGCATTGCCGAGGGTTTCCGCCTCGGGAAGCAAATGTCGTGTCCACCAAGTATGGCCCATGGTGCTGGCGGGCGAGGGAGAGGGCAACAGCCCCCCCAGCAAGGCCGCGGCGAAGACGGTTAGCGTGGTGCTAAGCGGCGTGACCAACAGCGGTGAAGGGGCGGCTGCGGCAAGTCCTTCGAGCGACGGAAACGTTGCGGCCAGGGTGGCGAAAAGCGGGCCCCAAAAACTAAGCAGCACCGAAAACCCGGACCCGAAAATACAGGCCGCTATGATCGCCGCGCTGCCGACCCAAGGAAAAAAGATCCCGGCGATAAAAATGGCCGCCAGCGGACCGAGAAACAAATTGAACACGCGAATTGAAAGATCGACCAAGTTACGGTTCTGCGGATCGGCCGCGATCACGGCGGCAATCAGAAAAGCAACCAGCGTAATGGCCACGCCGGTTGCCAGCGTGGTCCAGCGGGCCACGCGCATTTCGGTTTGTGGACTGGCGCCCTCGGAAGCCGCCACGCGGTAGAAGTCCGTGGTCACGACGGCTGAAATCGAGTTGATGCCCGAATCGATGCTCGACATGGCCGCCGCGAACAACGCCGCCATGATCAATCCCGCCAGCCCGGCGGGCATATACTCGACGATGAAGATTGGATAGGCATCCTTGGCATGGTCGGCGTTGGTGGGATCGAACCCCCCGGCAAACGCCGTCAACGCGGCCGGATTCCATTCCCCCGACGTCTCGGAAGCGGTCGCCGCGACCACGCTGGAGCGGGTATAGAAACTCAACAGTGCCAGCCCGACCAGACCCAGTGTGGCCACCAGGGCGAAGTCACCCACGGCCGACACTACGTTGATGCGCAGCGCCTGGCGCACGCCAGCGGTGCTGAAATAGCGCTGCGTGGCAACCTGATCGCTGCAATGCGTGCAAATGCGCCAGAAGAAGGCGTTCAGCACGACGAAGAATACGGTACGCTGCGAGGTCATCCACTCGAGCCACGCCGGGCGTGTGCCCGAGGCTTGCCAACCGAACCAGACCGGCGCGGCGCGCTGCAATCTCGTGGCGTCGTGCCACCAGGCGAGCGGGCCTCGCTCAGTCGCGTACCAGATATAGCCGATGGCGAAAACGGCGCCGCCCACCATGACCACGAACTGCACAGCGTCGGTCCAAATGACCACGCGGATGCCCCCCAAAAACGTATAAAACGTGGCGATCAGCCCCATCCCAATGAGCAGAGCGTAGAAGTATTGCGGCGGCGTGAGTTCAACGCCGGTCCAAGCGCCGATTCGCTGCGGCGCGTCGGCGGTCATCTGGGCAACGGCGCCGGTGGCCGTGTAAATGATCATTCCCATCCAGCCGAAGCGCATGAGGATGAACAGCGACGCCGACAACCATCGCGTGGCCTGGTTGAACCGCATGCCGGCATATTCATACACGCTCGTCAGGCGGTAACGCATGAAGAACGGAACCCAGTAACGCAAGACGATCACCAACCACAAGGGAACCGATAAAATGCTGGTGGCGAAGGCCAGCCCATGTTGAATCATGTTGCCCGGCGCGGCCAGATAAGTGATCGTGGAGAGCAAGGTGGCCACGATCGACAGGCCGACGACAAGCGGCGGCAGACTTCTGCGGCCGACGAAATACTCTTCGCTGCTGGTTTGCCGGCCGGAAAAATAAACGCCCATCCCCAACATCACGGCCATATAGCCGACCACGATGGCGTAATCGAGTCCACTCAATCCGTGGTGTAGGGCGAGCAGGCCATAGGACACGATGCGGGAAACCTCATTGGTTGACAGGGTCGGTACCGAACGGCCAAGCACGACGTAAAAACCATGATCGGTCCCGACCGCGGAGCTGGCAACGTCGCTTCAAAGACCGGAAACAAGCGTGTCGGTCGGTCAGCCCGATCTGGGTGGTTGGCCCGGCACCGCCGGTTGTCGTGCTCATCCGCGTTACTCAATCCACCATGCGGCGAAAGACGGGCGGTTCGATTTTGCCTTTCAAGCTGGATTCGAGCTGCCCGTTCTCGGCGGCCTGATGCACGATTCGCAGCGCCTCGCGGCTGGCGTCGAGTGTTTGCTCTAAATCGGCGTCGCCGTGCGCGGCCGAGTGTCGCGGTCCGGCGTTGATCAACACGCCGCGACGGGCCATTTCCTGAAAGTAAAGTGCCGCCATTTGGCCGGCGGTTGAAGGGCCGCTCGGGGCGTGAAACTCGATCCGCGGCGTGGCCGGCAATCCTACCATGCGGGCCTGGACGCCAACCTCGGCGGCCAGACGATTGAATTCTTCGATCAGCCGCCGGCCAAAATCGGCCAATTGGCGTGGAACCTCGCGGCGGCGAATTTCGGCCAACGTGGCAAGCGCCGCCCGGATGCCGACCAACTCAGACCAGTTGGTGCTGCTCAGAAACATCCACGCGGCGGATTGCATCACTTCGCGCCGGCCGACGACCGCCGCCATCGGATAACCATTGCCGAGCGATTTGGCGAACACGGCCATGTCCGGTGTCACGCCCAGATAGGTTTGCACTCCGCCCACCGCGTGCCGAAAACCGGTCGTCACTTCGTCAAAAATCAGCACCACGCCATAACGCCGCGTCAGCTCACGAACGGCCTCTAGATAGCCCTCTTCGGGGCGCTGGCTGCGCATCGGTTCGAGAATCACGCAGGCGACCTCGCCGGCATGCGCGCGAAGCAGCGATTCGAGCGCCGGCGCGTCGCCGTAGCGAAACGGGATCGACGTCCCGGCCAGTCCGCGGGGAACGCCGACGGGCTCGATTCCCGGCAGCAAATGTTCGTCCAGGGAGTCGTCGCGGTCAAGATTGGCGGCCAGATACCAATCGTGCCAACCGTGGTATCCGCAAAAGAGTACCTTGTCGCAGCCGGTCGAGCCGCGGGCAATTCTTACGGCGATCGCGCATGCCTCGCCGCCTCCCTTGGCATAGCGAACCATCTCGGCGCAAGGAATCGTCGCGCAAAGCTGCTCGGCAAGTTCGAGTTCCAGCGGATGGTTCAGGCTAAACAGCGTGCCGTCATCAAGCTGCATTCGCACGGCCGCGTTGACCTCGCTGTCCGCATAGCCCAGGATGCACGCGCTGACCGACATGCCGTAGTCAAGATATTCCTGATCGTCGACATCCCAGATCCGCGATCCTTTGGCCCCAGTCGCAAAGATCGGTGCCACGCCGGGGGCGAAAATGTGCGGACGGCGGCTGATCAACTGCGTGCCGCCGGGAACCAGTTGCAGCGCGCGGGCATAGAGCGCTAAAGACCGCTCAATCGAGCGGGACGGTTCGTTTCTCGACATCGGAGCCCCGCTGAAGTTCACGGTTTGATTCTACTGAATCGACATCCCGTTTCGTGCTGGTGGTTTTCTCACGCCAAACCATCGGTTTGCCGGGCTGGGCTCGGATGACACTTTCCAAGGCCGGCCGGCCGCGTTTGCTCGCGGCACGAGAGGTCGCGGTCGACTTCGAAGGTGTCTTCAAATTCCCATGCGTCCCAAGGCATCGATCACGCTGCCCAGCGTCGAGGAAAGCACCGGGTGCGACACCTCGAAATGTTGGGCCACCTCGCTCAGTCGGCGAGCAATCGATTCCTCGGACGTCTCGCCGGACGCGCTTTCAGGCGATCTTGCCTCTTCGGTCGACTGTACGAGCGCGATTTCGATGTCGCGCAGGGCCTCGTGCAACTTTTCCCGCACGTCGAGATCGCCGCCCTCGAACTCTTCGAGTTGCGCCCGCAGTTGATCGAGCGTCGCTCGCAAGTCTTCTTTTTGCTGTTGATTCATTTTTCCCCGACCCGCACACGCCAGATTTCAAGGTCCGTGCCCCCCCAAAGGGCATTGGCTGCTTCCTATTCGCAGCTCCCACGGCGTTCCTGTTTTAACCGCTGCCGGGCCCTGGGACCAGAACAAGCGTCGCGCGCCGGGGTGTCTTTCCAAGCTGCACGCGCACTTCTTTCGATCTCTTCACCGGACCATGCAAACGTCCGGCAAGACCGTTTCCGGCTAAGCCGACGTCAAGGCACGATCTGATAGAATCGTAAAACGTCTGACGCCGGCGAAGTGGAAGCGAATCTAGAAGACCGACCGCTTGCCATCTATGCCGGTTTACCCTCGCCCTCGCCACGAATCGGCGTGCGGGATAATTTTATCCGCGGCTTGGCTGCCCCAGACCGCCGCAGTCCACGCAATGGTCTCTCACCCAATCAGCCTTGCCTACTCTTGTAGCGCGGCCTTAGCAATGTCAGGCCGATAGCCGCCAGCGCAGCCATCAACAAGCCTGATGGTTCTGGCACGGCTGTGACGAAAAAGTGAAACCCATCCGTCGATGTGTTTCCCCAGATGCCGCCGGTATCTGGAGAGAGGGAAATATAGCTCGGATTGCCGATGTCCGTGTTTGTGGTCATCGCAATCCCGTTCGCGGCTGTTCCTCCATGAATCAAGCTCTGCGATCCGAATACGACGGCGTACCAGCCAGGCGCGAGCGTCACCGACAGGGGGGCGTCGATGATCTGCGAATCGTTGCTCACCGAGGGAATCGTCAGCTCGGTGCTGCCAAGCACATCTGGCGTGCTGAGGTCATTCGAGTCAGGCAGATCTGTATTGCTCGACAGTGCAACGAGAGCGCCAAAGATCGTGGTCCCAACCGGAGCGCCGAATCCATCGAACCGGTCGAAATGGCCCCCGATCGTGGCCGTAGTCACGGTGCTGCTCACGGCAAAGCGCACTCCCCACTTCTGAAAGGAATTAACAAACGGGCCGGAGGCTGGTCCGCCCGTTGGCCCCGGCGTTGAGCTGACGAAAATGAACCCGGCCTGGGCCGATGAGGCAGCCAGATGGCCTGCAACGCAAAAGATAATCCATGCCGTGGTTCGGCCAATCAGCCGGAACCAGCGACCATGCCAACAGGGAGCTGCGGTCAGCATAAGCGGTTCTCCTGTCGTCGAGAAAGAACAAGAAAAAGAAATCAAGAACGGTGCAAATTGGTGATGGTGTCTCGACGCGTTTGACTCTCTCTCAGTCTGATTGCCCAGTTATAAACTGGTCAAAGGAGGTCTCGCAAGCGAAACCGCCACTTCAACTCACGGCCCGGTGGCTAACCAGTGGACGGTCTCTTGCGAATTTTTCCTCCGACCTGCCCGTTGACTCGCATCTTTCGTTTTTCTTTCGTTGCTGCACGGCATCCGCACCGCTGGCGGTGCATCTTGATTTGCGTCTGCCTGGCAGGAAGCCCTGCCCCCTCGCCGGAGGTAATCGAACGTCTCTTTTGACCTCTCGGCATATCGGCAGGCTGCTGCAAGAACTAACGATGTTACGATCCCTGGCGAGCGTAATCCTAGGGAGGAGGCTGGTTGCCGGTTTTTTCCCACGCCAGTATAATCCGGCCGTTTCTGATGCTGATGCCGTGCCGGTTTGGGCAGATCGAATCTAGGCCGCTTGGCCTTGAGATGCGCCGGCCGTTTTGAAAACCTTATCGGCGACAGTCCCACAAGGAGCCCTGCCGTGGCAATTCGTGTAGCAATCAATGGGTTTGGTCGCATTGGCCGTCTCGTGTTCCGTAACATGTCTGCCCGCGGCGATGAGTTCGACGTTGTCGCGGTGAACGATCTGACCGATAACAAAACGCTGGCCAACTTGCTGAAATACGACAGCATTCATCGTCCCTTTCCCGGAACGGTGACCTACGACGATGCCGGGCTGACGGTCAACGGCAAGCCGATCCGCGTGTTTGAAGAACGCAACCCGACCCAACTTCGGTGGAAAGATCTGGGCGTTGACGTGGCTATCGAAAGCACCGGTGTTTTCACCAAGCGCGCCGGCGGCGGCAAGCCGGGCTACGACTCTCATCTCGAGGCGGGAGCCCGGAAAGTGGTTCTCAGCGCGCCGGCCAAAGACGCGCCTGATTTGACGTGCGTCATCGGCGTCAACGACGACAAGCTGAACCCCGAGATGCGCTGCGTCTCGAACGCCAGTTGCACGACCAATTGCCTGGCGCCGATGGCCAAGGTGCTGCACGAGAAGTTCGGTATCGTCAAGGGTCTGATGACCACGGTTCATGCCTATACGAACGATCAAAACGTCCAGGACCAACCGCATCGGGATCTGTACCGCACGCGAGCCGCCGCCCAAAACATCATTCCCACCACGACCGGCGCCGCGAAGGCCGTGGCACTGGTCATTCCCGACTTGAAAGACCGGCTGACCGGAATGGCGATGCGCGTTCCCGTGGGAACCGGCAGCGTCGTGGACCTGACCTCCGAGCTGGGCGCCGACGTGGACGAAGACGAGATCAATCAGGCCATGCGCGAGGCCGCCGAAGGCCCCTTGAAGGGAATCCTTCAGTACACCGAAGACCCGATCGTTTCGTCGGACGTCATCGGTAACTCGCATAGCTCGATCTTCGCCGCCGATTGGACGACGACCCTCGACGGCAACTTGGTCAAAACCGTTAGTTGGTACGACAACGAGTGGGGCTACATTTGCCGCACGGTCGACCTGGTTGCCAAGCTGGGCGCTCTCTAGAAGAGGGAGCCCCGCGTGGGCAGCGATCGCGGTTGAAGAAGGCCGATGGTCGCGTAAGCGCGAGGGTGCCGGCTCCACGGCGGCGGTGTCATTCCTGCCGGCACGCTTTTGCAGCCACCGTGTGGGAGTTGCCCGCCATCCCGTGATTAGCGGTGCGGGGCCCATCGTGGGCGTCGATGCCGGCGTGCCGTGGCCGGTGGCCGTGGCTGGCTGTCCGGTTCTCGTTGGATCGCCGTCGGCCGTAGCGGAGAAGATCGCCGGCGACTGGCTGAATCCGGCCCGCTGGCAACCGGCCGCTCCACGGGCGAAGGCGGACCGCTTTTTGTCGACCGTTCGCGCGGTTGGTCCAAGCGGGCGGTTGGTGGATCGCGCGCTTCGTGCGGACCGTCCGTGTGGCCTTGCCCGGTCTTTTCCTCCGGGGGCAGCTCAAGCGATTCACTCGCAGCCGGATCACTCGCTTCCTCGTCCCGCGGCTCAACGTTTTCCGGCGCGGCCTGCCACGCCGGCGCATGGACGGATCGCTGGACATCGATCGGCCGGTCGGCGCGGAATTCCTTTCCTTCGGCCGTGATGAACCGCACATGTAAGTGCAGCCGATCATGCTGCGGCTCGACGCTGGGCCACGGCAATTCGAGGTGAATCCCCTCGGCCAACAAACTCTTACGATAATGGGCCGCCGTTTCATCCGCAGTGAAATCCCATCGGGCCACACGCGGGTCGCCCTCGCGAATCGCGGGATCTACCACCACCACGGCCAACTGGCCCGGCACGTTGATGATCTGGTTCTCGGCGTTGCGGGGCTCAACCACCACCATCACGCCTTCGTCGCCCGGGTGATCGTCCTGATTGACGCCACCGGTAAGCAGGCGGTTGAGCGTAATGCGGTCGACCATGTAATCGTCAATCGGCGATTCTTCCTCGGGCTCGTCGTCGGCCGAATTCTGGCTAGATTCACCGGCGTAGGAAACCGCATGATCCGACCGCTGGCGCGGGATAGTCGCATCAGCCCGCGGCGCAAATGGCGGGGCTTCGTCCGGTTCACTCGGCGGCTGGTCGTCGGGCTTATCCGGCGGGTTTTTCTCGTGCTCGCTCGACGGATTGAAAGGAGGTGCTTCGCTGTTGGAATCGCGCGGCGGATTTTCCGACTGCGTGGCGTCAGGCGACCCAAGATCGATGCGCGGCGGGGCCGAGCCGCCGCCGAAGCCGGGCTGCTCGGAACCTTCAGCGGACGCCATCTGCTTGCGCAAGGCGGCATTCTCGCGGCGACAAGAAGCGAGCATCGACTCATTGTGATCGAGGTGATCCTCGAGATCGAAGATTTCGTCCTCAAGCAGACGCAACTCGCGCTCCAGCAACTCCTGCCCCCCGTTGGACCGACAACCGGTCGCCAGCAGGCAAACCAACGGCAAGATAAAACGCCAGGAAATCATGGCAACCTCGTGCAACACAGCGTAACCGTTCGCTTGCCCCGCGCACCGGAACGAAACCACAAGGCCCCGACCGTGCCGGGAGCTTTCTGTCGCGACGAAGCGGTCCGCGCCACCGCGCACCGCCACCGCGCGAAACCACTCGTTCGGCGGTTGGCGAAGTTCCGGGGTGAGTCTCAGTAAGCAGGGTTCGACGCCCTGATGCGGGAAGTGAGGGCGTCCGCTAAGCTGCCGACGGGTCCGATGGGTCAATTCAAAAAGGCCGCCGGGTTCTTACTCTATATCTGGCAACGAGAAACGTCACCTCTATCATCTGGCGATGGGAAACGTCGCATGCGGCAGCGACACGACAACATCGCCGGCTCGCTTGCGCGGCTTTCCGTGACGCCAATTCGCTTGCCTCCATGCGTGGCGGGTTTATCCGTATGGTCCCGCTTCGAGTCCGAAAGGGCTGTCGTCTCTTGGCGTGCGTCTCTCGTCACGCGTCAACCGGCGCGCGTCAACCGGCGCGCGTCAACCGGCGCTGTCGAGCATCACGCTTCTCCGACATGTTCGATGACTCGGTCAATCAAGCCATAGTCGCGTGCTTCCTCTGCCGTCATGAAACAATCGCGATCCGTATCCTGGTTGATCTGTTCGAGCGAGTTGCCGGTGTGCCGGATCAGGATTTGGTTGAGCTTCTCTTTGATCTTGCGAAACTCGTTGGCATGGATCGCGATTTCGGCGGCCGTGCCTTCCATGCCGGCAAGCGGTTGATGGATCATGATGCGCGAGCTGGGAAGCGACAATCGCTTGCCTTTCGAGCCGGCTGTCAGCAGCACGGCCCCCATCGACGCACACTGGCCGATGCAATAGGTCGCGATGTCGCAACTGACGAATTGCATCGTGTCGTAAATCGCCAAGCCCGACGTAACGCTGCCGCCGGGCGAGTTGATGTAAAGATGAATGTCCGCGTCGGCGTCCTCGGAGTGCAGGAACAACAACTGGGCGACAATCGCATTGGCCACTTCGTCGTTGATGGCGCTGCCCAGAAAAACAATGCGATCCTTCAAGAGCCGGCTATAGATATCCATCGCCCGCTCTTCGCGACCGCTTTTTTCGATCACATACGGAATCAGTGGCATAAGCGATGGGGCTCCGCTGCTCGGATCATTAAACTGGATGAAAGGTCGCCAAAAAATTAACTTTCCACACACACCGTGACACGATACGTCGAATAAGCCCCGGCGAGGTGAAGCGTGGGGTTGTTTGTCATCGGGCCGAACGCGGTGGGCCGGTGGGCGCGGCGACCGTCGTTTCATGGCCCATGGTGACTTCTGGTTGCAAAAATGGGTTAGCGTATTCGATTCCCGCGCCGTGTCTTAGTCTTGGTCTTCCTCTTCGAGCGACGGCGGTTTGTCGAGCACGTCGTCGACGATTCCGTATTCCTTCGCCTCGGCGGGCGTCATGTAAAAATCGCGATCTGTGTCCGCGGCGATCCGCTCGATCGGCTGCCCCGTGTGTCCGGCCAATAGCTCGTTCAGCGCGTCGCGCGTTTTAAGGATTTCCTGGGCTTGAATTTCGATGTCCGAAACCTGCCCCCCCACGGCACCAAACGGCTGGTGGATCATGACCTTGGCGTGCGGCAAGGCGTAACGTTTTCCCTTCTCGCCGCCGGCCAGCAAAATGGCGGCTCCACTAGCGGCCAGCCCGACACAGTACGTGCTGACCTTGCAACTGAGGATCTGCATCGTGTCGTAAATCGCCAGTGTGGCGCTGACGCTTCCGCCGGGCGAGTTGATGTAAAAGTGAACGTCCTTGCGCCGGTTTTCGCTTTGCAGATACAACAACTGCATCACCAACGCCATGGCGTTATCGTCGCGGATCTCTCCCTGTAGAAAGATGATCCGGTTTTCCAACAGCAGGTCGCCAAGCGTCATCTGCCGCTGCCGCTGATATTCATAGGCCGCTCGCGGATTAATCGGAGCAGGCCCTAATAAACTCGCCATACTCAACTCTTTCTTTCAGCAAGGGTGCGCCGGGGTTCAAAACCGCTTGCACGATAGCCGATCGTCATGACCGGCGAGCCGCGGGGTTCCCACGCCGCTCTCCGCGATGGTTAACTGCGATCTTCCGGTTCACGCAGCGATTGCGCCGCTTCGCTGTATTTCGCCTCGGGAATTTCCTCTTTGTCCTCGCCGGCGGCCAATTGGTCAACGGCGTACTCCTCGGCTTCGCCACTCGGCAAAATCTTGTCTTGGAACTGTGCGTGTGAGAGGATCAACTCGATCACCTTTCGCTCGACAATCTGGTTCCGCAACGAGTCCATGAGATCCTGCTTCTCGAAATGCGCCCGCACGCGACGAGGCGATTGGTCCACTTGACGGGCAATCTGCCGGATCTCTTCCTCGTAATCGTCCGGCGCGGCGTCGATCTCTTCTTCCTCCGCCAAACGCTCCAAAATGAAGTGCTCCTTGAGCGCTTGCCGCGTCGCCGCCTGGCTGTTCTGCCACAGTTGGTTGGTCCGGGAGTGAATCGCGTCTTCGCTGAAGCCCGCACTACGCAGCTCCATCACCATGCGGTCCAACTCTCGCCGGGTCTGACGATTGACCAGATCCGGAGGCAATTCCCAATCGGCCGCCTCGGTCAAGGTTTCCAACACCTGCTTGCGCGTCTGCTGTTGCTGCTCGTACTGCAACTGCCGCTCGAGCCGGTCACGAATCGCATCTCGCAAGTCGGCCTCGCACTCGAAGTCACCCATCTCATCAAGAAACTCAGGCGTCAACTCGGGCAACTCCAGCCGTTTGACCTCGATCACTTCGAACACGCCGGTTACGGCCTTGCCCCGCAACTCATCAACCGGCCCTTGGTCGCTGATCGTAACTTCGACCTCGCGAGTTTCTCCGCTCTTGATCCCGGACATCAGCTTGTCGAAATTCTCGATGCGGGCATCGCGAAAGCTAAGCACGGGCCGAATCCGCAGAACCTCTTCCTCGCTGTGGGAAAGCACGCGGTCGCCGTCCTTGAACGTCAGGTTGACCGTGATATAGTCGCCCACTTCCGCCGGACCTTCGTACGGCACCAAGCGACCACGGTTCGCCAGCACCCTTTCCAATTGCAGGTCGACGTCCTGATCCGTGAATTCCCGCACCGGACGCTCGATCTTCAACCCTTTCCAATTCGGCACGTCGAACTCAGGCCGCACCTCGAGATCGAATTCAAAAACCATCGGTCCTTCGTCGGGAAGCTCGACCGCCATGACGTCGAGATCCGGTTCGCTGATCGTTGCTAGCTCGCTTTCCTCGGTCACTTGGGTCAGAGCGTCCATCAATAGCGAGCCTTTGACCTGGTCTTTTACCTCTTTACGAAAGCGTTGCTCGATCAACCGGCGTGGCGCGTGCCCGGGACGAAAGCCGGGAATCGTGGCCGTATCAAGCATCTCACGAAACGCGTTGTCGTAGTAGCGATCGATCTCGTCTCGCGGGATCGTCACCGTGACGTGCCGCTGGCAGGCGCCTCGCTCCTCGATCTTGAATTTCAGCTTCAGCGGCTGGGACGATTCGTCCGCATCGGCGGGGTTTGCCTGGACGTTGGGATCCGCGTCCGTCTTGTCGGTTGCTGGCATGGCTTATCGGGTTCGTGCTATGAAGAGAAACAACAGCGCGTCGAACAATTGTGCTGAATCCGCCTCGATCATGAAATTCGCCGCCCCATCGCGCGGCCACCCATCGGCTACTCGCTTCCCGCGATCCACCCACTACCCACACTGGGTTCGACACGAGCCAACCAAGACAACACGGTTGACGCAACCAGTTGGGATCAAATCGGTTCCGTTGACGACGAAAGACAATAAAAGGATGAGCGGGTGATGGGATTCGAACCCACGACAACGACGTTGGCAACGTCGTGCTCTACCAACTGAGCTACACCCGCTTTTCAAGGTTGACCGGGGCTCAAATTCTTCCCGTCGCTGGATCGCCAGATCGCCGATCGTGACAATCCACACGCTCGCTATCGATTGCCTCAATTGACAGCAAGTTCGTGGCCGGAAAAATTCCCGCAGAGCCCGGAACCCACGGATTATAGGGGCGCTTCGAGGGCATGCAAGGGCAATTGATTCATCGCCCTTCATCGCCGGCAGTTGGATCGAGACGCCAATTCACGCGGCCTATTTGCCCTCTGGTGCATGGTCGAAACCTGAGTGTCCTCCCGCAAAAAAAGAGCAGGGCCCTTTCAGGCGAGGCCTCAAGCCGCGCCTCAGCGGGCCGAACCTGCACGTCACCCGACCGCCAACTTCGCTCGATTCCCATCACCACCGGCGATCTCCTGGCACGCCACGGCACGCCAAATCCGCCCCCAAACCACCATCCACGCCCACCTGTCGGCCTGCCGCTCCCACAAAAGCGCCCTGCGAGCGTATCTTCATCACCGTGGCCTTTCTTCACGGTGGTCACACCACGTCGCGCACGAATGGCCCCATGCTTGACGGGACAACGCCTCGCGCAACGCGGCACGCAATGCGGTCCCACGCAGCGAACCGTTTTCAACCGCAACTGCCGCGAATCTGCCGCCGTGGCCGGCCTTGGCGGTGTTTTTGCGCGGGCTTGGCTTGCCAACGTCACGGGAGGAGCTTACAGTACGTGCTTTGAGTTAAGGAAATATTGTTTTTGGTCGGACAAAAGTTTGTCGTTCCATGACCGGGTAACCTGCATTTGAAGGCAAAACGCGAAATCACTGCTTCCTTGTCGGAAGTCCATGAAACGGTGGATGTGCCGAGCGATGGGTTTTGGCATCGGCGTTGGCTGGCCGTTATGGGGCCGGCGCTGATGGTGTCGGTCGGCTACATGGACCCGGGCAACTGGGCGACGGATCTCGAGGGGGGAAGCCGCTACAACTATGCCCTGATCTGGGTGTTGTTGATGTCCAATCTGATGGCGGTGCTGCTGCAAAGCCTGGCCGCTCGGCTGGGCATCGTCAATCGCCGCGATTTGGCCCAGGCGTGTCACGAAGAATATCCTCCGCTGGTCAACATTCCGCTGTATCTCTTGGCGGAAATCGCCATCACGGCCACGGATCTGGCGGAAGTGGTCGGTTCGGCGATTGCCTTTCAATTGCTCTTCGGGCTACCGCTGTTATGGGGCGTGTTGCTGACCACGTTGGACGTGCTGCTGCTCTTGTTACTCTCACGGTACGGCATCCGCAAGCTGGAGGCGGTCGTGATTGCCTTGGTGGGCACGATCGGCGTGGGGTTCTTGATCGAGATCTTTCTTTCTCAGCCGGAATGGGGGGCCATGATGGGCGGCTTCGTGCCGTCGATTCCCGACCGCCACGCGCTGTATGTGTCCATCGGCATTCTCGGCGCGACGGTAATGCCGCACAATTTGTACCTGCACTCGTCGCTGGTGCAGACGCGAAAGATCGCCCGCACCGAAAAAGGCACGCGGCAGGCGATCTTCTGGAACACGCTTGATTCGGCCGTCTCGCTGAACTTGGCCTTCTTCGTCAACGCGGCGATTCTGGTGATGGCGGCGGCGGTTTTTTACCGAAACAGCCACTTCGACGTGGTCGAGATTCAGGATGCCCATCGGTTGCTGGAGCCGATTCTGGGCGCGGCGATCGCCCCGTTCGCGTTTGCCGTGGCGCTCTTGGCTTCGGGACAAAGCTCGACGATCACCGGCACGCTCGCCGGACAGATCATCATGGAGGGCTATCTCAACCTGCGAATCCGTCCGTGGCTGCGGCGATTGATTACGCGGATGTTGGCCGTGCTGCCCACGATCGCAGTGATTCTGATTTTCGGCGAAGGTTCAACCGGCCGGCTGCTGGTGCTCAGTCAAGTCATCCTTTCGCTGCAACTTCCTTTCGCCATCATTCCGCTGATCCATTTCGTGGCCGATCGTCGCCGCATGGGCCAATACACGGTGAGCTGGTGGATTCAAACGCTCGCCTGGATCGTGGCCGGCATCATCGTGGCGCTGAACGTCAAGCTCGTCTGGGACGAAACGACCCACTGGATGAGCAGCCCGGGGGGCTCGTCGTGGATCGTCAAAGCCTTGGTGCTGCTGACAACCTCGTTGGTCGGTGTGTTGCTGCTTTACGTAACGTTTCGTCCATGGCTGGATCGGCTCCGCGGGACCGTGCGAACTCCGCGACCGGCGCGGATGCACCCCGAACAGCCGCTGGGCAAGGTGGCACCCGCGGCGCGTCCATACAACTGCGTGGCGGTGGCGGTGGACTTCAGCGGGCGAGAAAATCAGTTGCTGGCCGAAGCCCTGCGGTTGGTCACCCCGGACCAGGGGCGGTTGGTCTTGCTGCACATCGTCGAGAGCCCGGCGGCCATGGCGCTTGGCGGCGAGGCGGCGGACCGCGAGGTGCAAGACGACCGCAAGCGGCTCGAGGCGCTGGCGCAGTCGCTGAGCCGTCAAGGTTACCGCGCCGAATTTCGCCTGGGCGACGGGAACCCGGCCGCCGAATTGAGCCGCATGATCAACGAAATCGGAGCCGACCTGGTCGTCGTGGGCGGCCACGGCCATCGCGGCATTTCCGACCTGTTTCACGGCACGACGATCGACGCCCTACGACATCGCGTTCGCGCGGCCGTGCTGGTGGTGCCGCTGAAGGATTGACCGAACAATCTTCCCCGGTAAGCCAAGTCACCTTCCCCGGCAAGCCAAGTCATGCCTTGCCGCGTTTCCGGTCACGGTTGCCAATCGTCCGGACGGCTTCGCGCGGTGCCGTGCCCGGCGCGTTCATGCGGCACCTATCTTCGCGCGGCCTATGGCACGAGCACAATCTTGCCGGATAGCTCGCCGGTTTTTTCGATCGTGCTACGCTGTTGGATGCGGTGGGCCTCGGCCGCTTCGGACAGCGGCATCACGCGATCGATGCGCGGCTTGAGCTGCCCGGAGGCCAACCAGCGGTTGATCTGCTCGGCGGCTTTCTGTTGTTCGTCCGGCAAAGCGTTGAACATGGCGAAGCCGAGAATCGAACCGTCCTTGACGTAAAACGGCCCGACGGGGAAAACCGGCCGAGCGTCGCGACCGGCCATCACGATCATTCGCCCGCGCGGCGCCAAGTGGGAAACGGTCCGCTCGAAGTCGGGCTCGCGCAGTGTTTCCCACCAAACATCGATTCCCTCGGGAGCGAAGCGGCGGATCGCGTCGTCCACCTGGTCGTTACGGTAGTTTACTGCCACGTCGGCCCCCAAACGACGCGCGGCTTCGACCTTGGCGTCGCTGCCGGCGGTGGTGATAACCCGAACGCCGACCGCCTTGGCCATTTGCACGACCATCGATCCGACTCCCCCGGTGCCGCCGTTTACGAACAGCGCCTCACCCCGCTGGACGGCCGCCCTGCGAAACAAACCCAACCAAGCAGTCAGCCCGACCAACGCCACGGCCGCGGCCGACTGATCGTTCACTCCTTCGGGTGTGCGGTAAAGCCAGTGTTCCTCGACCGCCGCCCACTCGGCGAACGTCCCTTGACGTCCGAGCATTCCCTGATTGCTGCCCCACACCCGATCGCCGATCGATAGCCGTTGCACCTCGCGACCCACGGCTTCGACCTCGCCGGCCAAATCGCAGCCGATGAGATACGGCATGGGCAACTCCATGGCGATGGCCCCGGAGCGGATGTAGGTGTCGATCGGATTAACCGCCACGGCCTTGACGCGCACCAGCACCTGGGTGGGTGAGGGTTCCGGACGTGGCAGGTCGCCGTAAACGATCACCTCGGGGGGCCCGGTCTTTTCGAGGTAGGCCGCTTTCATCGCCAAGGGTTCCTTGTTTCTGACAAGTGGGCCGCACGGATCCACGGCACCCCGACCGCGCGGCATCGTGTGCGAAACGTCGCTCGTGATGCGCAAGGCCATGCTTTTACTCTTGGTACGCCACCGTACCCGCCAAGCTTTGCCACACCGATTCTTCAGGACAAGTCAGGAAAGACGATCGGCCACGGACTGTCAAGTCATTTCTTTTTTCCGGTTTCTAACATCAGGCCCCGACACGTGCGGTTTCGCCGGTGGCGCACTCTCGCTCCGTCCGCCTCATCCGGCATGGCAGCGGAGCGGAACATCGCGGTAGCGCGACTTGAACAATCGCGGGATAGATTGCGGATTCTGTCGATTGACCGGGGAGCCGCCGATGCGTGACGGGCCGCCGGTGGCTCAGCGCGTCGAGCGAGAGGGCTCGATGTTTTTTTTGCCAAAACGGCCCGCGTGGTATATTGAGAAACCTCATTTGCCCGGCGAACCGTGTGCGATGCGGGAAGGGCGATCTGCGCGAAGCAAACGCGCCCGATTTATTTCTTGTTTGAAGGGAACGCGCATGGCCGCGGCCACTGGATTTCAACGAGACGAATTAGACCGTTTTGAGCGCGACGGTTTCATGTTGTCGCGCGAGTTGTTTGACTCGCAAGAGATCGGCGCGTTGGCTAAATTTGCACATCGGGATCCGGCGCTTCGCGAGCACGCTTACGACCGCGCCGACGCCAAAGGCCGGGCGACGAAGCTTGCCTTGTGGAACGATCCGCCACCGGCGCCGTATGGTTTGTTTACCTGCGCCGAGCGCATTGTCGAGCGGGCCGAACAGTTGCTCGACGGCGAAGTATATCACTGGCACACCAAGATGACGATGAAAGAGCCCAACCAGGGCGGCGCGTGGGAGTGGCATCAGGATTACGGCTATTGGTACTACAATGGCTGCCTGTTTCCGCGTCTGATCAGTTGCATGATCGCCATCGACGCGGCGACTCGCGAGAACGGCTGTTTGCAGGTGCTCACCGGATCGCACACCCTGGGGCGGCTCGATCATGGTCGCACCGGTGATCAGAGCGGCGCCGCGGCCGAGCAAGTGGCCGAAGCCGTCTCGCGTTTCGATCGCGTGACGGTCGAAATGCGGCCGGGGGACGCATTGTTCTTTCACTGCAACCTGCTGCATCGTTCCGACGCGAACCTCTCGCCTCACCCGCGGTGGACGATCATCGGTTGTTTCAATGCGGCGGACAACAGCCCGTACAAACCGACACGACACCCCGCCTATGCGCCGCTAAACAAAGTTGCCGACACGGCGATCAAGCAATGGATTCAACAAGGCAGCAAGATGCAGGCGGCACCGCGAGGATCTTCTTCCGCTTTTCAATCCGATCCATGAAACAGGAACCGGCTTCCTGGGGTGACTCGTGAAACCATCGGTCCAAAATCGCACCAACCTCGATCCCGCGGCGCGACACTTCGCGCTTTGGGGTTTGGCGCGTTTGGGGATCGACGTGGTCGAGGAACAAGACCGCTTCATCGCGCGGTTTCCGCCGCGTTATGGCGGAGTTTTCAACCGCGAGAATCGCGTGACGTTCGCGTTCGAGCCGGTCGATTTTTCACATGAGCCGGTCGAATCGCTCGCGCCGGCCTCAGCGGCTTTTCGCTGGCTGGTGGACGAACTTTACCGCCGACACTTGGTCCGCGAGGCGGTGCCTTTCGATCAGCCAAACGGCGTGGCTCACTTGGCGCAGCTTCTTTTTCCGGCCTACGGGATCGAAGACGGCAACGTACAACTGGCCGGCTGCACGCTCGAAGATCGCTTGATTTTCCGCTTTGATTACGGTCCGTGCGGCGGCGAAAACGCGCCTGTGGAGCAAGCGGCGTTTGTCGACGTGACGGGCTGTGAGGTGAACGACGAAGCCCGGCAGTTACTCGGTCTGGATCGTCTCCGCGATTCGACCATGCCGCGGCGTTTGCGCGGCAAGGAACTGGCACGCATGATCCGACTCGCCGACATCGCGGCGGCCAACGAAGGGCGGTCCGCGGCTGGCGAAAGCGGGATGGCCGCGGGCGGAAAAGCCGATCTGTTGTCAGCCACGGGCATCTGGTGCAAGCACGCCCAGGGAAAGTTGCGGTTTCGCATCGGTCATGCCATGGCCGAATTGCCTTTTTCGGGTTGGGCCCGCACGCTGGTGCCGCCCCCGTTCGTTTGCCGGGAGTCAGGCATCACGACCTACGAATTGGCCGTCACCGACGATGGCCGAATCGTCGCGGCGGAGGCGGTCGGCACCTGTGCGGTGAGCGGACAACGAGTGGTCAATCATGAGCTTCGCCGCTGCGCGGCCACGGGTCTCGAAGTGCTTGCCGAGTTGACCGCCCTTTGTCCGCTCAGTGGTGAGACCGTGCTTCGCTCGTCGCTGGTTCGCTGCGAAGATTGCGGGCAAGAGGTCAGCCCTAGAGTCGTGATCGACGGCCGGTGCGAGGCGTGCCGCCGGGCGAAACATGGCTGAAGGGATGAATTCGGCACGCGGCGATCACATCAGTGAGGGCTGGCGGGTCTCATGGCGAACCGGGCAACCGCGATTACGAACAACCCGACCACGCCCAAGACGACGTCGGCGGCAATCCAATCTCGCCGCTGATGCACGAACTCATGATAGCTTTTCATCCGCGCCTTATAGGCCTGAATCGCCCCGTGCGGCTTGGGGTTCAACCCTTTGGCCAATTGCGTCCAGAGGGCGAACGTCTGGTTCAGCGTCATGCGGTCCATCTGCTGCTGAAGCATGCGGTGGTTGATGGCAAACTTCGGCCGCACCGGTTCTAGCGGCGTGGTGGCATACAGATAAGCTCCCCATAGCAGGGAAAAACCGCTCACCAAAAGGCCGACCAGGGTCAATGCCTGACGTGGGCCCCAGGTCGACTCGCGCGCGGCACGTTGGCGCGGCGGCTCTTCAAGACGCGGCAGTTGTTCCAAGTCGCGCAGCGTGGGCACATCCAGCTTGGCGCCGCAACGGCACGTCAACGTCAGCCCGGCTTGGGTCGAATCAACCTTGGTCTGCCGCCCACACGAGCAAGATAACAAATACTTCGTTCTGGCAACCGTCATGCGTACGAGATCATGCTGCGGGGCAAGGCCTTGATGACTTCCGGAACGTCTTGGTTACTCCGGAACGGCGGACCCCCGGGCGGCCCACCACGGCAGCGAGATGCCACCGTCGATGGCCAGCGAACTACCGGTGATGTAATCGTTTTTAGGATCTGCCAGAAAAACAACCCCGCGGGCCACCTCGTCGGGCCGCCCAAGCCGTTTCCACGGCAGTTTGGCGGCCGCCTGGTGGATTTGTTCCTCGGTGGCGAATTTCCGCTCGCCCGGCGTGTCGATCCAGCCGGGGTGAATGATGTTGACGCGAATGCGATGATCGACCAATTCGATGGCCGCGGTACGTGCCATGTGATCGATTGCCGCCTTTGACATATTGTACGCCATGGACCTTGGAACGGCGAGGTACGCGTGCGGCGAACTGACGACCACCACCGCGCCGCCGTGCCCCTGGGCAATCATCTGCTCGACCGACGCACGCAACAGATGGAACGCGCCCCACATGGTCACGTCCACCGTGCGCCGCAGCGGCTCGAGGTCGGCCTTGTAGAACAGATCGCGGGCGCTGTAGGCCGCGTTCGAGACCGCCACATCGAGGCGTCCGAACCGCTCGACTGTCTGGGCAACCAGCGAGCGGACCGTTTCCCATTGGGCCACGTCGCCCTGGAGCAAAATGGCCCGGCGACCCTGCTTGCCAACGGCGGCGGCGACCTCTTCGGCCTCGTCGGCGTGGCAGTGATAATTGATCGCCACGTCCGCTCCCGCTTCGGCTAGCGCGACGGCCGTAGCCCGACCGATGCCTCGACTGGCCCCGGTGACCAAAGCAACCTTGCCCTCCAACTCGCCCACGAGACCGACCTCCAAGATTCCTTGCGCGACAGGCTTGCCGCATGTTCCTTCGTAGAGCCCCACGCTCGCAGAGAACCACGCGGCGCGGAAGTCGCTGCATGCTAGCTACCGCTCACCGACCGGACAAGCAAAAGAAACGGCGAGCGGTGTTCTGATGCTGGGTCATACCTGAGCAGCCTTAGCAGCCCGCCCAAAAACTCATTCTGGCTGCGAGCGGTCAAAATTCGCCAGCTCTGC